>Ga0209167_10000397_pt1 | contig 33859 bp, 26 predicted proteins | sample Coa_R1_9_FD_187154 | JGI IMG/M metagenome (GOLD analysis project Ga0209167, IMG submission 187154) | Surface soil microbial communities from Centralia Pennsylvania, which are recovering from an underground coalmine fire - Coalmine... | ecosystem: Environmental > Terrestrial > Soil >...
AGCGGCTGTGCGCCTCCTCGCTGCCGGCGATTCCGGAAATCCCGGGCGCCAACTTTACCCCGCGCCTTTATTTCTATGATTCCATCAGCCCCATCGTGGAAGCCGATTCGATTGATATGAATCGCGTCTACCTTGCAGCTCGCTACGACAAGGGATCGGCGGATTACATCAACTGTCCGATGAACCGTCAGGAATACGACACGTTTTATGACGCGCTGCTGCAGGCTCAATCGGTTGAGGAGCGCGACTGGGAAAAATTGAATTACTTCGAAGCCTGCCTGCCGATCGAGGAGATTGCACGTCGGGGGCGCGACACGCTGCGTTTTGGTCCGATGAAGCCCGTGGGATTAAAGGATCCGCACTCGGGCAGGATTCCCTACGCGGTGGTTCAGTTGCGCCAGGAAAACCTGCGGGCCGACTCCTACAACCTCGTGGGTTTTCAGAATCACCTGAAGTTCGACGAGCAGGCTCGCGTCCTGCGCTTGATCCCGGGACTTGAGAATGCTCGCTTTCTGCGCTTCGGCCAGATCCATCGCAACACTTATATAAACTCCCCAACCCTACTGTCGGAAACGCTCCAACTGAAGGCTCACCCAGACATATTGTTTGCTGGCCAGATTTGCGGCGTGGAAGGTTACGTTGAATCCATCGCGACCGGCCTGCTTGCGGGCATCTCGGCAGCTCAGCTCGCCACCGGCACCGAACCCGTTCCCCCGCCCCGCAGCACAGCTTTCGGATCTCTGGTTCACTACGTTACGCACGCCGATCCCCGCAACTTTCAACCTGCGAACATCACCTTCGATCTGCTCCCGCCGCTTGAGAAAAAGGTTCGCGACCGCAGCGAACGGCGCAGAGCGCAGTGCCAAACGGCTCTTGCGGCCTTCGACAGTTGGGCCGAACGAGCCGGCATGATGTCCGTTAAGCTGTAAAAAACGGTTGGAGCAGGACGCCAGTCATGGCAACTAAGATTGAGATTCGTCTGGCTGAGCCCACCGATGCCCCCGCGATTTCTGCGGTGCTCTACGAGTCTTTCCTGGAGTTCAAGCCGCTCTACACGCCGGGTGGATTCGCGGCCACGACGCCCGAACCCCAACAGGTGCTCATCAGGATGCAGGAAGGTCCAGTTTGGGTGGGAATCGGCAACGGACAGGTTGTGGGCACGGTTGCCGCCATGGAAAGAGATGGCGCGGCCTACATGCGCGGCATGGCGGTACTTACTGCTGCGCGCGGCTCCGGCATGGCTCATAAGCTGGTAGAAAAAGTCGAAGAATGGGCGACGAAGCATCGCTATAACCGTTTGTTTCTGACGACTACGCCATTTCTCTCTGCGGCCATCCGACTGTATGAGAGGCACGGCTTCGTCCGCGCAGTTCGAGAGCCGCCGGATCTGTTTGGGACACCGCTGTTTACCATGGAGAAAGGACTCGATCTCAGACCTTGACGCACCCCCTTGAGCCTGTGGCGAACTCCACGATTTTTTGGGCCGACACGGGCGCGACGCGAACATTTTCGCAACAAAGCCAAGGCCGGGTACGTATCTGTACCTGGGCCGGGAGCGGGGTTACTTTCTGTCTCCTCCGGCGTCCAAACACTGGTTATGACGGTCCGGGATCTCATTGTTGATGTGGTAAGGACTCTCTGGTCTCACAAGCTGCGAGCCTTCCTTACCATGTTCGGGATCGCCTGGGGAATTGTTTCGATTGTCTTGATGGTGGCGGCGGGCGAGGGACTCCGCCGGGGACAGGAAGCCCAGGCCCGCAATCTCGGCAAAGACATTATGATCGTGTTTCACGGCCGCACCAGCCTGCAGGCCGGCGGCATTCATGCCGGGCGCGTGGTGCACTGGGTAGATCCGGATGTGCCGGTGGTGCAGGCGGAGTCCCCGGACTGCGAATACGCAATACCCGAGCTCGAGCAGAGCACGGTCCGAACCCATTCCAACTTCAACAACGCAGCTTTCACTGTCACCGGATCCTATCCCGAGTTTGGTTACATCCGCAGTCTCGACGTGGGCCTCGGTCGCTTCTACGATTGGGATGACATGCGCGAGGCGCGGCGCGTGGCGTTTCTCGGATCCGATGCGGCCAAGCAATTGTATCCCGGGCGCAATCCTGTCGGCGAGAACGTTTACCTGAATGACTTTCCCTACATCGTGGTCGGAGTGATGGCATCGAAAAAGCAAGATTCCAGTTATGACGGCTGGGATGTGAACAAAGTGTTCGTGCCGTTTTCCGCGATGCGCCGCGACTTTCCCGACAAGCCACCCGGAACCGACTCGACCTTCGATCAGCTGCTGGTGACGCCAAAATCCGTGGCTCAGCATGAAGCCTGCAAGCGGGAGGTCCGCGTAGCCCTGGCGCGCATGCACCGCTACGATCCCAACGACAAAGAAGCTTGCCCGATCTGGGATACGGTTAAAGAGGCGCAAGCCTTCAAGACCATGACCGATGGTATGCAGCTGTTCCTGGGCGCGGTCGGCATTGTCACACTTCTCCTGGGCGGAATCGGCGTAATGAACGTGATGCTGGTGGCGGTCCGCGAGCGCACGCGTGAGATTGGCGTTCGCAAAGCTATCGGCGCACCGGCCAAAACGATTCTTCGCCAGTTCTTCGTGGAAGCGCTGATCATCGCGTTCTTGAGCGGCGGAATCGGGCTTGCTGTGGCATTCGGATTCTGTGCGCTGGTCAACCTGCTCCCCATGCCTGATTTCTTCGCCGGCCTTACTCCGAGCTGGGCCTCCGGTCTGACTGCTGCCGGCTTACTCGGTGCAATCGCGGTTGGAGCTGCGCTCTATCCGGCGCAACGAGCCGCTTCGATTGACCCGATCGAGGCCCTGCGTTACGAGGCGGGCGGATAGGTGGGCATGCTCATCGAAATCATCCGCGAGGCCTGGATTGCGTTGAAGCGCAATCTCACGCGCAGCCTGCTCACCATGTTGGGCATCGTCTGGGGCATCACGACCGTGACTCTGCTCATTGCCTACGGAGCCAGTTTCCGCAGCATTCTTGTGCATGGATTCGACGCGTTCGGCAAGAGCGTCGTGATCTGCTGGCCGCAGCAAACCAGCGAGCAGCCGGGCGGCCAGCGCGCCGGCAAGAAAGTCGTCCTCGAGCAGGCCGATCTGGAGATGGTGAAAGAAACTGCTCCGCTTGTGAAACACGTCTGCCTCGAAACCGTAAGCCGCCCCGGTATCTCCTATGGAGATCGTGCGGCCGGGACGGCGCCGGTCCGCGGCGTTTGCGCTGAATATGGCGAGATGCGGAACGAGGTTCCGCTGGAGGGCCGCTGGCTTAACGCCGAGGACGAAATCGAGCGCCGCCGCGTTATTTTTCTTGGCGGAAGACTGAAGGAAGAATTGTTCAGCGGACGCCCCGCCGTCGGCGAAACCGTGCAGGTTTCCGGGGTCCGCTTCGCCGTGATCGGCGTAATGGCCAGAAAGATTCAGCTCAGCAACTATTTTTCCAGTGACGACGAATCTTCATGGATTCCGTACTCCACCGCCGGTGATTTATGGAATACGCGATATGCGGCGGTTATGCTCTTCGAGCCCATCGCTCCGCAGTTCGAAAAGAAGGCGATGGCTCAGGTTCTGGCGGCGGTGGCAACCCGCCAGAATTTTTCGCCGACCGATCCCAAGGCCTTCCAGATGTTCGGGCGCGACGAATTCCGCCCCGTCATCGATGCCCTGACCATCGGATTGCAGGTGCTGCTGACTTTCATCGGAACGTTGACCCTCGGCATCGGCGGCGTCGGCGTCATGAACATCATGCTCGTGTCAGTGGATGAGCGCATCCGCGAGATCGGCCTGCGCCGCGCTCTAGGGGCGCGCAAGCGCCATATCAAACTTCAATTTCTGGCAGAGACTCTGCTGATCATGATTCTGGGCGGGGCCGTTGGCGTGCTGCTGTCGTATGTCGTGGCCTGGGCCGTCGGAACCCTGCCCATGATGGGGCCTTTATTCGAAGACGACTCCGGCCAGGGAGACATTCACTTACGCATTTCGATGATGACCGTGGTCTTGTCCACGGTTGTGCTCCTTGTGGTCGGCGTCATCAGCGGTCTGGTCCCAGCCTTGCGTGCTTCGAAGCTCGACCCGGTCGAAGCGCTGCGCTACGAGTAAAGGAACGCCTCAGGGCTGGGGTAACGCGCGATTGGATGACTTGCGCTGCGGCCACGAGAACCGCCGGCCAATAATGCATTTCACGATCAGGTGATCGGTGGAGCGAGTCGTGCCCACGCCCACGCCGAAGTTAAACTCCCATTCCGGTCCGAAATCCACATCAACGGTCGGAAAGAACTGCTGCTGTTGCTGGGCGGCCGGATCGAAGCCGGTGATCGGCCCCAGCGAGCCGTAATATTCAAGCCCGCCGGCAATCTTTTTTGTAATGTCATAACTGAATTTGAAATTCGGAGAGAACACCACTCCCTGATTCACGCTGGGCCCGTGAAACGATCGGTCGAGCGTTGGATTGAAATCGAGGTACCAGCGCCCCAGCTTCTTATCAATGATCGGCCGGATTTCCCAGGTCCAGGTATCGGGAGAGAAAGCTGCGCGCTGATAACCGATTTCGTTCGACACACTCACGCCCACGGGCCAGTGCCACCTTTCCGGGACGCGCACGCGGGGGCGGATGTGATCTCCCACCCACTGCCATCCTCCATCCGATTGAATGCTCGAAAAAACATAGAAGCCGACTTCGGCCCAGTTGTTGACTCCCTGGGTGATTTCGAGCGTCTCATGTTCGGCGTGATTCGTCGGCAGCATCCCGTCTTGCACCGTCTTGCTGCCCTCGACTGTGAAGTTGGAATGGATCTCGAACATGGTGGTGCGGGGCGGTACGGTATCAACGCCGTAAACCTGAATTTCGTAGTTATCCTGCGCGTGGAGATTGGATGCCAGCAAAATGGCCGCGAATAGAACCAGAAAAAAGGTGCGCTGAAAGACGAGCATGCGTGGGTTCTGTCGGGGCCCTTTAGTTTTTGCGTTGCGAGCCTGCATTTATCATGCACGGTCTTGGGGAAGGCGCGCAAGGCCGGCACGAGGAGATTCCGGTCGTCCGTTACTCCGGGCCGCGTCGCCAGTCCGAGCGTGGCTAGGAATCCGCTTTTCTGCGTGCCTTTGGCGGTTGCCATCCTGGTCGCTTACTTACTGACAATTGAGGATTTTCAAAGCATCTTGCGGAACTCCTGGTGTCGCGGAGGTGTCTGATCCTGCAGACACGCGTGCCCGAGAGGAGCAACCTTATATGGCTTTCTCACTGGGGGGCGGTGGTGTGTCCCGGCCGCAGATCAACGTCACGCCGCTGATTGACGTGCTGCTGACGCTTATCGTCATGTTCATGCTGGTGGTTTCGATGGAACAGGAGCACGGCGAGGTGGCGCAGATTCCGCAGCCACAGCCCGACGGCAAGCCCGTTTCGGAGCCGGAACGAACCGTGATCATCCAGATCGTCTGGACGGCGAAGGACCAGTCGCCGCAGATCAAGATCAACCGGGACGAAGTCCAATGGGATGAGCTGGAAACCCGCCTGGCGCAGATTTACCTTACTCGAGCCGAGAAAATTGCTTTTGTACGGGGCGACGCCGATGTGGACTTTCAATACGTGGCCGACGTCATTGATTTCGCTCATCACGCCGGAGTCCAGCGCATAGGGCTACTGACAAAAGATCGGATGATTGAGGGGGAGTGATGCTGTCCCGCGTTGTTGTCCAGCCCGGTGCAGCGGTAGGGGTTACATCGGTGACCTTCTTGCCTGCGTTAGGCGTGATGAAATGAGGGGCAGGCCTGAGCCTCATGCTGTCGAGACGCCACAGATCGCCAAAACTCTTCAGCGACTTCAACACGCCTTCATTCGCCAGCGTGATGGGTATGGTCGTCTTGGTCCCGCTCCTGATCTGCATGGTGCAGACCACACCGACCCACGGCCTCAACGCCGACCTGCCACGAGTGTCGCATCCCACCACAATGCCCAATGCCAATCGGGAAGATGCGCTGAAAGTCGTGATCATGCGTGACGGCAAGGTCTACTTTGGCTCGGACCAAGTCTCCGTTGATTCCTTGCGGGACAAGATTGGCGATCGTTTGGAGGATCATAGTGTCGAGCGCAAGGTTTACATCACCGCCGATACGCGCTTCTTTGGAGCTCTGTGGAGCCAGTGCTGGATGGAGTTCGCTCGTCCGGAATCCTGAGGGTGGCGTTTCTGGTTAACCAACAGCGATCTTCAATTGCTGCGCCTCGCCCTTAAGCGACGATCTCAACCCCGCGCCTTGTTCTTGATCCAGATGGGCGTGCCCGCGAATCCAAAAGCCGCGCGAATCTGATTTTCCAGAAACCGCTCGTAGGAGAAGTGCAGCTTCACCGCTCGATCGGTGAACAGCACAAACGTAGGCGGCGCGACCGACGCCTGCGTCATGTAAAGAATCTTCACCCGCTGCCGCATGGGAACCGAGGCGCGTTCGAAATCAACATGCTCAAGGAACCGGTTCATGGCCGAAGTCGGAATTCGCTTGCGGCGTTCGTCGGCAACTTTTTCGAGCAAGGGGAATATTCTTTCGGTGCCTTTTCCCGCCTTCGCCGATACAAACACGACCGGCGCGTATTGCAGAAATTTCAGTTCATATCGGAGACGCTCTTCATAGGCCTCCCGGTCGCCGGGGCGCTTCGTTTCCCGCATCCGATCCGCTTTCGTGGCGCGGCCCGATTTCTTGACTCCGGCGATCATCAGGTCCCATTTATTCACGACGATGATTACGGACTTGCCGCTCTCGTGTGCGTAGCCGGCAATCGCGGCATCCAGTTGGCTCACGCCCTCAGTGGCGTCAATCACGAGTAGCGCAATGTCGGCCGACTCCAGATGCTTGCGCGCCATCACGACCGATAGTTTCTCGGCCATCATGTGCGTCTTGCCCTTGCGGCGAATGCCAGCCGTATCAATGAAGCGAAACCGGCGGCCATCGCGTTCTACTAGTTCGTCAACCGCGTCGCGCGTGGTCCCGGGAATCGGCGATACGATGGCTCGATCGGAAGCCGTCAAGGCATTCAGTAGCGTAGACTTCCCGACGTTCGGATGGCCGATAATTGCTACCCTGACCTCGTGGAGACCTTCAACTTCTGAATCCGTCGCTTTGCCGCCCGGGTCCTCTGTGTTCTCTGTGCCGGCTGTGATTGCTGGTTGTTCCGGCAGAACCTCCAAAACTGCATCGAGCAGGTCATCCACGCCGCGGCCGTGCTCGGCCGAGACCGGGAACATCCGTGGAATTCCGAGGCGGTGAAAGTCGTCAATCAAGGACGATTGCTTTTCGCTGTCCACTTTATTGACGGCGAGAAACAGCGGACGGTTCGCCTTGCGCAGCAGGCGGGCAAGTTCGAGGTCGGGACCGGCCAATTCCGTGCGCCCGTCCACGACCATCACGATCGCGGCCGCCTCATTCAGCGCCACCCGCGCCTGACGGTAAATCTCCGAGGGAATCAAATCTTTCTCTTCGGGCAGGATTCCGCCCGTGTCCACAATCCGCAGATGGCGGCCGCCCCAATCCGCGTCCCCGTACAGTCGATCGCGAGTGATCCCCGGCTCATCGCCTACGATAGCCCGCCGCGAGCCCACGATGCGATTGAACAGCGTGGACTTGCCCACGTTGGGGCGCCCCACAATCGCGATCGTAGGTACGCCAGCGGCAGCAGTGGCAACAGAGCCCCTCGAGTTGTATATGGGCTGGGTCAAAATTCAGGCGGGTGCCCGGAACTCGTATTATAGAGACTTCGGTGGCTGCCCCCATCCAACCCGCGTCTTCTTTTCCGCCCGCCGCCCCCGCCCCCAGCGGGAAAGTCGCCTCGCTTCATCAATTCTTCGCTCCCGGCGGGCTTCTATCCCGCACGCACCCCGCCTACGAATTCCGCCGCGGCCAACTTCAGATGGCTCAGGCCGTCGAACAGGCGCTTGAAGAAAAGCGGCATCTCATCGTTGAAGCCGGGACCGGCACTGGCAAAACGCTAGCCTATCTCTTGCCCGTAATCCGCTCCGGGAAGCGAGTCATCATCTCGACGGGCACGAAAAACCTGCAGGAGCAACTTTTTTACAAAGACGTCCCCTTTCTCGAACAGGCGCTGGGAGCGAGTTCGGCGTCCCGGCTTTCAGTCTGTTACATGAAGGGCCGCAACAATTATTTGTGCCGCAAGAAGCTCTACGACCTCACCGATCAGCCCGTGCTGAGCGGCCTCGATGAGATCGAGCAATACCGCGCGATCGCCGCCTGGGAAAAGACCACCAGCACCGGCGACCGGGCTGAATTGGCCGAACTGCCCGAAGCCAGCCTGCTCTGGCATAAGCTCGATGCCCGCGCCGACGCCTGCATCGGCCAGAAATGCAGCCAGTTCGACCGCTGCTTCATCACCGAAATGCGGCGCAAGGCGATGGAGAGTGACATCATCATCGTCAATCACCATCTTTTTTTCGCCGATCTCGCAATCAAGCTCTTGTCCGATGGCGCCGCCGATGCCGGTGTCCTGCCCGACGCCTCGGCTGTAATCTTCGATGAAGCGCATGAGATTGAATCCGTCGCCGGCAACTACTTCGGAATTTCAGTCGGCAACCTTCGCGTCGAGGACCTCGCCCGCGACGTCGAGAATTTCCTGCAGCACAACCGGGTATTGACGCCGGCTCTTTCCGGATCGGTCGGAAGCCTGCGCGATCGCTCCCGTTTTTTCTTCTCCCTGCTGCCGCAGGGAGACGGAAGATTCGCCTTCGAGGCCCGCAGCGAATTTCTTGAAGAGAACGGCGACGAATTCATCGCTTTCAACCAGTCTCTGACCCGGCTTGCCGGGGAATTAGAAGCCATGCCGCAGAAGCCGGAGGAAGTGTTCGGCTTCGTGCGCCGGGCCCAGGAGATCGAAGCGCAGCTTAATTTTGTGATGGAGTCCCAGGACCGTAATACCGTCTTCTGGATTGAGCGCCGCGGCCGGCCACTTCCGCAGCCCCGCGCGGACGACTCCGAGCGTTCCAGCCCTGCTTCCGGACGGCAGAACGTCTTTCTGCAAGCCACGCCGATTGACGTCGGACCCATCTTGCGCCAGCACCTGTGGTCGCAACTCGATTGCGCGGTGCTGACTTCCGCCACCCTGGCCGTCGGCGGCGGATTCGAATACATCCAGAAGCGGCTCGGCATCGAACACGCTCGCGAGTCGCTGGTGCCCTCACATTTTGACTACGCCGCCCAGGCGCTGCTCTATGTTCCTCCCGACTTGCCCGATCCCCGCATGCCGCAGTTTGCGGTGAAGGCCGCGGAGCGCATCCGGCGCCTGCTCGAGATTACTCGTGGCCGCGCCTTCGTCCTTTTCACCAGCTACGCGCAGATGAATGAAGTCTATCGACGCCTTCTCAGCGAGGTGGAGTTTCCCCTTCTGCGCCAGGGCGACGCGCCCAAGAGCGCCCTGCTTGAGGAATTTCGCCTCACGCCGAATGCCGTGCTTTTCGCAACGTCATCCTTCTGGCAGGGAGTGGATGTGCAGGGCGAGCAGTTAAGCTGCGTCATCATCGACCGGCTGCCGTTCGCCGTTCCGAGCGACCCGGTGGTCGCCGCCCGCGTCAAGGCGATCGACGCGGAAGGCGGCAACGCTTTTCTGCAATATCAGGTGCCCGCGGCGGTTATCACGCTGAAGCAGGGATTCGGCAGGCTGATCCGCTCCCTGCATGATCGCGGGCTGCTCGTGCTGCTCGACAATCGCATTCTCAAGAAGCAGTATGGCCGCGTGTTTCTGGAGAGCCTACCAAACTACAGGCGCACCACCGAAATGGCGGCCGTCGAACAATTCTTTGGACTCGGGACCTGATTCCCGCGTCCCGGTGCTTCCCCTTCGCCCGCGCTCTGCTTCGCGGGCCGAAGTGGGCCTCCCGAAGTAGGACCTTGCGCGCAGCTTACACCGTCCTCTCCTTGATCTTCGCCAACCCGCACCCATACACTGGCCGCGTTCTTCAGCCCGAGAGAGGTCCCATGACCGAACCGACGCAATCCTTCGCCCACCATACCCGTTGGGATCCATGGTTTCATTTCTTCCTCGGCCCGGCATTCGGGCTGGGCGTGATCTTCACTCTCATCCACTTATTCGCCCACATCGCCCACGGCGGGCTCGGTTCAACATTCAGTCGGTTCTGATCCTCACCCTCGCAGTCGCGTTCCTCGTCACCATCTTCAAGATTCGTCTTTACTCACTCAAAGTGCAGGACCGCGTCATTCGCCTCGAGGAACAACTGCGCCTGACTCGGTTGCTCGACGAACCCTTGCGCTCTCTCATTCCCGAACTCACCGTAGGCCAGCTCTGCGGACTGCGCTTCGCCTCCGAGGCCGAACTGCCCGCCCTGGCCGCGCCCGCCCTGAACGAAAAGCTCTCCCGCGCCGACATCAAGAAAGCGATCACGACCTGGCGCCCGGATAACTGGCGAGTGTAAGCTTTCGCTCATGGAATTGCCATTCGCACTCACTGTTCCGGGGCTGTCCGATTCTCCAAGAGTCCTATCGGCGAGTTGATAGGATTTAATTTCATACAACGTTGCGCTGGTTTCAAGGCATCTTCGAACAGAAGCCTGGGACGGCTAGTTAACGGGGCCTCGCGGCAGATTGTCGCAGCATAAATTCTCAAACTGGCCATGCACCTAATGGCAGACAGGAGCTCGCTTGGGAGAATCCTCTTTTGACTGGCTATCCCGCCGCAGAATCGTCGTAGCGTTTTGGATAGCCGCCGTTATTGCGGTCGCGGCCATGGCATACGCGGGTCCAGCGGGATGGGACGCGCGGATTTACTGGAGAGCCTTGCAGACGATCCGCCACGGTGGAGATCCCTACGCCGTCGGGATTGCTGCGCAACTGGCCTTTCTGAACCGGCCGAACCCAAACCCCGCCGACCACACCCCGTTTGCTTATGTGTATTCGCCGATGACGCTGCCGCTTCTTCGCCTGCTTACCGGCGTACCGGGCTGGTTGCTGGGGCTACTTTACGGGTTGGCCGTGTTCTGTGGATTTCTGCTGGAGCTTTGGGCAGGTTTTCAAATGGCCACAGCGGGGGAGCGCAAGTGGTTGGCCCTGATGCTGCCCGCTATTGCATTCTTTCCAGGACTGGTCACCGACGACACGATCCTCAGCGGAAATATTGGATACGTTCTGTATGGGCTTGTCCTGGCTGCATCCGTGCCGGGATGGAAGCGCGGCCGCTGGTTCTGGTACTACGTCGCAGTGGTTGGGGCCTCGATTGTCAAAGCGCCGCTGCTTACAATGATCGCGTTCCCCATCCTGGTCGGCAAGAGACAGTGGCTTCCGGCGGGCGCCGCTGGAGCGGTGGGATTAGCTCTTTTCGCGCTGTCCGAGCGGATCTGGCCCGTAGAGTTCCATGAGTACCTGGTGGCTATCCGGTTGATGTTCGACGAAGTGCATGATTTTGGATTTGGTCCTGCAGGAGTTCTGGGTAAAACCTTGTGGCGCCTGGGGCGGCCCTACTTCCCCAGTGCAATTATCTTTTACGTGATTGCGTCGTGCGTGATTGGAATTATCCTGCTGGTGCTCAAGCGCCGCGTTACTCTTGGCGAGATGAGCCAGGAGGCATGGATTCCAGTCGCGCTGGTGGGCACGCTTCTCTTTTATCCACGCGTCATGCGCTATGACCTTGCCGCCTTCGCCGTTCCGATGCTGCTGATCGGTTGGCGGGCATTTCGCAAAGCCGGGCAGTCGACTCCGCCCCTGCTGCCCGGCCGGGCCTTTTCCTGGCTTACGGCAGGGTCCGCGGTTTTTGTGTTCTGTTTTCTGACGGCGAACATCATCACGGTGGTCGGACCCGTATGGTTTCCCGTCGAACTCCTGGCCTTGCTCGCCGTATTCGGGTTGGGTGTCGGGTCGGCCTATCGGCCTCGAATACCAGACTCATTCCCCGGCTTTGAGGGCGCTCACCGCTCACCGCAGGCATGACGCTGAACCCTGCGGGGCTAGACTCGCAAGCGCGCCCTCCCTTGGCCGAAGCGCCAGCGGTCTAAGGTCTGAGGTCCCCACTGTTTGCCCTCGACGCAAAAGGGGCATTATGCATCCAAATCTGGGACTGGCCGGTGTTCAGTTTTCGACACTCCAGGGTCCGTCACACGGTCTGGGTAACTTCGCTCGCCGGGTGCCCAAAGTAACCGCTTCGGTTCCCTTTCGGCGATTGACCCCAAAGGCCCCGCCCGGTACGATTTTTGGTAGAATTCACCAAACTTTAACTGACGGGGGACGCATCTTAGTTTCGACACGTATGCGGCCGAGGGCCATCTACATCTCGCATCCAGAGCAGGGTAAGTCGGACCGGCTCAAGACCTTGCGCGGCACTGCGTGTCTTCGCACCGCTGCCCTGGTTTGTATGACTCTGGCCTCGTGCGCCTGTGCCCAGCGTGCAGTCACGCTGCTGCCTCCGGGAAACGCGCCCGCGATTCAGGCGCCCACCCAGACATCGTCTGCGCCCGCCACTTCCGTCAGCGCTTCGCAGCCAACTCCGGCCAGCCCAACGCCTGCGGATTCAGCAAAGAATCCGGCACCGGCCACGCCCGACGCCGCTACGGCCGCGCCGCCGTCTTCTTCCAACTCGTCATCTTCCGATCAGGTTGCCGATCTCATCAGCCGCGCCGAAAAGGAATATCAGACCGGACTCGTCAACTATCACGCGGGCAACGCTGAAGATGCCAAGCAGAATTTCGACAACGCGCTCAATGCCCTGCTCGAGAGCAATTTCGATATCCGCTCCGACCAACGCCTGCAACAGGAATTTGACCGCATCGTCGCGGGGGTCAACGACCTCTATCCGGGCGGGACTTCCGCCGACGCCGATGCCGCGGGCCAGCCCGCTGGGGACGCCCCACAAGACAAAGACGCGCAGCAGCCATCCGAGCCCGCCCCGATTGACGAGACCAACGGCCTGACTCCCACGCCCGACGCCGGAACCATGGCCAAGGCCGAAGCCGAGGTCAAGCGCACCCACTCCGACCTGCCTCTCATGATGACCGACCAGGTCGCCGGCTACATCAGCTACTTCTCCGGCCGCGGACGCGGCGTCTTCGAGCGCGCCTATTCCCGCTCCGGCCGTTATCACGACATGATCGTTTCCACCCTGCGCGAGGAAGGCCTGCCGCAGGATCTGATCTATCTCGCGCAGGCTGAGTCGGGATTTCATCCGCTGGCGGTTTCCCGCGCCGGCGCCCGCGGCATCTGGCAATTCATGGCCAGCCGCGCCCGCGGCTACGGCCTCTCCCACAATCAGTATGTGGACGATCGCCAGGATCCCGAAAAATCCACTCGCGCCGCCGCGCATCATCTGAAAGATCTCTACAACCAGTTCGGCGACTGGTATCTCGCCATGGCCGCGTATAACTCCGGCCCCGGCACGGTGCAGGCTGCGGTGAAGCGCACCGGTTACGCCGACTTCTGGGAACTCTACCGCCGCAACGTCCTGCCCAAGGAAACCCGCAACTATGTGCCGATCATTCTGGCCGTGACCATCATGGCCAAGAATCCGTCGCAGTACGGGTTGGATGCGGTCGAGCGCGAGCATCCGGCTCCCACCGACGCGGTCACGCTCGACTATCCCGTGGATCTTCGGCTGGTGGCGCAGTGCGTGAACTCGACTCCGGCCGAACTGCAGGATCTGAATCCGAGCCTGCTGCGCCTGACCACGCCCCGCGAAGGCAAGTTCGAGCTGCACCTGCCCGCCGGAACCAAAGATCAGTACGAAACCGCCATCGCCGACATCCCGAAAGATATGCGGCTCTGGTGGCGCTACCACACCGTTGTGCCCGGCGACACCGTGGCTTCGCTCGCCCGCCACTATCACGTGACCGCGCGGGCCATAAGCGAAGTCAATCATCTCGAAGAAACTTCGCTCGAAGCTGATGCCAAGATCCTGATGCCGATCGCTCCGGGCACACATGCCGCCAGCGACACTGCCACTTACGCCAGGCGCATCACGCGCTACAAGGTCCATCGTGGAGATACGGTCGAGACCGTGGCCGAAAATTTCGGCGTCTCGCTGCTCATGGTCCGCCGCTGGAACGGCTTGCGCGGCTCAAGCCTGGCCGGACGCAAAGTGCTCGCGCTGCACCTTCCAGTCACGCCGACCGCGCATGACCTGGAAGTCGCTTCCACGCATTCGAAACCGAGCCGGAAGCCCGCGACGATTCAGACCGCCAGCGCCGATTCCGCCGTGGTGTCCGCCTCACCCGGCTGCCCCGCCGATTCCACTTCGGCGGCGTGTACGGTTCGCCACAAAGTCAAATCCGGCGAAACCCTCTACTCGATCGCCACTCTCTACCGGACCACCGTAGCCGAACTCAAACGCGAAAACCGCAACGTAGCCGTCCTGCACCCGGGAATGATCCTGGTCGTCCAGCCCAGCCGCTAACCGTTTCTGATTTTCTTTCCACCGCGCCGGAGGTCATCCTCAAATGGGTGCCCCATTTCTCGCGCGTTCTGGTTGTTCGCGCGAGAAGTGGGGACTTTGACTTTCCGGACGATTCTCACCGGGGGTGGAAGTCTTCCCAGCTCCGGAGGTCATCCCGAGAGCCCGCGCTCTGCTTCGCGGGCCGAGGGATCTCACGGCAAGACGGCCTCTCGCAACCACCAGGATCAAATGGGTGCGGGGTTTCTCGCGCGTTCTTGCTTTTTGCGCGAGAAGTGGGGACTTTGACTTTCCGGTAAGTTTCGCGGGCCGAGAGCCTGCCCTGAGCGAATCTCGAGCGCAGCGAGAGAGAGTCGAATGGGGATCTCCCGGCAAGGAATGCCGCGCGGAGAGCCCATCCACGGCGTCGGAGATAAGAAATTCTTAACCGCCCCCAGCGTCCATTTCCCACCGCTTCCCGACAGGCGTACAATCCTACTGATTTTTGGGAACTCGTACGTCAATATCCTTCTGAGGAGAAATCCATGCGATTCACCCGTTTGCTCACCCTTCTGCTGGTCGTTGGACTTTCCGTTTCTATCTGTGTACCGGCCTTTGCCGACGGCGCCGCCACCTTCAAAGCCAAGTGCGCCATGTGCCACGGGCCCAATGGCGAAGGCAAGATCGGCCCCAAGCTCCAGGGCACCAGCGTCAGCGCCGACCAGATTGTGGACATGCTCACCAAAGGCAACGCCGCCAAGAAAGCTCCGCATTCCAAGCCCTTCAACGGCCTCTCCGCCGACGACGCCAAGGCCGTCGCGGATTTCGTAAAGACCCTGAAGTAAGCTCGCACGAACCTGAACTGGGTGCCCCATTTCTCGCGCGCTCTTGCTTTTTGCGCGAGAAGTGGGGACTTTGGCGTTCCGGCCAGTTTCACGGGGGTGGGGATTCTTTGTACTGACGGAGGTCATCCCCAGAGCCCGCGTTTTGCTTCGCGGGCCGAGGACCACCTGGGAAGAAAGTGTCTATAGCAACGATCCGGGAGATCAGCCCGCGTCTGAACGACGCCGCGGTTCGGGATAGTCTTTGCCATGACTCTCCCTCTTCCTCGTCCTTGTGCAGGCGTGGAGAAGCGAAATTCAAAGGACCGGCTCAGATAGAACGGGATGAGGGCAAGAAAAGAGGAAAAAAAAGATAAGCTTCGCCGCTTGGGTTGGCTAACCTCTGCCTACGCCCATGTATTCGAATCCCAGTGCGCGCAACCGCGTCGGATCCAGCAGGTTCTTCGTGTCCACGATCACCGGCTTCTTCAGCAGGTGCTTGATGCGGTCGAAATCGAGCGCCCGGAATTCCGGCCAGCCCGTTCCCACCACCAGAGCATCGGAGCCTTCGGCCACTGCGTAAGCGGAATCGCAGTAACGCACCGCGCTGTTAAGCTGCGACTTCGCGTCGGGTATCGCCACCGGATCGTATGCCCGAACCCGCGCTCCCTTCGAAAGCAGACTCTCCGCCAGCCGCACCGAGGATGAACCCGCCACTGAGTTCGTGTTGGGCTTGAACGCCAGCCCGAGAATTCCGACTTCTTTGTTCTCCACCGAATTGAGAACCGACGCGATCTTATCCACCAGCCGGTCGGCCAGCAGATGATTCACGTCGCGTGCTGCGCTCAGCACTTTCAACGAAACTCCGTGCGCCTGCGCCAGTTCCGAGAGCGAATCCATGTCCGATTCCGCGAAAACGCCGCCCATGCCCGCTCCCGGCTGCAGGCACCGCGGAGCGATTTTCTTGTCCAGCCCCAGCGCCAGCGCCAGGTTCACCGCATCCGCGCTGACCCGCTCGCACAGGGCCGCAACTTCGTTGATGAACGAAATCTTGGTGGCGACAAATGCCGTCGCCGCTTCCCGCACCAACTCCGCCGTGGCCTGATTGGTCACGATCACCGGCACGCCGCGCATCACCAGCGGATGAAAAATCTGCTTCAGAATCTGCACCGCTTCATTCGACGCTGCCCCCAGAATCAGGCGATCCGGCCAGTTGAAATCCTCGACCGCGCAACCGTCGGTGAAGAACATCGGCTGCGACACGATCGTGGCCTGCACGCCCGCGTCCTTCATCGTTTTCTCCAGTGCATTGGCGGTTCCGACCGCAACCGGAGTCACGATGGTCAGGATCGGAGGCTTCGGCGCCAGCCGCGCGATGCGCATGGCGACGTCGTTCAAATGTTCTGCCTTGTCCTCCGCGAGAAAGATGACGTGCGTTTTGCGCGCGAATGACTCGATGTCGGTGGAATAAGCCAGTCTCCCGGCGCGCACGTTGCGCCGGATTATCTCTTTCAGGTTCTTCTCGAAGAATGGGATGTTGCCCTGCGCCATCTCCACCATCCGCGTGCGATCCGGATGGCAGCAGGAAACCGGAGTTCCGAAATCCGCCAGACAGGCCGAAATCACCGTTCCCAGATATCCTGACCCGTAAACCCCGATCTGCATGTGCAGTCTCCCGAAAACCCGCGCTGGAAGTGGCATTTGGCGGGAATGCAGTGCGCCGCCCTGTCATTTATCTACAGGCCGCCTGAGGGGTTTTCAATGCACGGGAGGGAACTGTACCTGGGGCCATGCACGCATGGTGTCGGTAACCTGCTCCTGATTACCGCCGCCATGCCGAGAGGTTTTAGACGCCGGCACGGACCACGGCGACTCCATTTACCTGGAAACCAGGCTGCGTCCAAGGGGAACAGGAGCGAGATCAACCCAGCAATTCTGCGCATCCTCGCGGACAAACGTCAGTTTTTCCACCGCAATCCGCCGGCTGCCCGAAAATTGTTCCCAGCGCCGGGCGGCCGTCAGGCAAGCGGTTCGCGCCGCCGGTTCAGCGGCCATTTTTACGATCGTAAGGTGGGGAATGTAGGGCCATTCTTCCCGGAAAGCGAGCGGCCCCGTGTTCAGCCGGTCGTGCAGTTGCACCATGCGAGCCGCAGCCGAGTCCACGCGGATAAACACGGTAGGGGTCTTCGGAGCAAATGTCTCCACTGCACCCAGCCCGATCTCGAAAGGCTCCTCGTTGCCGCAGATTCTTTCCAGCGTCTCTAGAGCTGCCCGTTCACTTCCCTGCAAGGTTCGCGGTGGCAGAACCGTCAGATGCGCGGCGAATGGGGAGAGATCGGCGTGCAGCTCCCGGCGAAGCCCCTCGACCATGGCCCCGGCCGCTCCGCTTACGTAAGCGACCAATGCGTAACGCAAACTCGCTGCACCCGGCACAGAATTATAAAGCCCTCAAGAACCAAGATTCCCCGAAACCCTATTTCAATCCCCGCACCACATACGCTTCCGAAAGGATTTGCACATAGACGTATGCGTAGGCGTTGCCGTCCCGCGAAAATAACGGCCCGCTCACGCCGCTGACCCCTCCCACCGGAATGCTCTCACCAAAGGTTTTCCATACATCCATCTTCCCGGTGGTTGGGTTGAGTCGGAACAATTTGCAGAAGTGGTCCGACTTTGAACTCGAAACGTACAATGCATTTCCGTCCGGCGACCACCCGGTCACGTAGTATTCCGAAGGCAGGTCGGGAATTGCGCGAAATCCGCCGCCCTCGATCGGCCAGATACCGAACTTGCCCTCTGGGCCGACCACTGCAATGCTGCGGCCATCGGGAGAAATCTGCGTTCCCGAGACTCCTTCCGGAGTGAATGGCTTCGAGTCGCCCGAGTTCAAGTCAATCAGATAGTCCCGCGCACCGTGCCCCGGTTCGATCCCCGAAGCCAACAGGCTCTTGCCATCCGGCATGTAGACCACGTCGTTGTAACTGATGTTGTCGTGGGTCAGTTGGCGGGCTTGCCCGGCTCCGGCCGGCACCAGGCTCAAGGCACCGTCTTTGGTCGGGATCGTCACCACCCACTTGCCGTCCGGCGAGATCGCCCGTCCTGAACCATCGCCGATTCGGACTGGAGGCGAGCCGTCCGTATCGCGCAGAAACACCGTATAACCCGGCCCACCGCCCTCGCCTTGTTCCTCGAACAGCACCTTCTTGCCATCCCGGCTGATGTCGCGAAGAATGGACCACCCGAACCATCCCAACTCCACTTCCTCTTTGGCTCCCGGCCCCTCGCCTCGGATTCCGATCCGCTGCTGGTGCGTGACGGCCAGAACCGCGCCATCGCGGATGTCTTCCATCCACATGCCGCCGGGAACGTTGGTGATGGTCCGCAGCTTCCCGGAGAGCGACACCCCTCGCAGGTTCTGCGCGCTGCCATTCTTGGTGCCCGTAAACCAGATTTCGTCGCCCGTCGGAGACCACACCACTCCCTGCAGGGACACCCATCCGCTCGCCAGCTTCTTCTCGTGCCCCTGCAGATCAATCACGGCCAGCGAGCCTTCGTCGTCGCCGCCCGTGTTCTCGTGATCGGCAAAAGCGATCATCTTTCCGTCAGGAGAAATCTTCGGGTGGCTGATCCAGCTGATCGTATCGAGCAGGACGTGGCCCACCGGATATTCCAGGTGCCAGTGGCGATTATCCGGACTGTAGCGCACCACCGCGAGATTCTGGCCATCCGCGGCCCAATCCGCGTCCTGAACATTGTCCAGCACTTCCCGCGGGGTTCCGCCGCTCAGCGGCACGCGCGCCAAGGTTCCTATCCTCGCGTATCCGGGGAAAAACAGCGTATTCATGCGAATCGCCAATTCCCCGCTCTTTGACACCGCCAGCAACTCCGCGCCCTTGATCCCCAGCTCACGCGCGCCGTTTTCGTCGGTCCGCGCCAGGTACATCTCTTTGTCGCCGCCGTCCCAGTTCGCGGTATAGACGATGCTGCCGTCGGGAGTAAACCGTGCATTGCCGATGGATCCGGTGCGGAACGTGATCTGCTGATACTCCGGCGGAACTTCCGCGCCCGTGCCCCGGCCGAGTCGCCAGCCCAGCGCGAGCATTCCGGCGGCTAGAACAATCACGCCGGCCGCCACGCCGAACACGCGCTTTGAACCCGCGGCATCCGCCTGCTGCACCGCCGCTTGCGCTCCGGATTTTGTTCCGGTCGAGGAAACCTCGCTCAGCGCTTCCAGATCAAAAGCCAGATCTCCCGCCGAGTGAAACCGCTGTGCCGGATGTTTTTCCAGGCAATGCCGCACAATGCGATCAAGCCCCGGAGGCACATTGCGCGCCGTCTCGGACAGCTCCGGCACTTCTTCTTTCAGGATCGCGCTCATGGTGTCCGCCGCCGACTCCCCATGAAACGCGCGCTTGCCGGAAATCATTTCGTAGAGAATCGCGCCAAAGGAAAAAATGTCGGAGCGGTTGTCGGCCGGCTTGCCCCGCACCTGCTCCGGCGACATATATCCGGCCGTCCCCATGACCACGCCGGTTTCCGTCGCGACTTGAACCGTGGGCGCGTCTCCGCCCTGCGGAGCTTCCGGCAGCGTCAGCTTGGCCAGACCGAAATCGAGAATCTTCACCCGGCCGTCGTTAGTCAGGAAAAGGTTCTCCGGCTTCAGGTCGCGGTGGACGATTCCTTTTTCATGCGCCGCCGCCAGTCCCTTCGCGGTCTGGATGCCATAGTCAATCACGCGCCGGATCGGCAGCGGTCCGGTGCGCAGGCGCTCCCGCAATGTCTCGCCCTCCAGCAACTCGGAAACAACATACGGAGAACCGCGCTCCTCGCCGATATCGAAAATGGAAAGAATGTTGGGATGGTTCAGCGCTGCCGCGGCGCGGGCTTCCTGCGCGAAGCGCTGCAGTCGGTCGCGATCAGCGGAGAACGAAGCCGGCAGAACCTTGATGGCCACCGTGCGGTCGAGTCGGGAATCGTGCGCCCGATAAACTTCGCCCATGCCGCCGGCGCCAACCAGCGACTGGATTTCGTAAGGTCCGAGTTTGGTTCCGGCTATGAGGGCCATATCGTCGGCGCAAATTATACCCCGCGCCGGTCCGCTTCCATGTCGAGCCCGAGCCTACTCCAGCGCTTTTGCCGGATCGTGCAGCGCTGCGACCAGGTCAGCGAGAAACATCGCTGCCTTTGCGCCGTCCGCAACCCGGTGATCGCAGGAGACGGTCAGCGTCATCATCGGCCGCACCGCGGGCTGGCCTTCCACCGCTACCACCCGGTCGCCGATCGCACCAACTGCAAGGATGGCCGCCTGCGGTGGCGTGATGATCGCGCTGAACTGGTCCACGCCGTACATGCCCAGATTGCTGATCGTGAACGTGGCATCGGCAATATCCGCCGGACGCAGCTTGCCCGCCCGCGCGCGCTCGGCTACCTCCCGCCGCTGAATCGCGATTTCTGAAACCGACGCCTTGTCCGCGCCGGGAATCACTGCCGCCACCACTCCCTCGTTCACCGCGATCGCCATTCCCATGTTCACGCGCGCGTGCAACCGGATGCCATCGGTCGTCCAGCTCGCGTTCAGCCGAGGATGTTTCGTGAGAACTCGCGCCGCAATCGCAACCAGCAAATCGGTGTGCGTAATCCGCACGCGATGCGTGTGCTCAATTTCTCCGACGATTCGATTGCGGAATTCATCCAGAGCGCCGGCATCAATTTCCCGCGTCACAAAAAAATGCGGAACCGTGGTCCAGCTCTGCGTCGTCCGTTCGGCCACGATGCGGCCGAGCGTCGTGGGAATCTCAAGCTTGCCGTCCGAGGTAGGAGGGGCCGCCCCGCGACTCGTTCCGCTCGACGCCGCCGCCTGTATATCCGAAGCCAGAATTTCTCCGCCCGGTCCGGAACCTTGCACGGTCGCGAGATCCACGCCGAGTTCCTTAGCGAGCCGCCGGGCCTTGGGGGAAATTTTCGCGCCCGACGGCACCGCCGGCGCGGGCGCAGTCACAGGAGAAGCATGCGCCGTCTCTGTTCTCGCATGTGAGCTCGCGCGCGCTGCCGGAGCTGCCGTCTCCGTTTCCGCTGGCGGAGCCTCGCCCGGCGCGACGATCCATGCGATCGTCTGCCCCACCGGAATATCGGCGCCCGCACTAGCCTTGATCCCGGCCAGAACTCCGTCGGCCGGCGCTTCGACCTCGACCACCGCCTTGTCCGTCTCGATTTCGAGCAGCGGCTCGCCTTTCGAAACCCGGTCCCCTTCTTTCTTGCGCCAGGCAAGGAGCTTCCCAGTTTCCTGCGCCATTTCGAGGGCGGGCATGACTACGCTGAAGGCCATAGGGTCTTTTCGTGAAGAATCCTGAAGCTCGAATTGCTCGACTGCGGATTGAGACTGTGTTCCTAGCGCGCCACTTCTACGCGCTCGGTCCTGGCGCTGGCCTCGATCATATCCAGCACCTTCTCGCTCGGTGCCGCCTCGCTTTCGCGCGTGGTCGGAAGCGGTCCGTTAACTGTGAAGTAGTGCGCACCACCCACCAGCAGTTCCTCCGCCGGAAAGCGTGTGATCACTTCATGTCCCGTCGGCGTGACTACAATCTCTTCTTCAATGCGCGCCGCGCTCCAGCCGTCGGTCGAAGGCCAGAATGTTTCAAGGGCAAACACCATCCCCGGCTTGATCTCCACCGGATGGTCCAGCGACACCAGGCGGCTGATCACCGGCTTTTCCCAGATCGCCAGGCCGATGCCGTGACCGTACTGCAGCGCGAATGCCGCTTCCTCGTTGGGGAAGCCGAACTCCTGCGCCTTCGGCCACACCGACGCAATTTCCGCCGTCGTGCGCCCCGGCCGAACCAGTTCGATCGCGGCGTCAAGATAATCGCGGCAGCGCTTGTATGCGTCCACCATCGCGTGTGACGCATAACCCACCGTGAAGCAGCGGTAGTAGCACGTGCGGTATCCCATGTACGAATGCAGAATGTCGTAGTAGACCGGATCGCCCGGCCGCAACACGCGGTCGGAAAACACATGGGGATGCGGGTTGCATCGTTCCCCGGAAATCGCGTTCACCGCCTCCACGTATTCCGAACCCAGATCGTAGAGCACCTTGCTCACCAGACCGACCGCTTCGTTCTCGCGCAGACCTGGCTTCATGGCGCGATACAGTTCGTCGTACGCCGCATCCACCATCATCGCCGAATGATTCAGCAGCGAAATCTCGTCTTGCGTCTTGATGACGCGCGCCTCCGACATCAGCGCCTGCCCGTCCACTACTTCGAGCCCCTCTTTTTGCAGCGCGAACAAAACCGGCGGCTCGATGATGTCTATGCCGACCGGCTCCTTGTGTAGCCCGCGCATTTCGAGCTCAATGCGAATCTTCTTCGCCACATCTTCTGCGCGGCCCATCTCCGGCGTCATCGCGCCCCGCAGCATCGAGATTCCCGGCCGCGACCGCTCAGGGCCGAGCCATGGGCAATTCAGCGCATGATGCTTGGCCGCCGATCCGAAATCCCACAGGATCGGCTCGTCATTCTGCGGCAGCAGCGTGAACCTGTTCGCCTTGTCCTGCGCCCACGTGCCGATGTGCGTCGCGGTGATGTAGCGCACGTTGTTCATGTCAAAACAGAGCAACGATCCCATCGCCGACTTCTTCAGCAGGTCTTTCGCTTTTTGCAGCCGCTCGCGCCGCAGCCGGTCGAAATCAATCCGGTTCTCCCAATCCACCGCCATCGCGCCGTAAGTTTTCAAAGCCATAAGATTTCTCCTGACTGACGCTCCGCTCAGGCCGCCTTGCACATGGCCCGCGCCGCTTCGAATACCGTCTCTTCCGTCGGCACCGTCACATCTTCGAGAGGCGGCGAGAACGGAATCGGCACGTGCATCGCGCCCATGCGCTTCACTGGCGCGTCGAGATCATAGAAGGCGCCTTCCGCAATCACCGCTGCCAGTTCCGAAGCCACGCCATACCGCCCGTAGCCTTCATCCAGCACGATCGCCCGCGAAGTCTTCTTCACCGAATCTAGAATCGTCTTCTCATCCAGCGGCCACGTCGTCCGCGGATCCACCACCTCCGCGCTGACGCCTTCTTTTTCCAGCAACCCAGCCGCTCCCAGCGCGACCTGCACCATGCTGCTGGTTGCGACCAGCGTGATGTCGTCGCCTTCGCGCTTGATATCCGCCACGCCGAACGGAATCGCGTAATCCTCCGCCGGCACTGGCCCCTTCAGCTTGTACATCATCTTGTCTTCGAAGAAGACCACCGGATTCTCATCGCGGATCGCCGTCTTCAGCAGTCCTTTGGCGTCATAGGGCGTCGACGGCAGCACCACTTTCAATCCTGGCACGTGGCTGAACCACGCGTGCAGCGATTGCGAGTGTTGCGCCGCCGACCGCCGGGTCGCGCCCAGTGTCGTGCGCACCACCATCGGAACCTTCCAGTGCCCGCCTGACATGTAAAAGGCTTTCGCGGCCTGGTTGACCATCTGGTCCATGGTCAGGGTAAGGAAGTCGCCGAACATGATATCCACTACCGGCCGCAGCCCCGTCATCGCCGCGCCCACTCCAATGCCGGTAAATCCAGCTTCGGAAATCGGCGTGTCAATCACGCGCTGGGCCCCGAACTCCTCGACCAGTCCGGAGAGAACTTTGAACGGAGTGCCCGCTTCGGCCACGTCTTCGCCAAAAATGCACACCCGCGAATCGCGACGCATCTCTTCGGCCAGTGCTTCCCGCACCGCCTGGGCGAATGTGAGTTCCCGTTCAGGCATAAACGTCCTGATCTACCTGGTCAGCGCTCGGATAAGGAGCCGCGATCGCGAACTTCACCGCCGCTTCCATTTCGCCTCGCGCCTCAGCGGCGATTCCATCGAGCGCAGTCTGATCCGCGTAGCCCTGCTCGAGCAGCCAGCGGCCGTGCAGCGTGATGGGATCGCGTTCCGTCTTCCAGTGCTGCTCTTCCTGCTTCGAGCGGTAGTATTCGCGGTTAATGTCGCCCACGTGGTGCCCGCTGTAGCGGTACGTGTCGGCCTGCAGGAATGCCGGTCCGCCGCCGGCGCGCGCACGCTTCACCAGCCGCGCCGCCACGTCATAAACAGCGCGCACATTCTGCCCGTCCACTGACGCCGCTTCCAGCCCAAATGCTCCGGCCCGGCCGAGAATGGTTCCCGCGGTGGTCTCCGAGTAATGCGTGTACTCGTTGTAGAGATTGTTTTCGCAAACGTAGATCACGGGCAGCTTCCAGAGCTGCGCCAGATTCATCACTTCATAAAGCGAGCCCTGGCCGAGCGCTCCTTCGCCGAAGAAGCAGATCGCCACTCGCCCGTTTCCCAGCCGCTTCGATGCGAAGGCCGCTCCCGTCGCGATCCCGACGCTTCCCCCCACGATCGCATTCGCGCCCAGATTCCCCGTCGCCGGATCGGCAATGTGCATCGAGCCGCCTTTGCCCCGGCAATATCCCGCTTCCTTGCCCAGCAGTTCGGCGAACATGCGGTCCGGCGAAGCACCCTTGGCCAGACAGTGTCCGTGGCCGCGATGCGTGCTGGTAATGTAGTCGTCATTGCGCAGCGCTTCGCAAATTCCCACGGCAACTGCTTCTTCGCCGCTATAGAGATGCGCGAGTCCTGGCATCAACGCGCGCGTGTAAAGCTCATTCACCTGCTCCTCGAAGTGCCGTATCCGCACCATCTGTCGGTAGGCATGTAGCCAAAGTTCTTTTTCCGTGGCCATCTGATTATCCGTGGCGGCATTCGAAGTCGCGGTCGTCACTTCCTGCCTCCCGCGGTCACCGGAGTGCTCACGCCCGACATCGCCGCCAGCACGTCGAACATGCAGGCAAAGTCGTACTTCGTCCAGCCCATGCCTCGCGCCGCTGTTAGGATCTCGTTACTGACGGCGGTGGTTGGCAGCGGCACATCCAGCTGTCGGCCCAGGTCCATCGCCAGCACCATGTCCTTCTGCATCATGTTCACGTCGAACCACGCTTCTTCCGGCTGCTGCAACACAAACGGGCCGCGATATTGAATCATGGGGGAAGCCACCGCGCTGTGGGTCAGCACGTCCACCGCAACCTCGCGCGCGATTCCGCTCTTCTCCGCCAGCAGCACACCTTCGGAAAACGCCAGCATCTGTACTGCAAGACTCAGGTTCACCGCAATCTTCATGGAAAGGGCGAGGCCGTTATCGCCAACGTGCGTCACCTTCGGACCAATGTCGAGCAGCAGCGGCTTGATCTTGTCGAAGGTTTCCTTGCGCCCGCCGACCATCACCGAGAGTTTTCCTTCGGTTAGCGTGATCACGCTGCCCGAGACCGGCGAATCCACCATGTCTGCACCCAGCGCCCGCACTTTCGCGGCCAGCGCGCGGCTCACCGCCGGACTGATCGTGCTCATGTCAATGAACACTTTTCCCGCGCCGAGACCGGCCAGGATTCCATCCGGACCATCGGTCACTGCCTGAATGGCCGCGGAGTTCGTCACCATCGCGAACACATAATCCGAAGCCTGCGCCACCGCCCGTGGCGTATCTCCCCACTGCATTCCTTTATCCAGCAGCCACTGCGCTTTTGCCTTCGTGCGGTTGTAACCCGTGACGGTATGTCCCTTGCCGAGCAGCCGGTTCACCATCTGGCCGCCCATGACTCCGAGACCGATGAATCCTAGTTTTGCCATCCCTGTTCACTTCCCCCAATTCGGAGATCCCATCTTTCTCTTTCGCGATGTGATCTTTCGCAATTCAGTGCGCCGTCGTCTTGCCCGGCCCGCGCCGGGCCGCTGGCGCCTGGCTGTCATCGCGCACCTGTTCCAGATGCTCGCGCATGGCCTGTCGCGCCTTGTCTGCGTCGCGTTTCTCCACCGCTTCCAGAATTCGTTTGTGATGCACCTGGCCGCGATCGGGTCCGCCGGGCACGCGAAAGATTCTCAGCCGCTGCTCGCGCAGCAAGCCCACAATCGAATCGAGCAGCGAAAGAATCAGAGGATTGGCCGCGCCTTCGGCCAGCGCCAGATGAAAATCAAGATCAGCTTCGATATACGCGTCCGGATCCTGGCCGGCCGTATCCATCACCGCAACCGCCTCGCGCATCGTCGCCAGTTCCGGCTCTTGAATGCGCGTCGCCGCCAGACCGGCAATCTCCGGCTCCAGAATCGCACGCACCTCGGCCAGATGACCGGAACCCTCCGCCTGCCCGATCTTCACCATCAGATCCAGAGACTGCCGGATTGCCTGGCTGGTTCCGTCTGTGATGAACGTGCCGCGGCCGGAGTAAGCTTCGACCAGCCCTTTTTCGCGCAGCGCCTTCACCGCTTCACGCACCGCCGTGCGGCTCACGCCAAAGCGCAGCGCCAGTTCCCGCTCAGCCGGCAGTTGATCCCCTGCCTTAAGATCACCTTTGACGATGGAATCTTCGATTTGCTGAACGATCTGTTCGTAGAGTCGCGAAGTTCGAACCAGCTTGTAAACCACACTGCCCCCCGCACAATTCGAAGCAGAACTACCCGAGCCATCCTTGGTCTGGCTACTATACCGCATATCCACTTCTGCGGGGCGCGTTTGTTGGTGGGTCTGCAAGTTTGGTCTATAGGTACGGTGGTGTGACCTTGATCATCGTACTCCTTCCTTGCTGGCCTCGCAACTCCTTCCGATTCGCTCTGTGGCTCAACGAAGTGGCAGGGTTACCGCTCTGTGGACTCCCATGCCAACGCCCGCGTCCCGTAGGCTGGAGACCGATTTAAGAAATGAATTTGCTTGACACTGTTTTCCGATAGTGGTATGGCTGTCGGACCAGCTTTCGGATCAGGATCATGCACCGAGGAGTTTCTATGCCAACACTCAGCATCAGGAACGCAGCAAGTCGTCAGCAGCGCTTCGCCGTGGTCATGATTGCACTCGCTCTCTCCTGGTTCGTCCTCACGCTCCCCGCCGCCGCCCAGTCCACCACCGGCAGAATCCTGGGCACGGTCGCCGACAAGAGCGGCGCCGCTGTCGCGAATGCCACGGTCGTCGTCACCGATCAGCAGCGCGGCACTTCGCGCACCATCACCACCGACTACTCTGGATCTTACAGCGTCAGCGATCTCCAGCCCGGCTCGTACAAGATCCGCGTCGAGGCCAAGGGCTTCAAGAGCGTCGAGCGGCCCAACATCACTATTGAGGTTGCCACTGACGTCCGCTCCGACTTCAGCATGGAGCCTGGTGAAGTCACCCAGACCGTCACCATCACGGAAGAAGTGCCGCTGGTCAACACCACTTCCGCGACGCTCGGCGGCACTCTCAGCAACCAGGAAATCAACGACCTGCCGCTCAGCGGCCGTAACTATGAAAACCTCCTGCAGTTGCGCCCCGGCGTAATGCGCTACCCGGGCGGCGGATTCTCCACCACCAGCGCTGACGGCCTCCGCGCCGAAGACAACGCCTACTTCATTGAAGGCCTCTTCAACAGCGAGCCTTATTCCGGCCAGGCCATTGTCAACGGAGCCGGCATCGCCGGCGACTCCGCCACCATTCTTCCCATTGACGCCATCCAGGAATTCAACGTCCAGCAGAACGCTCCCGCCGAATACGGCTGGAAGCCCGGCGCCACTATTAACGTAGGTTTGAAATCCGGAACCAACAAGCTCCATGGCACCGCTTTCGGATTCGGACGCGATGGCGTGATGGACGCTCGCAACTATTTCAACGCCGCCCCTGCTCCCAAACTGCAGCGCACCCTCGAGCAGTTCGGCGCCAGCATCGGCGGACCGCTGGTCAAAGACAAAGCCTTCTTCTTCGGCGCCTACGAGGGCCAGCGCTACAACGTCGGCAACTCTTACGGTGGCGTCACCGCTCCCTCGATGGTTCATATGTCGAACAACGGCACCTGCCCGTTCGGGTTTCCCGGGGACTGTGCCAACAGCATCCCGGATGCGATTGATGACCTTTTCGAGCCCGCGGCCGCGACCTTCGAATTCAACGCCGCCAGTCCGATCAGCAATGCCAGCCAGTTGATTTCCGGTTGCAGCGTTTCCGGAACCGGCCCAACCGCGACCGTGTCCTGCAACGGCGGCGGCTTTCCCACCAACAATCAGACCGACATCGGGACCGGACTCGTGGCCAGTCAGGCCATCGGGATCACCAACGGCTTCAACAATGTCGTTCATTCCGACAATCTCGTCGCTAAGCTCGACTTTCGCCTGAACGACCGCCACAGCATCAGCGGTACTTATTTCTTCGGCAACAATTCCGGCACCGTCGAAGACTTTCCCGAACTGCAGCAGAAGTGGCTCTCCGACATTCATACCCGCGCGCAGGTTTTGGGCGGCAGCGAGATATGGACTCCCAATGCGCGCATCGTCAATGAATTCCGCGGCGGCTACAACCGCTTGTACCAGCCCACCCTCCCCGCCGATCTCAACACCTCCGCGGCCAGCTACGGCCTCGATAGCGGCATCACCGGACCCTTCACCGGCGGCCTGCCGCGTATCTCCTTCGGCGGTTATTTCGGCAACCTCGGCGGTTTCAAATGGCCAAAATTCCAGGGGCCCGATTCCATCACCCAGTTCGTGGACCACGTCTCTTACACCGCCGGCAAGCATGCCTTCAAATTCGGCGGCGAGCTCCACTACAACCGCGTGAACAACGCTTCCTACGGCAATGCGCGCGGCACCATCCTCTTTCTGGGCGGCGTGGTCAGCCCCGGCCCGCCTCCGGCGACTAACCCTTCCATCCTCTCCAGCCCGTTGGAGGATTTCCTTGCCGGCGCTCCTTTCAAGTCCACCGTCGAAGTCGGCAATCCAACCTTGCAGCTCCACAACTGGGCCTACGCCTTCTTCGCCCAGGATGACTGGCGCGCGACCCGGAATCTCACCATCAACTTCGGCGTGCGTTACGAATACAGCACCGTCCCGCAGGACTCGCAAAACCGCTTAGGAAACTTCGATCCCCGGCTTGGCCTCGTGCAGGTCGGACATCAGATCTCTAGCCTCTACAATCCCGACCACACCAACTTCGGTCCCCACGGGGGCTTTGCCTGGGATATCCTCGGCAACGGCCGCACCGTCCTGCGCGGCGGCGGCGGTCTCACTTACGAGACCGTCAACTGGCAGTCGTTCGTCGCGTTCAACAACGCGTTCGGTCCCGGCAGCGTCCCGACGGGAGCGCCGATTGACGCGGGCGGCGATACTTCCGGCGGCACTATCACCACCAGCAACATCACCATCAAGAATTTCCTGGCCTATCCCAGCAGCTGGGACTCGACGCCGGTTTTCGGAAACGACACCGTAAACTGCGCCCCGGGTCTGCCCGCGCCTGCCGCCCCGTGTCCCATCATGACGGTCAACCGCAATCTCACCACTCCCTACGTCTGGACGTGGACTCTCAGCCTGCAGCACTCCTTTACCCCGAATATTTCTTTCGAAGCCGCCTACGTCGGAAATCGCGGGTCGAACCTGACCGGCATTCGCGACATCAACCAACCGCCGGTCGGATCAGGCTGGACGCCTGCGGGCGTTGGAGTCGGCTCTCTGGCCACTTGTCTTGCCAGCGCTCCCGCCTACGGCCCCAACTGCTCCGCAGACACGACCAACGAAGTGGCCAGCGAGCCCTACCACTCACAATTTCCGTTCCTCGCCAACATCTTCCAAATGGGAAACGTGTACCGCTCGAACTACAACGGCCTGCAAGCCACTTTGAACGCGCGCAACTATCACGGCCTGAGCGCCGTGATCGGCTACACCTACGCTCACGCTTCCGACGATGTCGGCGCCAACTGGGATTTCGGCTACGGTTCCGGCCTGCCACAAAACGCTTACAACTTGGGCGCAGAATATGCCAACAGCGACTTCGACATTCGTCATCGCCTGACCATCTCGCTGACCTATGCCATCCCCGGCCGCAAAGGCTACGGCCAGGCCCTCGAAGGCTGGGAGCTCAATACCATCACTACCCTCGAGAGCCCGCAATTCTGGGGCCCGATGGACGAGGGCACTGATGCCGCCGGCATCGGCCCGCTGCCGGTCAGCCCGCCGGCGAATTCGCCGATCCGCTGGAGCTTCTACGGCAAAACTTCAGACTTCAAATCAGAAAAAGGAACCGGCATCCCCTACTTCTCGAACGGCGGTGTGCCGATTCCAACGTCATGCTCCTCGCAAGCTCTCGCCGTGGACGGTGGAACTCCCGGTCCCTCGACCGCCTCACTGAATCTGTTCGGCTGCTACGCCAATGGCAGTTCGGTGATGATTCCTCCGCCGCTCGGCCAGTTCGGCAATATGGGCCGTAATATGTTCCAGGACACCGGCTTCAAGAATTTCGATTTCTCGATCGGCAAGAATTTCCATTTCGGCGAAGCCATGCGGCTGCAGTTCCGCGCCGAGTTCTTCAATATTTTCAATCACCCGAATTTCGCCAACCCCTACGGCGGTCAGAATGGCTTCGGCCTGAATGATCCCTCGGTGCGGCCGTTCGGCTGCGGTTGCGCAACGCCGGATATCGCAGCGGCCAATCCCGCGATCGGATCGGGCGGACCCCGCTCGGTTCAGCTTGCGGCCAAATTCATTTTCTGAGTTCGACCGTTTTTTAGTTGGATTTCGCGCTTACTTCTTCGGGCCGGACTGCTTCCGTCCGGCCCATTTTTTCTTCGGGAACCGCCAGTTCATACCTGGCGGGATTTAAAAAATCGGGGTTCAAGGTCATGACTCACAAACTTTGCATTGCCATTTTCGCTTCGCTCTTGCTCGGCATATTCCTATCGTTTACGGTCAGCGCCCAGGAGGGCCCTCGCCGTGAGCGCACCATCGAAGAAATCAAGACCGAGGCCATCCACCGCGCCGAAGTCGGCCAGTATCCCTTGATCGGACTCGATCCCGCCGATGTGAAAGAAGCCTTCGAGAGCATCCACACGCCGGATAAAGACGAGTGGGCGACCGCCTTCATGCACGTCGCCGACCGCTATTTCAACCAGGCTAAGTCGCTCGAAAAGTCCGATCCCGCCAAAGCCAACGCCGACTACATTCGCGCCTGGCGGATTTATTCCTTCGGCCGCTGGCCCATTCCGGCGTCGCCCATGAAGCAGAAATCCTACGAGATGGCCCTCGAAGCCTTCCTCGACCACGCCAGGTTCTTCGATCCTCCGCTCGAAGTCGTGCACATTCCCTTTGAGGGCAAGGAAATCGTCGCCTACCTGCGCCTGCCCAAGAATGCCAAAGGCCCAGTCCCGCTCGTGATCGCGGTCAACGGACTCGACAGCCGCAAGGAAGACTTGACCGAGAGCTTCAGCGCCATCCTCCCCTTCGGCATCGGATATCTCGCCGTGGATGGCCCCGGCACCGGACAGAATCCGATCAAGGTCACCGAGACCTCCGATCGCATGCTTTCGAAAGTCATTGACTACGTGCAGTCGCGTCCCGAGATTGACAAGAATCGAATCGCCATGCACGGCGTGAGTTGGGGCGCATATTGGGCCACAAAGATGGCCATCGTTGAGCGCGGCCGCCTGCGCGGTTGCAGCGCGCAGTCACCGCCCGTGGACCACTTCTTTCAGAAGGACTTCCTGATGAACTCCCTGCTCGGCAACCGCGAGTATCTCTTCGACCAGGTGCCCGCGCTCATGAACATTCTCGACGGCGTGCACACGCTCGACGAGTTGGGCGACTATCTCCCCAGGCTGTCTCTCGTGCGCCAGGGGCTGCTCGGCAAGCCCATGGCTCCCATGCTCATTCTTGCCGGCGTGAAGGACACCCAGGTTCCCATTGACGACGAGTATCTTTTGCTGAGCAACGGAGACGTGCCCAAGGAAGCCTGGATCAACCCGCACGGCGGTCATCTCGGCCGCCAGGTCGGCGTCTGGCCCGATCCACGGATCTTCAAGGAAGTCATCATTCCATGGCTGGTGAAGACCCTGGAGGCTCCGGCGAACTGATATATCCGGCAACCGCGGACGCATTTACCCAAATTCAAGGGAGCTCCCTCACCCCGGTGGGTGAGCTCCCGAAACGGGACGTAACCCTTTCGTAACCCTCCCCATTGCACATTTTTCGTTGCACATTAACACTGCTGCAATATGGTGCAGTTAACATACTTTGAGGAGGGCGCTCATGGGTTCAACCCGCGTCGCGAAGTCCCTGCCGATTCAGGTTGCCGCGGTGTGCTATCGCCGCCGGCCGACCGGGGTTGAGTTCCTCCTGGTCAACACCAACGGCGGTAATAAGTGGACTTTTCCCAAGGGCTCCACCGATCCCCGCCTTTCGCACAGCCAGGCGGCTGAACGCGAAGCCGCCGAGGAAGCTGGCGCGCTCGGCACCATCGAGCCCCGGCACTTTCATCTTTACCTGCATTCGAAGGGCGTCTTCTGGCAGGCCGGAGGAGTGCAGGAATTCGTGGTCAAGGCCTTCCTCATGGAAATCCAGCAGATGCGCAAGCCTGACGAGGCCAACCGCAAGCCCACCTGGGTCAGCCCCGAAGAAGCCAAGCGCCGCCTGGCCAAGGGACGCGAAGTGAAATATTTCCATGAACTCGAAGCCGTAATTGACCGCGCCCTCGAACGCATCCAGTTTCACAACGAACTCTGGGGCGCCTACCCTGGAGCCCGCAACGCCCGCGTCATCGCCAGCCCCAAAGATCCCCTCGCCGAAGCCCTCTGGCCGTAGACACCAACCGTTAGCCATTTGCTCACCTATGCGAACCGGCGCGTTATAATCGCACCCATGGAAGCTAGCGAGCTGCTGAAACACGCGTTAACACTTTCCGACAAAGAGCGCGCCGAACTCGCTTCCCACTTGATCGATAGCCTCGACCCCACGATCGAGCCCGGTGCGGAATTGGCCTGGCAGGAAGAGATCGCTCGGCGCCTCGAGGAAGTTGAGAGTTGTCGGGTTAAGACCATTGCGTGGGACGAGGTCCAGCGCAAGGGCAGAGCACTGCTCAGTGGTGAGTAAGCCGGTCCGGTTTCACCCGGAAGCCGATCAAGAATACCTGTCTTCACTTGCCTGGTATAAAGAGAGAAGCCTCGCTGCCGCGCTGGATTTCGAAACCGCGTTTCAGAGGGCTGTATCTGCTATCGGGGAAGCTCCCGAGCGCTGGCCAAATTACTTCGCCCACTGTCGCCGCTACGTCCTCCACGAGTTCCCCTTCAGCATTGTGTACCGTAATCTTGAGAACGGGGTGCTTATCCTGGCAGTAGCGCACGGACATCGTCGGCCGGGCTACTGGAGGGGGCGGGTACGTCGGTAGGGTTAATCGGGGCTGCGCTTAGCCAATATAGAAGACAACGATCGCGTGTCCAATTTCCCGACCACCGGTATTCAGCTACCTCACGCCAATTCTTATGCAGATAATCGAATTCGGCACCCCCGGTTGCGGCGGCCTTTAAGCCTACGAGAGCAGACTTCGGCAGCTTAACGGAATAGGCAATCGCGGACATGAGCTCCCGCCAGAATGTGCCCCCCCCAATCGTCGGTTTCCAGCGCCCGCTTTTATGAGACGATAATTCCAGCCCCGATTTTGAACGAAACATGATTCAGCTTTCCGGCGCCGGAAAACGCTTCGGCCACAAGCTTCTCTACGAAAACCTCGACTGGCTGATCACCGCCAACGACCACATCGGCTTGGTCGGGGGCAACGGCACCGGCAAGTCCACCCTGATGAAGGTTCTCGCCGGCCTCGACACCTTCGACTACGGCTCGCTCACCATCGCTAAAGGAACTTCCGCCG
>Ga0209167_10000398_pt1 | contig 33762 bp, 41 predicted proteins | sample Coa_R1_9_FD_187154 | JGI IMG/M metagenome (GOLD analysis project Ga0209167, IMG submission 187154) | Surface soil microbial communities from Centralia Pennsylvania, which are recovering from an underground coalmine fire - Coalmine... | ecosystem: Environmental > Terrestrial > Soil >...
ATAGTCTTCAATCCGAGGGGGCAGCAAACTGGGTTGCTCACGGCTATCGCCGCTCTTGAATGCATGATTCGTCATAGGCCGAATCGTACACCAACTCTCAAAAATGCCGAGTTCTTGCCCAGCCTCGACAGGTTATGACGTCGATTTCGGTTGGATCGACGTTCCCGTGCTCAATCCACACGGAGCGCCAGTTCACCGCCAAGGGATAACCGGCGTGCCCGGAATGTATTTCCTTGGCTTGCCGTGGCTGTCCAGTTTCAGGTCTTCTGTTTTGTCGGGGATCGGAGAGGACGCCGCACGACTAGCCGATCATATCGCGGCACGAAGTGCCAATTGAGGCGGTCAGTTGCTAGCGGACCCTCGCGAACTTTTCGCCGATCAAGAAGCCGGCGCCAAATACGGAAAACAGGCCGTGGCCGAAATTGGAATTACGAAGGTCCTGAAACCAACATTCATCGAGTAGTTGACTGATGCGCTCACGGATGTTCCGCAAGCGGCCAGGGCATATGTAAAGGTGGGGGAAACGTCAGGGCCGAGATAGCGGCTTTGCGTATAAGCGATGGTGGTTGCCGCATCCGGGCATATGGCGGTTTTGACGGACGCGCAGCGCGCACCGTCTTCCACGGCAAAGTGAAGGCTGCCAACCAGAAAGAGAGCCAGGCACAACGCCATCGTGCCGAGGACCAGCGCGATGAACACCGGCGCGATAATGGCAAATTCGACCGCGGTGCTGCCGTCCTGGTTCGCCCGTATGGATTTCAGAAGATTTCGCACGGTCAACCCAATCTCATCATGGCCAATCGGGTGATGGGGGTCGGGAAAGCGCTGGCGACGCTCAGCCCCGGAAACAGCGACTTATAGGTAAAGGTCGTTTGCACCTGAATGTAATCGCCGGGCTTCAAGGCCGGCATGCCCGCGGCCGTGCAATCGGCAGGCTTCGAGGAAACGTCGCTGACGAATTGCAGCGCGCCACCCGTATTGACGCAGTAGTACCCTTCCGACGGCGAACCGTTTTGCAGCGTAATGGCGGTGCCCAGCGAAGTGCTTTGCATCGCCTGCTGCATGGCGGTCAACAGGTTGGGACAGTTTGTCGTTGCCGGCAAATTGTTGCTGCAAGTCGTCAAAGCGGCTTGCGCCGCAACCTCGGTCGCATTCTCCACCTGCATTTGCTGGTAGACGTAAATCGAGACGTCCGTGACGTTTGCGAGCGAGCCCGCCAGTAGAATGGCAAACAGTCCGAACTCGATCGCAGCCACGCCGCGCTGGTCGGCCCATGCCACTCCGGTTTTGCGGGCGAGGCGCGAGGCAAGCGCGCCCGCCAACCATCGCCCTGATCGTGATGCCGGCGTCATAGGACGAGCATCGCTCCGTTCTTGGCAGTCGGCATGGTCAAGCCCGCCGACTTGCATTGCCCGATGTCCGTCTTCAAAATGCCGCCGGTGCCGCTGATCTGAAAATTGTCGGCCACCATAACAAGGCATTGGCTGCCGCCGGTCGATTTATTGATCGCGCCCTTGAGGTCGACTGTCGCATGGGGCGTGTAAACCAGCCCGGTGACGTTCCAGGTCGGGCTGTTGCCCGCCGACGAAATATCGACACCGGTCGTCAGGCTGGGATCTTGATAGATCGCGACGCCGGCCCAGGGGCCTGAGGTCGGAGGGGTGATGTCGAGCACGCCCCCGGGTCCGTTGGTATTGTCGGTGGGCGCGTGGATGTACCCTCCCCCGTTGGTTCCAGAAAACACGATCGTCAGCGCGGCAGCCGGAATGGGAGGATTGGCCGGGGCCGTCTGAAATACGTGTCCATTGAGATCAAGTTGGCCGTTTTCAATGATGAGGACGGCGCCTGACGCCGGCGCATTGATGGTCACGTCGCCGGTGAGCACCTGATCTCCGCACCAGAAAGTATTTCCTGCCGGCAGAGTTATTGTCCCGGACCGCGCAGTGCCTCCTGTGGTCTTGTTGCCTTGCGTCGTTTCCTGCGGGAAATTCCCGGCGCAGCCGCTGGAGCTAAGCGCGGGAATATTGCTTGCCAGGGACGCGTAAGGGTCCGTCAGAGCCGAATTGTGTATCTGTTGCCCGCCACAGCCGTTGTTGGATCCAACGGCAAAACTGATACCCAGTCCGAGATTGTGACCGTTGCACTGAGCCCCGGTGTTCGACATGGAGTCGCAGCCGTTCATGCTGCCGGTCGGCGCCCCGTTGGTGCGGATGCCCTGAGGGACGCCACTGGAAGCGAGCGCCAACATGCAAATGTTCTGGGGTGCTGCGTTGGCAACCGCGAGAGAACTTAGCTGTTTTTGCAGCGAGCCGTTGATGTTGCCGTTACCCTGGAAGCCCACGACCTGCGACAGCAGCAGCGGCGTATAGCCTGAAATCGACACGCTGTAACAGGTGTTGCCGCCGCTGGGACAGGCTGCGGTGTTGGAAACCGAGATCGTGACGTTATTGGCGCCATTGACAAAGCCGTACAAAGCCGCCACGGCCCTGGCTTCGACATCATAATTGGCGCCGTTATTGATTGCGGCCGCAAGCGAGGCCGCGTCAGCCGCGTTCTGCATGCTGCGGGTGATCCTGTACCAGTTCGAAACCTCGAAACCGACGGCCAGCATTCCGACCAGCGGGATCATCAGAAAGCCCATCATTATGCTCGCCGCGCCACGTTCATCCGCACGCAGCCGACGCAAGCTGTTTACAGCGCAAGAAAGCACCATGAGAAGACTCCCTGACTACCAGCAAGTACAGATTGTTGATTACGTCAGAGCCATCTAGGATCGCCTAAGAAACATGATTGAAATTTACTAAAATTATTTCCAAGATCAGGTTATATTTTTAAATTCGAACCGACGATGCCGTTCAGCCGACCGCCGTACCCTATCGGCCCGTAATTTTTTCACCCTGCAATCCAGCTCTATTGGGATGAAAGCTGCCGCAAAGCATCCTTGATTTCCTTCACGTCATTGAGCGATTTGCAGCTCCTCAAGAAAGGAACCAGTTCCTTCTCGCGATGTCCCTTCAGGTCATCCGACATCTTTGCCACCGATTTTTTGGCGGCATCTATGACTTGGTTGTACCTGTCCGATGGCAACGGTTGGGCGATCGATGATTCAACTTCAAGGGTTGATAGTTGTGCTTGAAAGTAGCTTTTCCTGGTTTCCGTTTTAGTCGCCAGTTTGAAGAGAGCCCCATACATCAGCGAGCATTCGGACAAGCGGCGCACGACCTTTTCACGCAGTTCGACACCGCCTTTGCTTTCTTCCATCGCGCGATTGATCGCTGCGGTCACGTCGATCACGGCCCATCTGTCCTCGTCAGCGAGTTGTGCGTAAGCAAATCGCGGCGAGATCAGGACGGCCAATAGCAGGCCAAAGACCGGAAGTAAGCTCACTCTGGGACTGTCGGACATCACGGTTCCCCGAATTTAAATGTAGCGCGGGTGCGTTAGCACGCCATGCGGTCCCGCGCATAGCTTGCTCGGGTGCGAGTGCGCGCGCGTTCGGGAGAAGAAGCGGAAATGGTACAGTTGGGTGGGAACCAAGAACCGACCCAAAAATTATTGAAAAGATTGACGAATTTGCTCGCGATTTATTTGCGTTTGTAGCGGGGTTTTGTATCGATTTCAATTCCGGAACATTCACCGCATGAATTCAAGCAGACGCCCCAAGCGCCAGAGGCCGTTCCTGCATAACACTCAGCGGAATGTTCACCTCGCAACTCAAACCATCTGGCTCAAATCTAAGTCGAGCTTCACCCTGTAGCTGCCCCGGTAGCGCTTGCTCGATAAGCCGGGAACCGAAGCTCTTTCGAGAAGGTTCTTGGACTGGAGGGCCATCGTGTTCTTTCCAGTGCAGCTTAAATCGCTTTGGGTGATCTTCGGAGACGGCCCACGAAATTGAAACGCGTCCGTTGGGCACGGACAGCGCGCCGTGTTTCACAGCATTCGTGCAGAGTTCGTGAATTACCATTGAGAGGGAGACAGCAGGGCTGGAAGAAACCGCGATGTTGTCCCCGGCGATTTCAAACTGGTCAAGGCTCTTAGATTGGAAGGCCTTCACGGCACCTTCGATCAAGGTCCGACACCCTGCGCCAGTCCATCGCTCGCGAACCAGAAGGTCCTGCGCTACTCCCAACGCCTGAAGGCGATCTGCTATCGTTTTGGCGGCCTCTTCTAGGCTGTTCGCCGTCCTGAGACTTTGAGACGTTATTGCTGAGACAACCGCCAGCGTATTCTTCACCCGATGATGAAGTTCAGCGATGACGACCTCCTGGAGCGTGGCGGCTACGGTGGAAGCCTGCGCGTCGACGCCCGCCTGAGCGAGCAATTCCTTTAGATAGTCGGGCTCGTCTTCAGCTTTGCGTACTTCGATGCTCATGAGGAGGCCTCCTACCACATGGCTGACATCGCACGGTTGGCTTTTCAGTCGATCAAAGCAGCAAGCGAACTAGGGAGATGACGCCTAACTTGTCTGTTTGTCGTCGCCGAACCCGAGCGCAGCTAGTGCCGCATTACGCAATCGCACCGGGTCGCACTCGCCATTCTTGGCACAATCAATGATGCGCTTGGCGATGACGTCGTAAACGATTGCGGCTTGCGCGGTATCGTGAAGTTCCTTGCAGGCGCTGTCGAATGCCTCGCCCATGATCTTGGTAGTTCGATCATTAAAGATGGTCCCGACCTTTCGATTGAACGGCAGAATGGACGCCACTTTAGTTCCCCTTGCTGCTGCGCCTACTTTCTATGGTTACGACGCCAAATGTCTTCACAAGCCGAGCGCAAACACCAAGACTATCGTGTTCAAATTGAAGTTCTGCGTTAAGCCCATTCGCCAAGGCTCGCATGAGTTGAAAGCCAAATCCTCCATCCGTAGACGGATCGAAATGCTCCGGGAATCCGACGCCGTCATCCGTCACTACGACCAGGAATGAGCCATCGTCTTTCGTCTCGGATTGGACCTTTACCTTCACAGGTAAGCCCGTGGGATGCGCATACTTGCTGGCGTTCGTAAGAAGCTCGACGGTTATGAGCCCAGCGTGAAGTGCGTGATGCGGCTTGATGTAGCCATCGCCAGAATGATCGACTGTTAAGTCCATCTTTCCTTCCGGGCCGAGCGTGCCAATCATCTCAGCGATTTCTTGCAAGAAATTCCCGAGGTTTACTCCATTGCCGTTGGCGGCCAGCGCCAAGGATTTGTGGAGTTTCCCCGCAACCTCGATGCGCGCACTGATGTCGTCGAGCAATCGGCAAACCTGGCCCGCCGTAAGGGTCTTGCCGCTCTTGGAAATAGCATTCCGCTGAAGGCGAATAACACCGCTCAAGCTGGCCAAGTTGTTCGCTATCCGATGATCGGCCTCGGTCAGGCCGACGTCCCCACGTTCGATCAAAATGGACATTTTTCGCACCCCCTGAAACGCAGAAGGTGCGCTTCAAGTGACCTGTGATCAAGAAAACAATAATGAGGTCAAAGCGTTACTGGCGCATTGGACGTCTTTGTGGCCTTACTGGCCAAAACCTGCAAAACGGATTAATGAGTATAAGGGGCAAGGAACTCATTTTGGGGTTCTTACGTTTAAGAAGTGAGTTTTCACGGGGAGTGTCGCATGGGTGAACTCAATCGAGGCGAACGGCTCCAAATCATGCTCACACACGCAGAACTGCGGATCGTTGATACGTGGCGTTTTGCAAAGCGGATGCCGAGTAGGGCAGCGGCAATACGCGAGTTGCTCAAGCGCGGCATGGCTGCCGAAGGATTTGCGGAAGTAGAGGATGGCCAGAAGTCTAAGGACTTCTCTGTTCTCTCGGGCGACCCAGCCGAGTAGCTCACTCCTGACGTTCTGTAACATTGGCTGGGTTGGTAACGACGCCCTGTGTCAGCCAGCGGAAGAAAGCGCGCTCGCCATCGCAACACATGCCGCCAACGCCCTGCAACGGCCAGACGGCGTCACCGCATTTGATTTGGGAAGAAGTATGAGTGGTTGGGTGGGAACGGGGCTTCCACCGCTCAAGCATTGAATATACTGAACTATTTTCTCGCTGCTGATTTCGATTTGTATCACGTTTTGTATTTGAGAAAAGCCCGTACGACCAACAAGCGCCAGCTTTCGTTGGCAGGTGTGAGATGGCCCGGTAGTGTCTCAGTTTGAATTTTCAGCGGGCCTTGGGGGCATTATCCTCGTCTAACTGAGACTGGCCCCTTAACAACGATTGAATGCAGCCGTTCTGAATTCCTTCGTACTTACTGTTCATTTTCGACGCAGCAGTTTTTTGAAGGCCGTCTCGGATGCACAAGCCACACGCGCTTCCTGCGCTATGAGCGGCCGAAGCTCCGCACGAACCTCTGGTTTGCGCGCCCAATCCCAATGCTCGTCAGCGGAAGGATTGACTTCGTATTCCTCAGGGGCTTGTGGCCGGAGCACGTTCCAAGCGAGCTGCTCGCTCAGTTCGTGCCAGCGCTCAGGTCTTCCTGGATCGTCCTCGTATTGCGCGACGTACCATTTGTACCAGCGTCCCGCGAGGGCATGAGCATTCCGGTGCGTCAGCGGTTGGCCGTCGCCACGCGCCGCAGCCCGAAGCGTCTCGATGCGAGTTTCAATCTCTGCGGTCCACTCGCCAAGTCTGGTCTTGGCTTCATGTCTGGGCGTCTGCGCGGGCAGTGTGAGACGCTCTTCCCAGCGAACACCAAAGAGCCGGAAATACTCGTCTCGAATGTCTGCCGGAATGCCTTTGCGAGCTATGAAGTCATACCGCGATTTAACGACGCCATCCTCACTGCCATTTGTAGCGCTCTTTGTATTTAGAGCTAACAAATAGGTCAGGTCTATCAACACGATGCTGAAACCACAGGTGATTTTTTTGTTGTGGTACAGTTGGGTGGGCTCGAACCACCGACCTCCTGTTCCACAGTCACATCTCCGACGACTTCAAACCTGATCAGGTCCCAACAAGTTAACTAGCCGCGAATAGTAATTCCGAATAACCTCAATATATTAACATATCAAAACGGATTAGCTCCAAACATTTCGCGACATCTCGTCACGCTCCTGTTACATTGCTTATTGCATTGATTAACCGGAAACCGTCTGATGCCACCCCAAAAACTGACAGACGCGTGGGTTCGCAACCTGACGTGGACGCGGGCCTTGAACGCCTATCTCAAAGGCAAGGATCGAGGCGACAAACCACCCCCGAAACAGATCACCTATATCGACACAGTCGACCGCGGGGTCGCCCTCGTCCTTGTTTTGAGTTCTGGGGGAACAAGGTCGTGGCGGGTCTTGACCTATGAAGGTGGCAAGGCCGTCAGCCGCAAGATCAAGGGCGGCACTTATCCTGCGATGTCGGTCAAGGAAGCCCGCGACAAAGCATGGGAGATCTTCGAAAACCCCGGCAAGTTCACAGCCGAGGCCGAAGCGGGGACTTTCAAGCAAGTCGCCGAAAACTGGTTCAAGCGTCACGTCGAACACAACAAATTGCGATCACGCTACGAATTACGTCGCCATCTCGACCGCTACGTTTTGCCCAAATGGAAAGACCTCCAGTTTCACGAGATCGGCCGCCGCAAGGTCACCGAACTGCTGGATGATATTGCCGACAACCACGGACCATCGTCGGCCGACGCCATATTGTCCACGGTTCGCTCAATCATGATGTGGTGGGAGGGCCGTGACGACGATTATCGGTCGCCCATCGCGCGCCGGATGAGGCGGAAGAAGCCGACCAAACGCGAGCGGGTCCTGAAACACGACGAGCTGCGAGCGGTGTGGAAGGCCGCAGGCAAATGCGGCACGTTCGGTGACTTCGTCAAAATGCTGCTGCTAACGGCCCAGCGCCGCGACAAGGTCGCGACCATGAAGCATGCCGACATTGCTGATGACGGCATATGGACCATTCAAAAAGAGGAACGGGAAAAAGGCACTGCGGGGATCATCCGATTACCGGCGAAGGCAATCGAAATCATTGGGGGGCTGGATAAGCTCGCGGGCAACCCATTTGTGTTCGCCGGACGTGCTGGCAAGGCTTTGAACCATTTCAGCCAAGGCAAGGCCGAACTCGACGAGTTGCTGCCCGAGATGCCCAATTGGACCTTGCATGACCTTCGGCGCACCGCGCGAACGTTGATGGGCGATGCAGGCGTACGCCCCGACATTGCGGAACGGGTACTGGGCCACGCGATCCCGGGCGTTGGCGGCGTTTATGATCGGTCCCAATATCTCGAGCAGAAAACCGAAGCATTGGAAATGCTCGCGCGACAGATCGAGAGCATCATCAACCCGACCACCAACAACGTCGTACCCATGCGCCGATCATGAGCAAATTGCCCTTTGATCAAGAAAGGCGCACTCGCGCGATCAAACGCAAATTGTTGGATGCCGCTTTCGTGAAGGCGGCAGAGGGCGATGTTCGACCATTAGTTATGCGTCTGCGCGCGGGCTCGGCAATCACCGAACAACGGCACCTTGATGCGATTGCCGATTTGATCACACCACCACCGAAGCGAGGACGGGGGCGACCTAAAGGACGCGATCCATCAGCAAGAGCAGAAGCCTTGCGCACGATCGTTGCCATGGTGCGGCGGCGTGAACGAAACTGGCACAAGAGAAATCTGCACCGGTCATTTCGTGGTGTTCGCCGCAAGCTGATCGATCAGGTACTCGCCGCAATAGAGATGGAAGGTGACGATAATACTTCCTATGATCGTGAGTTCGACTTTTCCAATCCAATCACAGCCGAGGAAGTCCATCAAGCATTGGACCGCGGCGGGTCTTCCCAAAAAATTCAGAATTAAAGGGAATGAGCCTCCCATAATTTCGGTTCATGATGTCGCATCTCAACAGGAGGCGCGACATGTGAAGAGTAACACCACCACCACCAATCAACTCCTCAACGACGACTTTTTCTATACGCGAGAGCAGGCCCGCCCATTCTTTGGCAACTGCTCTATTGCAACACTGGTTCGCCTTGAAAAAGAGGGCGTGCTGAAGCCGATCCGACGAAACAAGAGAAGCACAACCGCGCAGGTGCTCTACTCGGGCCGCAACATTCGCGCGGCCCAATATGGTTGAATTTGCGCAGAAACTCACCCAAAAGAAACCGATGATCGGAGGGCGATCAAATTATAACTTCGCCTCATCATGACGAAAAAACTCACATGAAACCAAGAGCGTTAGGTAGAGATCACGATCATTCGGAGCGACTGTTGGTGAGCCGAAAAGACGCAGCTCGCATTTTGGGCGGCATTAGTATCGCGACCATAATACGGCTTGAGCAATCGGGCAGATTACGTCGGGTGCGGCTCAACCTGGCCGTTAAGTCTCCAAAAGCGTTTTACAGGCGCGGTGATGTATTTGCGCTAGCCGAAGGCAACGCACCAAGCGACCAGTAAAGCAGACAAGGACCCCATCTCTCCGGAGGTGGGCCTTCTTTGCTCGCGGCATTTCCCACTTTTGCATGGCAGCCACAATGGGACGCTTTTCGCTAAAAACGAAGATGATTGCCGACGCCGACGCAATCAATCCCACGGGAGTATATTCATACGTGGACGCATTGCGCGTATGGCTTAATCCGCCGCTGACGGCGCAGGAGTTAGCTTGGCTTCGACAGCAGCGTGGCGGAAAAAAGATGCGAGTGCACGACCATCGAGCTCCCTTCGAACCTCGTTATCAACAGCGGATAATGCCGTTTCAACCCACGCAAGAGGTCCTACAATCGCTGGCGACCCGTACCGATGCTCACTTAAACTACCTAGAGCTAAGCCTTGATTGGACGTTTGACTACGAATGGGACCGGGATGCAGCTTTTGAATTTATCTGTCGCTATCTCGTCAAGGAGTACCATCGCGATCAAAAGATCGTATTTGTTGGCAACAATGGCAAGATAACACGATATTCCGGACCACGATCTGCACCAAATGTGCTTGTTGTTTACGCGGACCTGCCGTGCAGGGTGAACGGCTTACCCTACTGTGTTCACCTCGATTGGCGTATCAAAGGAAGGAGCGCTCTGCGCAGGGCGGCCATTAATTCCGTGCGCGATCTGCTGGACTTAGACTACCGTCAGTTCTGGAGATGTCGGCTGAAATTTTGTGAGGTTGATTTGCGAGCTCTTGGCCGCAAGTACTGCAACTGGGAACGCGGAACCAAGAGGCGAGAGCCTTGGATGCATTTTTCCCCCAATGGCCGGTACGCCTATGATGTGCATCTGAGAGCCGGGTCAATTATTGTTCGAGCACGTCAATCTACCCAGGCTGTGATTGACCAACATAGAAATCATTTCGACGTAAATTCCTGTCTTATCCGGCACGAGGTACCCCATCTTTTGCCCCGTTGATGGCTCACTCTTCTTGATGATTATCACAACAATTGCGATTTGCAGACACTATCGTATTGAAAGCCGTAGAGATATTTCCCGGCCGTACGGGATCACAATTGACTGTGTTGTGAATTCCAAGTCGGTTGATGCATGCGTATCAAATGCATCTCAGTTGCGTCGATTTCGTCGATGCTTTGGGGACACAGCCATAACGAAACATTCTCACGTGAAACAGCAATCAGAGCGTTCAGACGGCAATTCGTAGATTGTCCGTCCAAGTAACAGTTCTTCGGATGTATCTTTCCGTATCCATTGTTAACGCGCTTCTTCATCGAATCCTTGCAGCGACCGATGTACATCAGCTCATTTCCGCTGAAATACGCATACACCCCAATCGCGTTGAGATATTTGGCCTCGCAAATCTCGAACGTACAGTATGAAAGGTCGCCGTACTTGTTTAGAAAACGACGATAGCTCTGATCACCTTCCCTTTTCAGCTCAAGCAGGAAAATTCCTAATGCATCGTCGAGGTGCGCTGCATACTTGGGGAGTACTAATCCTGACAGACCGGCATATCGTGGGTGGGCCAAGGTTTGGGCAACGGTCTTGTTGTTTTTTAATGCGAAGGCATCGGTGTACGTGTCATTTCGAAACAATAGCGGTACCTTGAGGAAATTTAGATCTTTCCCATGGTTTGCCGGTATCACTCGTGTATCGGTGCTCATTGTCGTTAGAACGCTCCTCAGCATCGATGACGCAAATTAACCCCTCCACGCCTCCATTAGGGGGCGCTACAGCGGTTTCTGGGCGTGTTTGAGGGGGGTGGTAACATGAGCCAAAGAAGCCCTCCCCAGCCCCGTTTAAACGAATGAACTTACAAATATCTGCATAAACCGTATCATTTTGGATGTTTTCAATACAATGGACGCGGAGCCTCGGTTCGGACGGCCACGAGCGGCGATCGAGTTTCATCCGTACACGCCGGGCGACCAGCACAAACCGCTGAACGAAAAAGTTGCTGAACGAGGGCGTTCGCATCGGTGGGAGGCTGAAGCGAATGCCAAAACGATTTCGCCGCGCGTCATGCGGGCAGCAAACGAGGCTGGGGTCAGGTCGCCCGCGCTGGCGTAAAAACTGAGCCGGGGAGATTGCTTGCATCGCGGGCGCTCCCTTTAAGGCTAAACCTCAGAGTAGAAGGATTTTGCAAATTGCAATAAGTGATTTACAAATTGTGAAACCTGAAAAACAGCGAATTGTCATACGTTCGGTGGCATTATCTACCTACGAATCCCTGTGTGCGAAATTGATGAGCAAGCCCCCAAAGAATTGCTGGATATGCGGAGGCCACGCCGACAGCGCCGAACATCGGATCAAGAAGGCCGATCTCACCCGTGCCTACGGAAGGGGCTCTTACAAGGGGCCGTCTGCGCCCGTACACGTTCGCGATGGAGTGATTACCCCGATACAGGGGTCCAATTCTGTCAGGATCAAATATGATCAATCCCTGTGCCATGACTGTAACACGTCGCGAACGCAGCCCTACGACAAAGCGTATGATCTCTTCATCGACTGGGTGATGTTCAACGAGCCAATGGTTTTACGCAAGCGGCAGCTAAATTTTGAAGAAATTTACGGCCCGGATTGGGAAGGCCAACAGCGCGATCTCTATAAGTACTACGTCAAGAGCTTTGGTTGCCGCCTCGTCGATGCGGGCCAAACGGTCCCAAGAGATTTGATCGACCTCTTGCCTCAGGCGACTTTTCGCACAGGTCTGAGAATAACGTTTGCTGTCAACGAGGATGTCTTGTTGATGCGCGAACAAGATCGCGCAGGTTTAATCGGCAAGTGCGGCGTCGGTTTGGTTTCGTCAGACCCCAGAGCGTACATTTGCGCCGAATATGTTTCTTGGCTGAGAATTCACTACTGGTATCTTTGCCCACCGGACGGTGGGCTAGGCTCTACGTGGGTTGCCGATACGCAGTACGTTTATTTGGGCAGTGAAGCCCCTTTGCCCCCCGAAATGAGGGCCGATTTTCTAGCCACCCGCGATAGCCGTTAGCCGCCGTGTTCAACGGCTCATCCATGCGCTTCGGATAACGGTCGACAGCGGCCTCAGCGGAAATGTCGAGCGCAATTCATCCTCGTCGCGGAATATGTGCGAACACACGTGCCCGAGAAAGTCGATTTCGCTAAAATACATCCCGACATTTCCGACTACCAGGTTGGCAAGCTTCGGTTTTTTGGTCTGTTTAGCCATGAAATTCCCCCAAAACCCGTAACCCCTAAAAAAGGGAGTGCAAAACATCTTCGTGCTAGGTGGTATTATTAGTAGTTGGTGCCAACCAGACTAGGACCGTAGCGTGGCCTTCCTGAAACCAGATCAAATAGAGGACCTGCTATATGCGGTAGAGCAGCTACAGTCGAAGCATGATCAGCTCGTCCTAACGTTCTCCCATCGCGCCTACAGGAGCGACAAGGCGGCAGAGTATGCGCGCCATGGGTATATGCGCCGCGTTGGCACGCTGAAGCGGTGCATTGAGAATGTCTATAAACTCATCCCGCCCGAGAGGGAAACGATCCCCGACCGCAACGTGCTTTACGATGCGCAGATCAATATTCAGGCTTTTGTGGCGAATGTGTACGGCGCAATCGATAATCTCGCGTGGATTTGGCTCTATGAGTGCGGTCTAGAGACGAGAATTCATCGAACCCGTGTTGGGTTGCGCGCCAAACACACGGACCTGCGCGCCACGTTCAGCGACAGATTTCGAGCGTATCTGCAGAAGATCGATCCTTGGCTCGAATACCAGATCGAATACCGGGACGCGCTTGCACACCGGATCCCGCTGTATATCCCGCCTGGCATGGTGAAGCCCAAGGATGCCGACGCCTACAACGACCTATCGCGTCGAATGACCGAGGCACTCTATGTGAAAGGCGACGGGTTCGAGTACGAGCGAGTATCTGCGGAACAGGAAAAGCTACTGACCTTCCAGCCGCTCATCACGCACTCGGTGAGTGAAACGACCGCGCACTTTGCGTTCCACGTCCAAATGATCCCAGACTTCAATACTGTCGAGGAGATCGGCTACAAGATACTGGATGAGTTGAATGATTGTAGGCACCACCCTTAATCACCTCGTCCCGCGGCCGAAGGCCTAGGTTGCTTGAGGGTCTTCCCCAGCCAATCCTCGAATAGTCCCCAGAGATTGCTGTTGCGGTCGGGCACGAGGCTCGAAAGCTCACCTTTGTTGGGTCCGTTACAGAACCGTTAGCTAATCGGCGGCGCGCAGATGGTTGGCGTACGGCAAAAACAGGAAACGGGTCAGTTGTCGTTCAAGCCAAATGGCGAGCGAGTGTGTAAGCGCTCTTTCCAATTGCTTTCCAGTTTGATTAGGTCGGCAAACTCCAAATCTGGCGACACGCGTTCCAAAATACTGAACGTGAAGTTTTCAGGAGAGCGCTTGCGGAGAAGCACATTCCCACCGTGCCCTGACACTGCATAATACTTCCACCGGCCAAGAAGGTTGCCTTTGTTTTCTTCGTCCGCCGATCCGTATGCTGATCCGACGTATCCCTTTCCATCGGATTGATCAAAGATGTAGTAGATACACCGCCAATGCCGCAGCGCCTCGCGCCACTTGCTCGGCAGCGTGTTGAGCTCGGCCCATGTAAAAATGCAATCCTTCCAGTCCGGCATTGCCCCTTGCAACACGCTATCTTCCAGAATTGCGACGATCGGAAATTCTGCATTATTGGCAAACCTCCACCAGCCAATCGCAGGCCGAGGCCACTCAATGATCAACTTGCCTTTCCAATTCATATAAAATTCGTCAAGCGTCAGATCGAACCAAAGCACAGAAGGACGGCTCCCTTCGACGAAGCCTTGCATACCGTACCCCTTCATTTTCTGGTACGCCGGCGCTTCCCAAAATTACGTATACGTCATTGGCCTGTGATCGCCGATCTTGTACAGACCGACGAAGACTGCAGCCTGTTCCGTGCTGTCTTTTCGCTTTTCCAGTCCAATGAACGAAGCTACGTACTTCGCCCGGCGCATGGCGGCTTCAACTTTGGGGACTTGCGTTGACTGATATGCGTTGAACACGTCCGGATGTTCCTCGGCCAGCCACGGCAAAACTTTCTTAAGTTGTCCGTCTTCCCGCTTTGGCGTGTGGCGAAGCAAAAGGACGCTGGCCAGGTCGATGTTTTTTTCGGCGAGAAGATTGTTGAACAGCATGATGATCGCTCGGTCGTACAAATCGGTCTGGACCAACTCTACTCTAAAACTCCTTTATACAGCGATTGCAGTTGACCGCCACGGGCCACCAGTTACTGACTGGACCGAAGTTCAGATGCGTTGCAACAAATCTTGGCAGAGAATTGACCCGAAGAGGCCGTCGGGTGCTGCTCCCGCAGACTTCGCTCAAGGGTACCGTTTGAACGAGGCGCAACTAGCGCGCAATCGATTGCGCTAGTATAGGAATGGGATGGGAACGGACCGACCAGCCAGCCCAAGCTTGGAAGCTTTCATCGACGAGACCATTAAGCTTGCAAAGGCGCGCGGTTATAGTCCTACGATATTCGTCGGAATGCGTCGGCAGTACGGGACCATTGAGGCAATCGAGCGCTTGGTCCAGAGTGGCGACATTCAGAGCGGGTTCAAGAGGCTACGACAGCTCGGTCTCTTGGACTGGACTTTAGAAGCTGCAATAATCAAGTTTTCCAACGAAATTGGCAGGCACGCGCGGGACTGCGCAGAATGGCGGCTCGCGCAAGTCAAGGAGAACGGCCCACGCTCGACTGCCCCTGGTCCAACTCCGCCATTCGGCCCGCAGCCCACCAGAAAAAAGGAACAGTGAAACATGACTGCCCTATTCTGCAACTTAGTCGAATTAGATCGAGAGGAAATCGGAGGTCAGAAGGCTCGAAAAACTGGAAGGAACGTTTCCACGCTCACGTCCCGTCTGGGCTAGGGGCGAGTACTCGTAAACCAGAGATGTCCGCTCCTGGGGGCGAAGCAGACCTCGCGGTTGGGAGAGCCGACTTCTGAAATTGACCCTGGCTGTGTGAAAACGCTGTGCTGCTGCTATGATTCTCTCGTGATTCTGCGGGGGAATTGATGAGGCGCTTTGTTGAAGAGGCGGATCGCGGGCAATGGACGCTATTGCCCGAATGCCTCGATGATTTCATTGATGAGAGCAACCCTGTTCGCGTGATCGATGTGTTTGTCGCCGCACTCGATTTGGCCGATATGAACTTCGAGGGGGTTGAGCCGGCGGCGACTGGTCGGCCGTCGTACCATCCCTCAGTTCTCCTAAAGCTTTACATTTATGGCTATCTGAACCGGGTCCAGTCGAGCCGGCGGCTCGAACGAGAAGCCGGGCGCAATGTCGAGGTCATGTGGCTGCTGGGTCGGCTCGCGCCTGATCACAAGACGATCGCGGACTTCCGCAAAGACAATGGCCTGGCGCTTCGCAAGGTATGTGCGCGCTTCGTCGAACTCTGCCGTGAGATAGGTCTTCTCGCGACGGCGAGCGTCGCCATCGATGGCAGCAAGTTCAAGGCCGTGAACAACCGGGACAAGAACTTCACGCGGGCGAAGGTGGAGCGGCGCCGCGCTCAGCTGGAGGAGAGCGTCGCGCGCTATCTGAGCCAGCTCGACACCGCTGACCGACAGGAGCCGACCGAGGCGCTGGCCGCGAAGGTGACAAGGCTTACCGAGAAGCTGACAAAGCTGAAGGAGGAAATGGGCAAGCTTGCTGTCCACGAGAAGCAGATGCTTGCTTCGCCTGACCAGCAAATCTCCTTGACCGATCCCGACAGCCGTTCGATGGCGACGAGCGGGCGCGGGTCCGGCGTCGTCGGCTACAACGTGCAGGTCGCGGTCGATACCGGCCATCACCTGATCATCGCGCATGAGGTGACGAACACCGGCTCGGACCGGGCACAACTCGCCAACATCGCCTCTTGTGCAAAGGACGTCCTCGGTGTCGAAAAACTCGAAGCCGTTGCTGATCGGGGCTACTATAACGGCGAGGAAATCCTTGCCTGCGACAAGGCTGGAATTGCGGTGACACTTCCCAAGCCGATGACATCAGGTCTCGAGGCGCGGGGTCGCTTTGGCAAACAGGACTTTGTCTATCTCAGCGACGAGGACGCGTATCGTTGTCCGGCTGGCGAAAAACTGACCTACCACTACACCAACGAGGAGGCTGGGCAGCAGCTACGGCGCTATTGGACCAATGCGTGCCGTGACTGTGCGCTCAAAGCTAGCTGCACAACCGGCAAGGAGCGGCGGATTACGCGCTGGGAGCATGAGCACGTGCTGGAAGAGGTACAGAGGCGCCTCGACAACAATCCCCAGGCCATGCGGCAGCGGCGGGAGACAGTCGAACATCCGTTCGGCACGATGAAAGCCCGCATGGGGGCGACGCACTTCCTGACCAAAACGCTTCCAAAAGTAGCCGCCGAGATGGCACTCTCGGTTCTGGCCTATAATCTGACACGGGTCATCAACATCGTCGGGGTCAAGCCGCTGATCACTGCGATCGCGGCCTGAGTCCCCCAGCACCCAGGATCGGATCGACATCTCCCCCTCAAGGGAGTTTTTACACGGCCAAGACCCAACTGCGACATCGGCAGTCTCCTTCGAGTGTGCTAGTTTGAGCCGCTATACGATACCCTTGGGCTTGGGAAGGGCAATGAAACGGCGCGACTTCATCACTCTTATCGGCGGCGCGGCAGCTTGGCCGCTCACGGTGCGGGCGCAGCAGCCAGGCAAGGTTTATCGGATTGCAATAGCTTCGGCTTCCAGCTCAGTCTCAGATATGAGCGAGGCCCACCCTGTTTGGGGGCCATTGTTTGAGGAATTGCGTCGCGTAGGCTACTTCGAGGGAAAGAACGTCGTCGTTCTTCGGTTCTCTGCCGAAGCCGATATAGCGCGCCTTGATCTAATGGTTCGCGACGTGGTGAGTGCCTCCCCTGACGTGATTATCACTTCCAATAATAAACTGGTTCTCCGGTTCAAGGCGTTAGTGCATTCTATTCCGGTAGTCGCATTCATGGACGACCCGCTTGCGCATGGCATTGTTACTAGTCTCGCACGGCCAGACGGCAACATAACCGGCATCAGTGCAGACGCAGGCGAAGAAATTTGGGGCAAACGGCTCGCGGTGCTGCTTGAGGCTGTTCCGACAGCGACCCGCGTCGGGTTTCTTTGCTCGGAGCCGGTCTGGGATGGCCCTCAGGGAGCTGCGGTGCGCGAAGCAGCCCGCCAGTCCTCGGTCACGCTGGTCGCGCCACCTCTGAAAGGAGTGTATCAAGAGCCAGAGTATCGACGTGTTTTTGATGTGCTCGAACGTGAGCACGCTGAGGTGCTGCTAGTCAGCGACAGCATGGAAAACCTTGTACAGCGGCATCTTGTCGTCGCGCTGGTAGAACAGGTTCGACTTCCTGCACTTTATCCTTATCGTATCTTCGTCGGTATCGGTGGGTTGATGGCCTATGCCGGCGAGAACTTGACCCGTCGCGTGATAGAAGACGTAGACATGATCCTTAAGGGAAAGAAGCCCGGCGAGATACCAATTTATCAAGCGAGTAAATTTACCACTATTGTTAATCTCAAGACTGCTAAGGCGCTGGGCCTTACGATCCCGCCGACGCTGCTCGCCCGCGCCGACGAGGTGATTGAATGAAGCGACGCGAATTCATCACGCTTGTCGTTGGCGCGGCGACTTGGCCGGTTGCGGCGCGGGCGCAGCAGCAGCCAACGCCCCTGAGGCCGATGATCCTGAAGCCAATGCCAGTGGTCGGGGTCATAGTTTCCGGCGCGACCACCGCGTTTATTGAGGCCGCCATTCGACAGGGTTTAGGCGAAACCGGTCACATCGAGGGCCAGAACGTCAAGGCCGAATTTCATTGGGTGGAGAACGTCGATCAGCTTCCGCAGATGGCAGCCGATCTGGCGCGCCGACAGGTAAGTGTGATCGTAGGGGCTGGCCTTCCTGCAGCCCTCGCAGCCAAAGCTGCGACCGCGACCATTCCGATTGTGTTTGAGACGGCTGGTGACCCGGTCCAAGTTGGTCTTGTAGCCAGCCTAAATCGGCCGGGGGGCAACATTACCGGCGTGACCCAGCTGGCTTCCGACTTGGTGTCGAAACGAGTGGGGCTGCTGCACGATTTGATCCCTGCGGCCTCGACTATCGGCTTCTTGGTGAACCCGACCGACCCGAGAGCCGAGGCCCAGACAAAACAGATGCGGGAGGCCGCGAGGGAGTTCGGACTGCAGGTCCAAATCCTAGATGCCAGTTCAGTGGCTGCAGTTAATACAGCATTTGCAAATATGCCCGGACTGAAGGCAGGCGGGTTGCTAGTGGGGAGTGGCGTATTGTTCCGCAGGCAGGGTGAAGGGCTCCCCTCGTTGGAGGCTCGGTATGGGATGCCGGTGATCTATCAGTATCGTGAGTACGTCGAAGCGGGTGGTCTGATCAGCTATGGAGCAAGCCTTGCCGATACCTATCGCCAAGTCGGCATCTACGTTGGTCGCGTTCTCAAGGGCGAGAAGCCCGCAGACATGCCGGTCATGCGACCGACCAAATTCGAATTGGTGATCAACCTCAAGACCGCAAAGGCGCTCGGTCTGACAATTCCGCCGGGAGTGCTTGCCATTGCCGACGAGGTTATCGAATGAGGCGGCGGGAGTTCATTGCAGGTTTGAGCGCTGCATCAGCGTGGCCGCTGGCGGCGCGGGCCCAGCAAGCGGGTCGCGTGCGGCGGATCGGCGTGCTCATGGGGCCGGGCGAAAACGATCCTGAGGGAAAGGTTCAACTTTTAGCATTCGCCAGTGGACTTGCTGAGGCTGGTTGGACCGATGGCCGCAATCTGCAGATGGACGTTCGTTGGACCGCCGGCAACCTTGACCGGATGCGGATGTTTGCGAAGGAGTTGGTCGACCTGCAGCCCGACGCGATCCTCGTTCACTCAACTCCAGTGACCGCTGCGCTGCAGCGGGAGACGCGGACGATCCCGACCGTATTTGCACTTGTTGGCGACCCGATCGGCGCTGGCTTCGTCGCGAGCTTAGCCTCCCCGGGCGGGAATATCACCGGCTTCCTCCCCCAAGAAGCGGCAATAACAGGCAAGTGGCTGGAGTTGCTCACGGAGATCGCGCCGGGCATCAAGCGGGCTGCACTCATGTTTAACTCCGACACTACGGCCGGCAGCGGATCATATTATTTTCCCGCATTCGAGGCGGCGGCCCGATCGCTCAACGTGGAGCCTATCACAGCGGCGGTTCGCAGCGACGCCGAAATCGAAACGGTCATAACCTCGCTTGGGCACGAGCCACGAGGCGGCCTCGTCTTTCCACCGGATATTTTTATAGCCGCCCATCGCGTGCCAATCATATTACTGGCGGCCCGAAACAAGGTACCGGCGATCTATCGGGACGCTTTCTTTGTCAAAGACGGCGGGTTGCTTTCTTACGGACCAGACCTCGCGGATATATTTCGTCGCTCGGCCTCCTATGTTGATCGTATTCTACGTGGCGCAAAGCCGGCGGACCTGCCGGTACAGTTGCCGGTCAAATTTCAGATGACCGTCAACCTGAAGACCGCAAAGACCCTCGGCCTAACCGTTTCGCCGACGCTGCTCGCCCGTGCCGACGAGGTCATTGAATGAGGCGAAGGGAACTCATCTGTCTCGCTGGCGCTGCGGCAGCATGGCCGCTGGTGGCGCGGGCGCAGCAGCGGATGCGACGCATCGGTTTGCTGATGACGATGGCCGAGACAGAGCCGGAGGCACAGGCTCGCCTCACATCGTTTCGTGCAGGGTTGCAGCAGCTAGGGTGGACGGAAGGTCATAACATTAAAATTGACTACCGGTTTGCTGCCGGTGATCCCGACCGCTTGCAATCATCGGCGGCGGAGCTTGTCGGTCTCGCACCCGATGCAATTTTGGCAAACGGAACGGCCATCTTATCGGCGCTAAAGCGGGAAACTCGGAGCATCCCAATCGTTTTCGTGCTCGTCCCCGATCCTGTTGGCGATGGCTTCGTTGATAGTCTAGCTCGACCCGGCGGCAATCTTACCGGCTTGACCAACTTTGAGTTTCCAATGGGCGGGAAGTGGGTAGAGTTGCTGAAAGAGATTGCGCCGCGCCTCTCACGAGTGTCGCTTCTTTTCAATCCAGAAACGGCTCCATACGCTCCGAAGTTTTTGCAATCTGTTGCGCGGGGTTCAGAGGCGAGCTTGTTGCCGGTTCGGAGTGATAAAGAAATTGAGCGTGCCTTAGAAGAGGTCGCGAGCAAATCGAACAGTGGCTTGGTTGTTCTGCCCGACCTTTTTACATCAGGCCATCGCGAGTTGATCGTGGCACAAGCAGAACGATACCGTTTACCTGCCATTTATCCGTTCCGATTTTTTGCACAAAGTGGTGGCTTAATTTCCTATGGCGTCGATACACTGGACCTTTTTCGCCGGTCGGCATCTTTTGTTGACCGTATTTTGAAGGGCGAAAAGCCCAGCGACCTTCCGGTCGAAGCGCCGACGAAATTCGAATTGGTGATCAACCTCAAGACCGCAAGAGCACTCGGCCTCGACGTTCCCCTGCAACTTCAGCAGCGCGCCGACGAGGTTATCGAATGAGGCGACGGGAGTTCATTGCAGGGTTTAGCGCGGCATCAGCGTGGCCGCTAGCGGCACGCGCGCAACAGATTGCCAAGCTGCCGGTCGTCGGCTTCCTAGGCGCGAACACGCCTTCGACGCAAAAGCTATCGACTGAGGCCTTTGTGCAGCGCCTCCGCGAACTCGGCTGGATGGAGGGTCGCAATCTGATCATCGAATACCGCTGGGCGGAAGGGCGCTCAGACCGCATTGCGGGCCTTCTGGCTGACTTGGTTGGGATGCACGTGGATGTAATTCTTACCCACGGAGCCCAAAATGTCATTGCTGCCAAACAAGCGACGACGGGCATTCCTATCGTATTTGCGGCGGCGGGTGATCCGGTCGGCAACAATCTTGTTGCAAGCTTGGCGCGCCCGGGAGGCAACGTAACTGGGCTGTCGCTCCAGAGTAATGATCTTGCGGGCAAACGATTAGACATTCTGCGGGAGCTTGTTCCGGGGCTCCACCGGTTGGCGTTTTTGGCTAACGCCGCCAATCCAAACACTATGGTGGAGGCGGGCGAGCTACAGGCGGTTGCAAGAACCTTTGGAGTTGATGTCGTGACGTCGCAAATCGGGCACGCTGATGACATCGCGCCCTCCGTAGGTGCGTTTAAGGGCCACGCAGAAGCACTCTATGTCCAGACTGACCCGCTTATGAACACCAATCGCGCGCGTATCAACGACTTGGCGCTTGAAGCACGGCTGCCAACGATGGCGGGATTTCGTGAGTACGCCGACGCTAACGGCCTAACGTCCTATGGGCCAAACTTTCCAGACCTTTTTCGACGCGGTGCCGACTACGTCGATAAGATTTTACGTGGGGCGAAACCGGGTGATCTACCGGTCGAACAGCCAACGAAATTTGATCTCGTTATCAACCTAAAGACCGCAAAGGCCATTGGCCTGACAGTGTCGCCGACGCTCCTTGCCCGCGCCGACGAGGTAATCGAATGAGGCGACGGAAAGTTCGAGCGGGGAGGATGAGATGACCAGTCTACGTTGGAAGGCGATGGTTCTTGCATTCGCGGCCACCTTATTAGCGGCTCCGGCACCGGCTGCCGAGATCAACCTCATTGGAACGTTCGAGTTACTGAGCGCATCTGTCCACTATCTGGACACAGGAGAAATCGTTCCGGATATCTTCGGCAAGACAGCTAAGGGCACTATCATATATGGAGCCGATGGCCGGATGTTGGCCATGATTACATACAGCAACCGCCCGAAACCCGAGAGCATCGAAAAGACGACAGATGAGCAGCGCATCGCACTTTACAAAACGATGCAAGCATATGGAGGCACCTATACCTTCGACGGCAAGACTGTCTTTCATAACGTGGACATCTGCTGGGATGAGGTGCGGTGTGGGACGGTCGTTGCACGGGACATCGAAAGGGACGGTGACAAGCTCATCTATAGAACGCACCCGGCGCCCTTTTCTGCAAATGGAAGAATGGCGGTTACCACGCTGGTCTGGCGGAAGATGAAGTAGAAGTTAAGCAGGTTGAGCCATTGCTGCCTGTTGACTGTCAATCTGAAGATCGATTTCACAACCTGCGCACTGCCAGCTAGAGGAGGAAATTCATGACGCGACACAAGTTCATCACGCTTACCGTCGGCGCGGCATTCTGGCCCCTCATGGCGCACGCGCAACAGCCTGAATTAACTGGGGTGTGGAAGCTGACCTCGTTTGTCCTCGAAAGCGTCGAGACAAAGGAGCGCCGGAATGTCTACGGTGAAAAACCGGCGGGCTACCTCGTCATCACTCCGGAACGGTTTACGGCCATCATTACAGGCGAAGGGCGAAAGCCACCTCAAACGGACGAAGACCGGATTTTGAATTTCCGAAACATGTACGCCTATACAGGTCTTTATCGGATAGACGGCAATCGGCTTACGACAAAGGTCGATGTGGCGTGGAATGAGGCTTGGAAGGGGACGGAGCAGGTGCGCTTCTTTCGCCTTCAAGGTGACAAGCTATTCATCGAAGCCGCGCCGACTACGTCGGTAAACTATCCAGAACTGGGCAAAATCCGAGGAATATTGGAGTGGGAGCGGTCGAGGTAGCCGCGACGAATTGAGACGTGATGGTCGTTGGCATTTGGTCGCTGGGCTCTGGCGCGCCTCAGGCGTCTAATTTTTCAGCTAGGTCCAGTAGGCTCTGCGCTATGATGTCGACAGGCGCCTTTGGAACGGACACAGCCGTCCCCGGTCCGAATTCATCGGGCCTTGCGATGCTAGCATTGTGAAGGCCGGCCTCCGCCGCACCCACGATATCGGAGGTATGCGCTGCCGCAGAGACCATCATGCATTCATTGGGTCTAAGTGCAAAGGCCTCGACGGCCGAAAGGTAAACGCGCGGCTTTGGCTTGTAATCGCCAGCAATCTCAGCGCCGAGGATCGCATCAAAGCGGACGTTGTTGCGACGAGCTAGATCAACCATCAGCGATATATTCCCGTTCGATACCGGAGCTAACAGGAACTTGCCACCCAAACGGGCTAGGCCGGGGGTCAAGTCTGGCCAACCATCGAGGCGATGCCACGCGAGGTTCAGGCTATGTGAAATGTCTTCCGGCAAATCTTTGATACCGAAGCGCGGCAGGATGCGGTCAAGCATCCGGCGGTGCAGAACATCAAGTCGAGAAAACGGAATACGGCCTGATCGGACTTCTTCCATGCCCGGTTGGTATTCGGCGCGCCAAGCATCCGCAAAGGCGAGCCAATCAACAGTGTAGCCGCGCGGTTTAAGATGAGCCTCAGCCTCGCGGGCAATACCAGTCCGCCAATCAACCAGCGTACCGAATACATCAAAGAACAATGCTTTCACGCCGTATTTTGAATTTCCAGCAACGGTCTGTGCCGAGGTCGAACCTGCGTGCAGAATTTCCGAACCGGCGAGTATGCCGCCAGCCATAAAAGACGTTGCGCCCCGCAAGAAACTTCGGCGTGTGACTTTGACCATCTGCATCCCCCGTGCCTTACATTGAAGAACAATTTGTCCGCCGATGCCCGATGTTGGGCTGGGGACTATCTCAAAAGCTACAAGAGAGACCGGTGTGCTGAAAGGAGCACGCTATGAATTCACCAAAAAAGTGAAATCCTTTCACTGCCATTCTAAGGCTAAACAAGCTTCGCGCTGGGAGGTCCTGCCGCTTAGCGTGCAAGCTGCGACAGACTGATGTCTGATATCGGCTGCCGGGTGAACCGGACGTGACGCGAACATGACGGTTGCCTCGGCTTTATCGCGAGCCAACCTGCCGTTCAGTTGTTTTTCATGACGCTTGTGGGCATCGCTGCAAGGAATTTCTTTCACGGCTTTAGTCGAAGCTGCGGTTGCTTCCTCATCATACTTGACCGTCGTTCCCTTCTCCACGCAAGGATCATTCAGGTCGTAATGCGAACCACTCTTGCTATTCAAGGTGTCACCGGCATTGCCTTCTTCAAGCGCGCAATGGCGGGTAGTCTGTGCTTGCGGATACTTCAGTGCGTCTTTCACGAAAAACGCATCATAAGCATGGTTGGCACCGGGAAATTCAGTTAAGACTACATCTGCGCCAGAGTTCCTTAACCGAGAAACATAGTCGCGGCACGGCTCAATTGAGACCCAATCATCGGCTGTGCCATGGAACAGGCGTATCGGCTTTCCCGTCAGCTTTGTGTCGTCGCGATAGGTGACGTTACATGGAGCGTAGAGGGCGATGTGTGCAGCAAATTCAACGTTTGGCGGACCATACATCTTCCGAAACCGTTCATTGCTCGAATAAAGGGCGGCTGCGGAACCCTTCGAGAAACCCATCACCGCAATACGGTTTGGGTCAATTCGTGGATGCTGCGACAAACTGCCGAGGGCCCGATAGGCATCCACCATCATTGCCAAACTGTCTAGCTGGGACTGATCGTTTATGGTGCTGACTATGCCGCGACCGGAAAAACTATCGAGAAGGAACGTTGCGATCCCAACGCTATTGAGTTCTTGCACCCATCGCTCATGAAGCGCACCAATCCCCCCTGCGCCGTGCACAAGTATCACTGCTGGTAGCTTGTCGTTTCCCGGCTTTGGAATGCGCAATTCTCCTGCCAACATAGCGGGCTTGCCGTTCTTGTCGCCGGTCAGGAATTGCTGATTGCTGAGCGTGACGGTCTCGACAGGTCGTATTTCGATACGCGTCTGCGCGTAGGTCGGCCCTGCCATGCTGGAAAATAGTACGCCGAGCGCGACCCCGGCCAGTGACGGCGAGAATAAAGGCGATATGGACCAATCAGCGTTCATCTGTTCCTCCCCTAAATCCGGCGTCCGAACTCGCTTAGCCGCGCCTTGACGGGCGGTCCTTGGTCAGCCGGATAGGGACGCTACATCGATCGCGCGGTCAGCGGAAGCGGCACGATTGCTCACGGTGATGAACGGACCAAGGTAGGGCACGGCCCGCGAACATCGCGCCCAGGGCCACTAGAAGGGAGGCGTAAAGATCAGGACGATTAGGCATTTGGTGCCATCCACGGCACCAAGCGTTATCTGATTCTTGCTCGCGGGGGGAAGCACGGCCCCGCTGGGCGGGGAGGCTGTGCAGGGCCGTGCAGACCGCATGGCGCGTACTTCCGGTGCCAAGGGACCATGTAGCTTAGGCCGCCGAATGCGACACCTAGATGTCGCTGCGATGAGGTGGCGATGACAGTTGGCCGGCCTCTATTTCTTCGCCTTCAACCCAAGACCGATCAGGCGGCGGATGGCCTCGGGCCGTGTCAGCTTGGTCTCCGCTGTGGTGAGCAGGAGGGCCTGGCAGCGCATGGAAAAGCAGACAGCAAATACACCCGCGAAAACGGTTGGATCAAAAGGCACGTGGCGCGGGGCTTCGGTCCTACCGTCTAAAAAATACGCCGTCAGGCTCGAAATATCGTGTCCCGGCGGCGCCTACTACTGGGCCCCTGAAATCCCCAGCGGTGTTAGATTTAGCAGGCTCTACGCCGAGCAGATGTGAAGCAGTTCACAATCATGCTCATTCTTGAGCGGCGCGCGGGGAATTCCTGCCAACCGAGCGTTAACGGTGCAGGTGCAACATTGCAGTGACCTTCTGGAGGTCCACGAGGCTGAGCAAGGGCCGTCGCTGTGACATCAGCGGCGGCTTTTTCCTGGACTGGGTGCGCCCCTTACTTTTCATCCTGACCTAACAGCTTGCCGGTCTTTCGGTTGAGAAAATGCAGCCTGATGCAGGCGGGACAGGTGATCCCCTCATATTCGTTTTCTCGCACGTCATCGTCTTCGTCCGACCAATGCTGGACGTTCATCGATGTCGTCGGACACTCGAAAACGAAATGGGCCATCGATCAGATTATGACGGCCCTGTGACGGCAGACCATGATCTAGCGCAAGAACGATGGGGGCGATCCGGGCACCGGACTGTGAAAGAAGCCGCCAACTGAGGCGGCCTACGTGATTCCAAGTTGCTTGATTGCGAGCTTCGAAATCTGCTTCGGGTCTTCAATGCGGGTCTGGCCGATCTCGAATATCTTTTTGGCGATGAGTTGCGTTAGCGGATCATCGCGCTCTTTGAGGCTCAGAGCTTTCAGCGTTCGCTCGTAGGCATCCGCTAGGCGATTGATCTCTTCCGGTCCCAGCGGCGTATTCTGGAACAGCCTGTAAATGGCCATTTGGGCCGCCCTCCTTATGGACGGCGGAACCATCATAGCGTGGAACTTTGTTCTCGTCCGAACCGGGGAACTAAATAATAAATTAGGACACCGCTAACCTTAAATTGGAACTCGGCTTGGGTGCCTCGCGGTTCATCGCCTGTCCAGCTACCGAACCCGAACACAGCCATCCCGCACGCCCTTGTCGCCCCACACTAGCTGTTTGGCTGTGGCCAAAATCATCATGATCGTGTGCTCGGAAACCGGCACGCGTCCAAAGCCCTGATGATTGACCACAAGTATCCCGCGTTCTGTCGCGGCCAGGATGTCGATGTTGTCGGTACCGAACCCGGAGGTAGACACGACCACAAGTTCTTTTCCAGCATCCAGCACGTCGGCTGTCACGCGCTCCGGGGTACGCACCCAGAGAGCGCGCGCGCCATGAAGCGCCTGCTTCACTTCGTCCGCGTTGCTGTTGTCAATGACGATGACTTCAGCGCCACCTTCGGTAAGCATCTGATGTCCGTCGGGATGATACATGGATCGCCAAAGAACAACTCTCGGCTTCACGGGCATGCGTCCACTCCTCAAATGGCACTCGGCGGCAGGCCATTATCGACAACAAGACACTTCGTCGGTCTGTTGCGTCTGTTTACCGGGCCACCGGTTCGCAATTTTGTCAGATGATCGAATAAGTGCGGTCACTTCCGATCCTGCCGAACAACTTAATGATAATAAGTGCCGCGAGCCCGCTACGTCCCTCTTTGCATTGCCGTTTGTCCTCAGCTTGGAGACTTCTATAAGGGCACTGTATGTTGATTGCATGATTTTTGGAGATTTACTGGTGCCGAGCTCGAGCGTCGCACCCGATAATCTGATTGTTCATCAGAGGGTGGTCTTTCGAACAAGTCGGAAAAAATCGTTAAAATCCGAAGCGCCGCCTCTGATAAGCAATGCTATAAGATATTTAGCGGTCGGTTTTGAGTGATTTTCTCTCACGTACACAAGCCGGTGAACCGCAACCCACATTCAATTAGACGCCGCCGTCAGCGGCGAGCGAACGCGAGCACGCGCCTACAGAACTGTTGGAGCTCCAAATCGTTGATGAGCTCGGTTTCCCAAGCGGCATTGGTGTCATGGTGAAATTTGTTGGCGTAGTCGAGCAAGTCGCGCAATTCGTCGGTGTCGGCCGGCGATAAAATTTCGTTGGCCTGTCCGTGCCGTTGAACGCATATATTGATGAATGGCCCGAGCAGCGAGCCCGGCGCGAAGTCTCCCGGATAGGCGACACGAGCGAACGCTTCGAGAATTGGTCGAAGCGCCGCAGCGACAGCTCTTTCATCGGCGCTGTTATTGGTGCGCACGTATTCGGATACGAGCGCGTGCCGTCGATCGTGTTCGGTGATGCAGTCCTGATTGACGTTCCAATCTTCAAGAGTTGAGCCGTCATGGTCGCGGGTAATTTTCATGGCGCTGCGCGCGATCTTGTCCGCGGCATCCCAAAGCGCGAACAGAAACGGCTTCGAGTGGGACAGCACGATCACTTGGCTGACCTTGTTGGCTAAACGGCGCATTTCTTGGATAGTTGTCAAAGCGCGATGTTCGTCGAGGCTGGTCATCGGATCATCGATCACAACGATCTTTTGCGCGATGTTCGGGTCTTGGTCGATCGAAGCAAAGAAGAACGCAAGTGCGAGTGTGTTGCGGTCTCCTGCACTGAGCGCGGTGCGGAATGAAGGTTCGGCTGCTGCCGAGCCAGTGACCGCTATCGCGACGTTATTGATTACAACGTTGTAGTTGCAGGACGAGCCGGCCCGGGTGTTTACCGATGTCACGCTGCCCAATCGGAAGCCGGCGTTGAACTTGCCGAGGTATGCGTTGATCGCCGTCTCGTAGGCAGGGAAGACTTGCTGTCGATAGTTATCAAGCGCCGTGCGGGCGGCATCGCGCAGCTTCTCGGTGTCCGCCTTCGTTTCCTTTTCGTCGAGATATGCTTTGCAGCGTGACGCAATTTCCTTGCCGTGCCGCGCCTCGACCGCCTTGAGCTTCAGGTGATCGGCAGTAAGCGCGGCGATATTCGCCGTGGCTGCCTTTTCCTTTACAAGTTCGATCGCGGCATTGGTTGCGACAAGAGCGGACGACTTGGTCTCGATCACCTTGCGGGCGGTCTCGTACGCTGCGATCGCCTTCGCGGCAACCGCGTCAAGCTTCTGCTGTTCGAGCGGCGCGGCTTGCTTTTTACGGATCACGTGCATGACTTGATCGCGGGCTGTCTTCCAGGCGCGCACAATCTCCGCGGTATCGATCGCGACTTCGGGGACAGTGGTGAAATCTTTCCAAAAATTGCGGGACTGTTCTCCCACGCGAACGGCTCGCTCGAACGCGGCGACGACGTCACCGCTGTTCGCGCGCTCGATCGCGCCGACCGTATTCGCGATGTCCTGCTTGAGCCCTTTGTAGCTCTCGCTAAAATACGCGCGGTAGCGATCGATGAGCGGCGATCCTTTCAGCGCTTGCGCGCAGAACGGGCAGGTCTCAGCGTCGGGCTTTGTGTGCGCGATGCGGTGCATTCCGTCGCTGACCCACGCCTCGCCGCCTTCCCCAATCGCAGCAAAGTGCGACTGCACTTCGGCCGCCGCTTTCGCGTCGAGGTCCGAGAGGTCTCGCGCGAGCAACGCATCGATTGCCTTCGTATCGAACGAGGGTACCACGATTGCTTGAAACAGCTTCTCGTTCTTTACGGCGTCGGATGCTTTTGCCGCTGCGAGGGCCTGCTCGGCGGTCTTGATCGCCTCCGCGATCTTCTCGTTCGGCTTGAGCGCGCAAAAAGCATCAACCGTGAGGCCGCCGCGAGCGCTCGCCGGGATCGCGTCACCGAGCATACGCAGATTGCGATTGTGCTCCTCGATTTTCTCGATGAAGCCCTGGAGTGCCGTAGTCAGGGTCACGCCCTGCGCGCCGACGATCAGCTCGTGCAGATTTTGGCGATGCTCGGTCTGTATGTCGATGCCGGAGCAAATGTTCTGGGCGACGAAGGTATCGTCAAAAATGGCGAGGTTCGGAATCGTTGAAGACCATGCGCCGTCCTTGAACTGTATCGGCGTCGCAGCATCCGTCTTGATCACGATGTGCGGCGGATGGCTCGCAGTCAGCCGGCGGCGCTCCAGGATCAAGTCGGACGCTCCGGTAGCAAGCGAGCGGAAAATCGCGGCAAGGGTCGTTTTCCCGCGCCCGTTCTCCGCATAGACGAGGGCGAACTTAGCGAGCGGCAATTGCTGACCATTCACCGATTCGAATTTGCCGACATTCCGAAGAAGTTTCAGGTGTTCAATCAAAGACATCGTCCCCACGGTACTCAAACAACCAATAATGGCAAATAACTCCGTTCGCACGCATTTCTTTTGGCGACGACCGGGGAATTGCGTGGAACGGGCCGCGGATCGTGGTGAGGACCGTATGCGCGCCCAAAGACGCCCAAATGGCGTCACACGATCGAGCGTCTAGAGAAGAGATTTCCAAATTTACAATTTGGTATGATGCACCGATAGTTGTGGCCCCTAAAAAGGAGGCACAAAAAGCTCCTTGCAGTGCGAGCCGGCGGGTCTAGTGGTCGCGGTCGCCTCTGAATTTTCCAGATTTCGTATCGAATACTCTCATGTGTGGGTGGTGGGTCTCTAACAGAACGAGGTGTTGATGGGTGGTATGGTGACGATCCATCACCCCTGCAGTGAGATCCTTTGGTGAATAATATAAGCCGTCAGGCGGATCGATCTGTACCCAAATTGTGTAGTTGCCACCGCGGTCGGCAAGCCCGTCCGCCGGCGTCTTATATCCGATCGCTGCAATCAGCGATCTTCGAATAAGATCGTTCTCCGTCATGCGCTCAGCCTCCGCGCACGATCAAAAACTCTCCAGTTGTCTCTGTACTTTTCCTTTCGCTCGTAACCGTACCAAACGCTATTCCGTCTCTCGAATTTTACACACGCCGTTGCAACTACCTTGCTAGGAACAACATAGAAACTAGGCTCAGTATTTTTCTTACGAGGGACACTCACGAAGACATAAACATGGGATGGCGAGCAAATCTGCTCAGCGTGCGGGTTCAGAGGCCACCACTTTGAAGTTGACGAGATAGTTTTGACCTGCACAGACCAGGCTTTAGTGCAAAACCTGTTCGTCACAAGCAAGTCGGCGCCCATTGCGCTTCTTGATGTTGGGGAAACGATAAGCCCGAGCTTCACAAGCTCGACGGCCGTCAAGTACAGGCCGAGCATGCCGGTCATATACCCGTCGATCCGGACCTTTGGACGTTTCGACTGCCCCATGGTCGCCCCAAGGGCGATAGAACGTACCTGTGACTATCGCCGTTTATTACTCATAGTCTATGGCATGCCGCCTAGTCTACCCCCGCCAATGGCCGCATGGATGTGCGGAAAAGGGTCGGTATGAACGTCCAGCAGCTTAGGGGCGCCCAAAGGCTGTCGCAGGAGGAGCTTGCCCACCGTGCGGATGTGCACCAGACCTATTTGAGTGGCGTTGAAGGCGGTAAACGCAATCCATCGGTCCTGGTCTTGAACCGCATTGCAACCGCATTGGGCGTCGATATCGAACAACTTTTTCGTCGTATCCGCGGACGAGCCCGTTAGCTATGGTGGTTGGGCACGCATCGCGGAACGCGTTGGTGTGCCGCGTGCCTATACCGCTCGCGCTGGCGTCAAGGATTGATTTCGATGGCGTATGGGGCAGATAAGCCAATTGCAAATCTAATCGAGCTGAAGGCCAGACTTAGACGTGTATCGAAGATCAACAGACGTACAGTTCAGTTTAATGCTGACGAACTAAAGGCTGGATATCTCCAACTACGATCCCGAGCGCCTAGCCGTACACAAGGTTATCTTTCGAGCCACAGGTCTGGGATAACCTCAAGTGGCAATTCGACCAACCGCACAGAGGAGCACCTTGCTATCGGCCTCTATCAAAGAGGGCGGCTAGCATTTTCGAACGGCGAAAGAGTAGAGCTGCTTGATTACCAATTTCCCTTGAAATCGAAGAACGCCGACCATGGCATTGGAAAAATAGACCTCCTCGGGATGACCGGCGATGGAACGCTGGTAATTTTGGAACTCAAGACGGAAGACAATCTAGAAGATCGACGAATTGGGCTGATCGAGGGATTGATCTATGCCGCCATTGTCGAAGCTAATATCCATCAGATTGCAAAAGAGATTACCGCCGAGCGTCGAGTTCGTGTCAATTGCGCTCCGCCAAAATTATTCCTCGTAGCGCCGCCAAAGTTTTGGACCAACGAACTGGGCTATCCGTCGCTTGGAGACTTCCTTGGTCTGGTCAGCGAGGTCGCAAGGGGTATTCCGATTGATATTTCACTTGTGTCGCTGCGAGACGCTGAATTGGCCCAGCCAGGCCTTAATGGCGAGGCACCAAAAGTTTGCGGTCACGCATTTCTTTCCTATCTGACGGGACCTGACCAAGCAAAACATCCATCTCGGCTTCAAAACGAAACTGCCTATCTCGAGGAGATATTTCGTACTTTTTGGGCATATAAGAGGAACACGTTTATTTCTGCCGCCGATATTTTTGATCCGCGCCACGTTGAGGGTGCCGGTCCGCCAGTTTTTAGAGCTGAACATGCGGATCGCAACTTACTCGTCCCGCCGGACGCCGAAGCCGATGTCATCACGGCAATCGTCGGGGCCATCCCGCGGAAAGAGCGTCACGATGCGTTCGCCAGCATGCGCAGTTCACAAGCTCTGGCTCAGTCTATTTTCGCGGGCCTTAGCGCAACAGGTCGCTTGAATTCCCTTGAGAGACTTGAGGCGGAGGATGGCTACCCTGCATTTTTGACCTCGTCCTCCGGTATGAAGTTGAAACTCGAAAAGAAGGTTGTCGCCTTAAACGAACCGCGGCCAACTTCAGTAGATGCGTTCTTCTACGGTGCACGACGTATCGCGGTTGAGGTGAAATTCACCGAGCCGGAGTTTGGGCAGTGCAGCAGACCACAACTCACTCCGAAGGATAAATATTATTCCCGCGACTATTGCGACGGCAATTTCACTAACCAGAGAAACCGCATTTCCCGATGTTCGCTTTCTGAACGTGGAATTCGGTATTGGGAAATCATTCCCTCGCTATTTGATTGGGACGGAGACGCGGATCACAGACCGTGCCCGCTGGAGCCAACTTACCAACTGGCTCGAAACGTCATGGCGGCTTCATTAATAGACGACGGAACGCTGGACACCAACGCGGGTCATGTACTCGTCGTCTATGATGAGCGAAACCCCGCATTTCATTGCGGAGGGATCGCGGACGCACAATGGTGGAAAACCGTCAGCTCGCTAAAATATCCACGATTGCTGCGCCGGGTCTCACTACAAAAGATGGTGACGCATCTCCAACAATTTCCTGATTTCCGTTGGTTGACCGATGGCCTCAGGTCCAAATATGGAATTGTTGGCTGATCGAATAGTAGCTTAACCCAGCCCGGCTGCTGTCGCAGCTTGGATCAAAGAGGTCTGATGGGTTGGATACTCCCATGAAATGACGGTGGACGATCCTTTAGACCTCTTGGCATCTACCCGCTGTTATGTCGCGGCTTTGTTGATTGCCTTCGGTTTCGGAGGTGTCCCGGCAGGAGCCTTTGTACGAATGCGCATTGTCCCTCCTCTTGGGTGTTCGATTTCGAACGAATTTGTCTTTCGCACCAGATCGCTCAACTTGCGAAAGCCAAAGGTTCGGGGATCGAAGTCGGAAGCTAGGTTAGCAAGCTGCTTTCCAACTTCCCCAAGAGGCACCCAGCCATCTTCACTTTCCATTTGCGTGATGACCTTCTTAATGATCGACGTGGCTTCGCTGAGGGGCTGAAGAGGCTTTGAAGTTGAGGCGGCATCTTGACTGTTCGCGGCACCAGTAAGCAGGTTCTCCGTGTACACGAACCTTCGACAGGCCTTCCGGAAGCTCTCCGGAGTTTTCTGCTCACCGAACCCGAAAACATCGACGCCTTGCTCACGGATGCGGGCGGCAAGGCGGGTAAAATCACTGTCCGAGGAGACCAGACAAAATCCATCGAACCGACCGCTATGAAGCAGGTCCATTGCATCGATGACCAACGTGATGTCGGATGCATTCTTCCCGGTGGTGTAGGCAAACTG
>Ga0209167_10000399_pt1 | contig 33664 bp, 40 predicted proteins | sample Coa_R1_9_FD_187154 | JGI IMG/M metagenome (GOLD analysis project Ga0209167, IMG submission 187154) | Surface soil microbial communities from Centralia Pennsylvania, which are recovering from an underground coalmine fire - Coalmine... | ecosystem: Environmental > Terrestrial > Soil >...
AACATGCGACGCATTGCGCCGTCGACGCCAATTGTGGAATTCAACAATGATCTTCTCGGATCCTTGTGCATCAAGACCAGTTGAATATCCCGTCAATGTGACGATAGCATTTGGTCGCGGAGCCGAGGGCAGTAGCGGCTCGGTCATTACTGAAGACAGACATCGGAGCTCGCATGGCAGACCATAAGGTCGTGTCACATGACCAATGGCTCGAAGCGCGCAAGTCGCTTTTAGCCAAAGAAAAGCAATTCACCCGCCTGCGCGAGGAACTCAGCCAGGAGCGGCGCGAGCTTCCATGGGAGGAGGTATCGAAGAACTACGTCTTCGAAGGGCCGAACGGAAAGCAAAGCCTTTCAGAACTGTTCGATGGGCGAAGCCAACTGATCGTCTATCATTTTATGTTCGGGCCCGACTGGGACGCTGGATGCCCCCACTGTTCCTTCTGGGCTGACAGCTTCAACGAGGTCATCGTTCACCTGAACCAGCGCGACGTGACAATGATCGCAGTCTCGCGTGCTCCATACAGCAAGCTCGCAGCTTATCGGAAACGGATGGGATGGAATTTCAAATGGGTTTCCTCCCACGGCGCCGATTTCAACTTCGACTATCAAGCATCTTTCACGCCCGCGGAAATCGCTGGAAAGAAGGCCCTGTATAATTTCGGCGGTCAGGCCCCGGGCAGCACCGAGCGCGAAGGCATCAGCGTGTTCTATAAGGATGGGTCCGGGCACCTATTTCACACCTATTCCACCTACGCACGCGGCATCGACATCACGAACACCGCGTACAACTACCTTGACATGGTTCCAAAGGGACGCGACGAGCAGGGCCGCCGTCAATACTGGGTGCGCCGTCGCGACGAGTACGCGGCTGGGATCCCCACCGACAAAGTATACACGAACCTCCAGGACAATAGAAGCTGATCATCGATCAACGGTACACGATCGCGACCGCAGGACCGCGCGCGCTGTCCGAACGTGCATACGTAATTGGGCCAACAGGGAGACTTGCTATGGCAAGCGCGGGGGAAGTACTCAAGCAGTTTTATGACGCGGCCATCGCAAGGGACCTCGCAAGGGCGCGGACCTATCTGGCTGACGACCTGGTGTTCGTTGGCCTGTTCGAGACCTATCGCAGCGCCGATGACTACATCAAGGCCTTCACCGGGCTTCTGCAGATCACGGTCAGGCTAAAGGTCAAGACCATCATCGCGGAAGGCAATCAAGCGGCGATTTTCTTCGAGTTGGAGACAAAAGCGCCTGCGGAGGGCATCGTGTTGGTCGCCGAGTGGCACCAGATCGAAAATGGCAAGATCACCCATGTCGAGTCGGCCTTTGACGCTCGCCCGTATGCGGCCATGTTCACGGGCGGACAGTCTTAGCGCGACGAAAGCAACCAGACAGCCGCGGAGGTTTGAAGATGTCACTCGAGAATACAAACAAGAAGGTGATTCGAGAGTTCACACGGGTGTTCAAGAACGAGCACAACGTCGACGGCATCGACCATTTGTTCTCTCAGAGCTTTCAGCACCATTTCGCGCCACCCGCCAGACCGGGGCTCCTTGGCTTCAAGGACATCGGTCGCATGATGAACGCGGCCTTCCCCGATGTCGTCGTGACCGAGGAGGATCTCATCGTTACGGCCGACAGGGTGGTGGAACGAAGCTCGGCAAGAGGAGCGCACTGGGGAGATTTCATGGGAAATCCACCGACGGGCAAGCCGATCGCATGGACCGAGATTCATATCCACCGCATCGCCGACGGCAAGATCTCCGAGCATTGGGTGGAGTTCGCGTTCCATCAGCTGCTCATGCAGACCAGTGGCCAAGCCTAGCCGAGTACTTCGCAGATCCGACCGCCAACGGGGCGCAATGGTGATGATAGGGGATGACAATATTTCTCGGCATTGTGCTCGTCTCGGTGCTTCTTTTAGTGATTATCCATCGGCTGCCGGGTCGGCGCGAGCGCAAGTGCGCCATATTCATCGCCGCCGATCCCAAGACGGTGTGGAACGCATACTTCAGCCATGAGCGCGGCTGCGATTATAGGCCAGGAAGGAGGCTGCTGAGCTCCGAAATCCTGTCGCATGGCCCGCTTACCGTCAGGGACACTTGGCAGAGTGAATTCCTATCGAGGCCGGTGCGCGGCATCAGCTTCTATGAAATCTACGAACCGTACGATCGCTACCGAGTGCGCGGGGGGATCGAGCCGGCGGTGGAGCCGCCGTTCTATGAGGACGGAGAACTCCGGCAGGAGGCCAACGGCACGTGGCTCCGCTACACAGTTACCTCGCCATCCGGCCCAGACCCACGAGGAAAAAGGCTGCTGCAGTGGCTCGCCCGCCGCCAGGACGAGAGAAATTTGAAGGCCCTCAAAGACGTCTGTGAAGGCCGCCAGCCTGAAGCGCACCGCGGCCCGTTTCCGCAGCTCAGGTCCTGGCAATGGGGCCTCATTTGTCTCGGCCTTGCCGCTCTCGTGCCGATGATGTTTCTCGCTGCGCCGTTTCTGTGGTTGTTGACAGTGCCGATGGCCGGAGTGCTGCTGTTGCACTGGGGGAATTGGGTGATGCGCGTCTGCGCCGTTCCAACGTCCAAAAGGGCATCCGCATTGCCGTGCAATGTGGCAAAGCCGCTGCAATATCGGCAGGATAGCGGCTGACTCATACGCCTCCCACGCGCAGGTCCGTGACCATTCTCCAGCCGCTCAATGGCGCGTGTTAAGATCGATCCTTGGCATCATCGGAAAGTCGCGGGTCGTTATTCGGCACGCAGAGTGCGTGGGTATGCTGCCAGCGATGAAAGCGATCTCGTGCTGCCGATTCCCGAAGCAGCATCAAGGGCGCTCGCATATCACGCGCCCTCTGATCGAGTGCCGTCCTAGTCCGCTCACACAAATCGAGAGACTCGTAAGTGGCCACCCGCTTCCATTTGAGTGACAAGGGTGTATTCGCGGCCGGCGGCATCATTAGATACCATGCGGCCAGTGCGATGGCGGCGGTCATGTTGTGGTCCACGGCGGTACGCTACGAAATTCTCTTTCCTCCGACAAGCTCATCCACCGCATGTCTCTGGCGTTGCAAGAGATGCCGCGTAGCTGGGCGGGGAGCGGATTTTTTTTGCGGAAGGGCTGGACAGGTGCGAAGCCCGAGGTGCGCTTGACTTGCCTGGTTGGACAAAATCAGCTCGCGAGAAGGGGTATGGGAGCACGCCATAACGCAGCTTCGTGGGGCGGGTTGGAGGCGAAGCCGTAACCCGCCGTCTCGTCGATCGCGGGTTATGTCATAGGTCGGCGCGTTTGCGCGGACGCGGTGGGCTCAATCCGCACCACGAGCTTCCTCCGGGGCTGCGACAGTGAGGCGCTCCTCTTCCACCATCGACTCTTCCGCTATCCACACCGACCGCAGCATGTTGCGGGCGCGCGCCAGGCGGGACATAACCGTGCCGACAGGGGCGCCGACCGCATCGGCAATTTCGCGATACGAAAGGTTGTTAATTTCACGCAGCAGCAACGTCTCCCGAAGCGGTTCTGCAAGCGCCGACAGCAGCCGCCGGATGGCGGCTACGTCGTGGGTACGCAGCATCTGCGCTTCCGGCGTCTCCTGCGCCTCGCTCCAGAGCGGAATTTGCTCGACGATCTCCGGCATGTCTTCGATCGCAACTATCGGCGAACTCGCTCGCCGCGCAAGTTCGTCCCGGCAGACATTGCGCAGGATCGCAAACAGCCACGGCTTTATCGCCGGCCCCCGATAACTATCGAAGTATTTCAGGGCGCGCAGGTAACATTCTTGCACCGCGTCCTCGGCGTCGGTTGTATCGCCAAGCAGGTAACGTGCCAGTACATGGATCTCGTCCAGAAGCGGCAGCGCCGCTTCGCAAAAGCGCCTCACCTTTTCGGGATCGTCGTTAGCGGCGGTAACCGGCATCGCCTGCTGCCCGGCAATCACCGAAGACGAGCCGCTAATCAACCTTGACCGTTCCCGTCATATGCGGGTGAAGCGAACAAAAATAGGGGTAGTCGCCCGCCGCCGCGAAAGTGAACGAGAAGCTGTCGTTGGTGTCCAACGCCTTCGACCTAAATTTGCCCGCAGACACCGCGGTATGCGGAATGTCATCGTGGTTGGTCCAGGTCACAGTGTCGCCGACCTTCACCTTGAGCTCACGTGGCGAGAAAGTGAAATTGTCGATTGTCACCTTCATCTCCTCGGCATGCGCGCTGATCATGCCGACCTGCAGAATAACAGCCGCGGCCGCGGCGAGGCGAATGCCAAGAGAACCAAAACCGGGGCGGCGGAATATTATTGGCGACATAGCGTGCTTCCCTTACTCTTGCAGCGACACGTCGATGATCGACAAGCTTGAGCTTGCAGATCGGTTTGTGACAGCGATCAGCAGCCGGCACTCCCGACCAGCTGGCCAACCGCGATCAGGTGCCGTCCGGGTCGCGCATCTAACAGCGGATCTCGCTGCTGCGCGGAAGGTAACAGCGTCGAGCCCGCGAAGGCGACACGGCACGTTCCATGCGATCCCGAGTTCCATGCGATGATGTGCCGCTGGACTTCATCGTGCCCGGGCCGGCCATCGCGATCAAAAGATTAAGCCGACAATTGGGGGTTGATCAATTGGGCATCATCCATATAGCATCGCTTACATTTTGTGGACTTTCACAATCGATGCATGATTTGCCATCCGATATGCTGATCCGCAAATGGGGCGATCGGCTCAGGAAAACCTCGCTTGCCAAGGCGGTGATCGTGGGTCTGCGAACGCGGGCTGACGAAATCTGGAAGTATGCTTTCGATCTCCTGCAACGGGAGAGTCCCGAATATCGAAATTCGGTGGACGATGAATTCACCAGAGAGTCAAAAGCCCATTGCAACGAACTTTTACGGATGATCACTGCCATTGCGGCTTGCGAGGTGAGGAAATCCGCAGCTGACCCGTTCGATTTCGTGCGAACCCATGCCCAATGGCGCGCCCGGCACCATGTGCCGCTTGTTGCCTCGCTGCATGCCTACCGGACCGCCCACAAAACCTACTCCGAGATTTCGCAAGATGCTTTGGGAAAACAGGGAACCCCGAAGGAAATCGTCGGAGCTCAACGTGTATTGTCCGAATTCTGGATCGAGTTTTTCGATCATGTCGACCATGTGCTCGCGGAGGCCCACGCCGCCGAGGATGCGCTCTTTGTCGCGCAGGAAACCCGCAGCTATGCGCAGCTGGTGAACGGTCTGTTGCGCGGAGTTGCGCCCGCGGGGCAGGATTTGCGGCGCCTTTGCGACATGCGTGGCATTCGTACCGGTGCACCGCTGGCCGTTGCCGTTGCCAAGCCGCTACTGGTCCGTGGCCATCATGTCGACCGTGAAGTGGCGCTCCGCTCTTTGGCTCGACGGCTGGAGCAGGCGCTTCCTGCCACGGTTTTCGGTATGCTCATTGATGTCCAGAATGACCAGGTCACAGCCATTGTTTGCAGCGAAAGGGATACCGGCCGTAATTTCTTGCAAGCGCTTCGCCGCGGCGGATTTGCCAAGCGCTCAGCAGACGGCCAGTCCGCAGGCATCGGCGTCAGCGCGGATGCTTCCGAAATAGCCCTTCTACCGCAAGCGGTTGAGGAAGCGTCGATAGCGATCGATTACGCCAGCGCCAAACAGCCGCTGATGCATTTTCCGGATATTTATCTGCCTGACCTGCTTATGCGGCGCGCCGACCAGGTAGCCGATCGGTTGATTCCGGCGTGGGCACGCCAGCTTCATTCATCCGAACATGACCAGTCGCGCGAATTGATTCACACCATCCGGGTCTTTGCCGATTGCAGCTTCAATGTGAAGTTCACCGCCCAGACTCTCGGCGTGCATACGAACACTGTCTATTTTCGGCTGAATCGGCTGAAAAGGATCTCTGGTCTCGACCCGCGTTCCTATGCCGGCACCTCGACCATCTTGACGGCGCTGCGGCTGCTGGAAATTCGCGCCAATATGTAGGCTCCCTAAACTCTCACGAAGCCGGTCCTTGGCGAACGCGGGTCACGAGCTGGCGGCTTGCGATGGCCTTGACGCGGTTTCGCAGGCGCGCCCCCGAACCAGTCCCATTCGTTGCTCAAACTATCCAATGGCTATCGCGCTCTCATGCGAATGTGAAGCTCCACAACGGTTCGGCAGGATCGATGTGGATCAACGCCAATTGAAATCTGCCTCACCGGAGGCGATAACGCCGTAGCCCTTAGCTACTTTGCCAAACGGCCGGGCCCGAGCGCGGCGCGGCTTCCTAAGTTCGCTGCCCGTGAAACAGTGAAGGCGAATGGCTGCTCGTTCATCCCCGGGAAAGATGCTCATGAGACCTCAAGGGCCTCGGGACCGTGAGGACCATTGCACTTAGCTGCGGCGTGCACCTCGAGAAGATACAATGTCACCTAACGGGAGAAGGCAAATGCAAGACGAGGAAGCCATCAAGGCGCTGAACGACACATTTGTCGCGGGGCTCTTATCCAAGGATCCAAAGAAGCGCGCTTCGATCTGGTCTAAAGACGGAACCCTGCTTCCGCCGAATGCCGGCTTCCTCAAGGGGCGCACCGCGATCGAGGAGCATTTTATCCTGGAGGTACCATCGATTGTCGCGGATTCAAAAGCCGAATTCTCCAACTATCGATTTGACTTTCTCACGCCGGATTTCGCCTTCGTCGACGCTGATCTAACTTTAAAAAATATTCTCAGCCCCGATCAAAAGCTCTTGGCCGTCGTGCCGGTCAAAGTGGTGTTCGTAGCCGAACGCCGCTCGGGGAGCTGGTGGATTCGCGACGAGCGCGCGCATTTTGCCGCTTGATGGGAGGGCAGATCATGCGCAGCCGCTCAAGTATTTTCGCTCCGGGAGAGCGCTGTGAGGCTTGAAGGCAAAGTAGTCGTCATTACCGGCGGCAACAGTGGGATTGGGCTGGCCACGGCGCGCGAGTTCATCGCAAACGGCTCCAGGGTTGCGATTTTCGGACGCAATCCCACGACACTTCGGCAGGCGGCAGACGCGCTCGGCGACAGTGCCATGGCGATTCAAGGCGATGTGCGCAAACTGGCCGATCTCGATCGGCTCTATCTCGAGACCAGCAAGCGTTTTGGCCCGATCGACGTGCTGGTGGCCAACGCGGGCATCGCCAAATTTGCGCCGTTGGAAAGTCTGTCGGAAGAGCTGTTCGATGAACTCAGCGGTATCCTCTTTAAGGGCGTGTTCTTCACCGTCCAGAGGGCGCTGCCCTATCTCCGTGACGGCGCTTCGGGCTGTGGGGAAGTAAGCCACGAAAGACGAAAGCTGCACGCACACGATCGAGGTCATGCACGATCTCGAATCCAACGGCCGAGAGATCGATGCCGACGGTGCTTTCTGCAGCAGTTGTCCCCTCAAGCATGTGGGCATACCCGTCCTTGCTCATGAACAGCGCAATCAGGAGTGGCCTCTCGAACCCCTCAATGGTCGCGGTCACGTTTCCCAGGACTAGCCAACCCGCTAGCGGCGGGCAGTTCTCATCTACCGCGAAATAGGTGAAAAACCCGTCTCCGGCATTCTTGCGACTGCTCACACTCGCCGTCGCAAGTTGACCCTCAAGCGCCGGTCGTTCCCGGGAATGCTTGCAAATTTCGTTCAGAACAGCCTGCTCAAGCTGAGTGAATTGCGACATCTCATTCATCGATCACGCGGGCAGTTCGCGCCCGTTGCAGGCCGACCGGGTGAGCAGTGAGACGGCATACTCTCTTCGGGGTTTGTTCGAAAATTGTGCGCGCCATCCGTAACTCCGTTCGTATCCACGGTCAGTATAGGTATGAATTACGGCTGACGGCAACCGGCGCTCTCGGTACTGGTCAGTGAAGTTCTTGGAACATGCGACGCATTGCGCCGTCGACGCCAACTGTGGAATTCAACAATGATCTTCTCGGATCCTTGTGCATCAAGATCAGTTGAATATCCCGTCAATGTGACGATAGCATTTGGTCGCAGAGCCGAGGGCAGTGCAGTAGCGGCTCGGAAAGCAACCAGACAGCCGTGGAGGTTCGAAGATGTCACTCGAGGATACAAACAAGAAGGTGATTCGTGAGTTCACACGAATTTTCAAGAACGAGCACAATGTGAACGGCGTTGATCACTTGTTCGACAGGAATTTCGTCCACCACTTTCGCGATCCCTTGCCGCTAGGCTTCGAAGGCCTCCGCCAAGTGGGAATCATGATGAACGGTGCATTTCCAGATGTCGTCGTCACCGAGGAAGATCTCATTGCGGCAGGCGACAAGGTCGTTGAGCGGAGCTCCGCAGTGGCGACGCACAAGGGCGCACTGATGGGGAAGCCGCCGACCAACAAGACGATTCGCTGGTCGGAAATCCACATCTATCGCTTGAAGGAAGGGCGGATCGCAGAGCATTGGGCCGAGATCGCCATGATGGAATTGCTCCAGCAAACAGGCGTGCTGCCAACTCTTGGCTAATTCGACTCAGTCCGAACATACCGCGTTCAAGTGCCGATGGAGCGCCAGAGTGAAGCTGAAAAATAGAGTCGCCGTTTTAACAGGCGGCAATAGCGGTATAGGCCTTGCTACTGCGCTCGAATTTCAGGCTCAAGGCGCGCGCGTCGTTGTGTTCGGGCGGAACCGCGAAACTTTGGATAAGACCGCAGCTAGGCTCGGCCCAGATGTGCTGGTCGTGCAGGGTGATGTTCGCAAGCTCGCCGACATCGATCGGCTGTTTGCGGAAACCAAGGCGAGATTCGGCCACGTTGACATACTCATCGCCAATGCCGGCATCGCCAAGTTTGCACCAATCGATACGTTGTCAGAGGCACTGTTCGACGAGTTGAACGACATCCACTACAAGGGCGCCTTCTTCACGGTGCAGAAGGCGCTGCCACTGATGCCAGACGGGAGCGCTATCGTTCTGGTCAGCTCTGCAGATGCCGACAAACAAGGCCGCGTTGGGACGTCCATCTACATCGCCTGCAAGGCGGCTGTGCGCGCTCTGGCTCGGTCCCTTGCGGTCGAGCTTCTGCCGCGGAGGATACGTGTCAACGTGCTGAGCCCCGGCATGACCGAGACGCCCATCATCACTCGCGAGGGCGGTATGCCTGGCGTTACGCCGGAGGCGTTGGCGGCGATGATCACCGCGACCATTCCCATGCGGCGACGCGGCAAGCCTGAAGAGATGGCGCGGGCGGCGCTGTTCCTTGCTTCCGACGATTCCTCTTACTGCCTCGGCGTCGAGCTCGTCGTCGATGGTGGAATGACTCAACTCGTTAACCCTACGAGCTAAAGGAGCCGCAACATGGTCGACCTCCATCATCAAGCGCCAATAAACGCGAGTGCCGCCAAAGTGTTTGCGGCGATCTCTACAACAGATGGAAACCGCGGCTGGTGGACAGCGGACTCAAAGGTCGATGTGAAAGTTGGCGGCAAGGCTGAGTTCGGCTTCGACAACCGCGGCATGGTCTTCCACATGGCTGTCGATAAGTTGGTGCCGAGTAAGGAGATTGTCATGTCCTGCCATGGCGATCATCCCGAATGGGCGGGAACGAAGTTGACGTGGAAAATTGAGCGGGATGGGGATCATACGTCGCTTCGATTCATACACAGTGGCTGGAAGGAAATGACTCCCTTTTGCGCGTCCTGCAATTCGATGTGGGGCAACCTGATGTTCCGCCTCAAAGCCTATGTCGAGACGGGCAAGGCAGCACCACAATGGACCGAATAATTTTCCCTATAACTCGAAAAGCGTGGAGGCCGTGATGGCGGCCTATCTAATCGGGCAAGTAATTGTTCACGACATGGAGCGGTTCGCGCGGTATGTGCCTGAGACCAGTGCGCTCATCGCCCGGTATGGTGGCGAGGTCATCGATGTCGTCCGGGCGACCGAGGCCGTTGAGGGCGTCTGGCCGATCGGAGCTTTAACGGCCCTGGTGCGATTTCCTGACGAGGCGGCGCTGCGCGCCTTTTGGGAGAGCCCTGAAAATGCCGCTATGAAAGAACTCAGGCACGGCACGGCGACGAGCAATGTCGCCCTGTGCTTGTCGCTTTGAGACGCTCATTGCTGAGACGACTTTGGTCGAAGTATCGTCGGGTGAAACAACAAGGATGGGTCGGTGCCAGATAGCCGGGGGTGTCCTCAGGCAGATGCCTCTTGGCGGCTATTCTAGCGAACTTGCACTGATGGAACTACGTCATCTCCGCTATTTGACACAGCCGACTTCTATGCGGGCAGGGAGCGCGAGCGGGTGCGAACAGGACGCGCATGGCAACGAACACATCTGATGAGACACTAGGTGACGTCCGCAAAGTGACGTTCGGGCTTGTCGCTGTTGCGGCGGTTGCCTGGCTTTATTTGTTCGCCGGTGCCGCAACGCAAATGCCCATGCTCGGTGACGATTCCATGTTGATGGAGCCGGCGTCGACGTTGGCCTACGCCGCCACGGTAATGGCAATGTGGGCGGTCATGATGGTCGCAATGATGCTGACGTCTTTCTTGACCTGAGGGGATTGCAACCGAGGGTCGCCCGCGATCCAGTCGAACGTCCGCTAGCGACCGCAGATCGCGCCCCCAAGCCAATGACGCCCGCTAAACGACACACGTCTTCACTTTGAATTTTGTCTAGGGCGCTACTAAATTTCGGTCGTGTCCGCTTCGCTCCAATAACGACCACTTTTGTGCAGGCGCAGTAATTGGCGAGATGGGCCATGTGCGATTGCAACGGATCGACTGAGTTAGTATTGACGGTCACAACTGCAGTGCCTGCCATGTCGCCGAGCCCGCGTGCCTTGAGAGCTATATTGGTGGCGGTCTCAAGCTGCACCGTATCGGCGAGCAGGCCGCGCCAGGTCATATAGGCAACGATGCCGAGCACCAGTGTAACGACGAGCGATTTCAGATTGCCGGCACCGAGGCGCACCAACGTTCTGCTGCCGCAGCCCCCCGCCTGAGTCATGCCGAAGCCGAACATCGCGCCGCCGAGGGTTGCACCGAGAAAGCCGAGATTGGATGTGAGATGGATCGACTTGTCGATGTTGACGACTCCGCCGAAGTGAAGGGCGTGTGTGCCGATGATCGCCACCGCGATCGCAAGCACCCAGGCACTGAAGCGGCGCCCGTCGCCCATCAGGACAAGATCGGATATCGCGCCCATCGTGCAGAAATTGGTGCGGTGCACGACGGCTCCGAACACGAGACCGACGGCGAAGCCGCCGATCCCAACGATGGTTGTGGTCTCAAGCTCGCCCATGCGAAAACTTCAGTTCCAAATGCCCGCATCGCTACTCGGTTGCCATCGCTCTCCGCGGGTACCTTTTCGATCCGATAGTTTGGAATCACATTCTCCCGCTTGCCTATGTTATTGTATTATTCAAATAGATGAATATTACAAAGATTAATGCGTCTAAACTTTCCGAGTGCCTCGAAATTCGAGTCAAGGTTCGGTAGACACCGTAATTCAAAATGCTTATGAGTAGCTCTAATGAGATTGTGATAAGGAGGCTGTCTGAAACTCCTATGCCAACGCTATCGACGGGCAAGCGGAAGAAACGCTTCCCTACAAAACCGCCAATCGATCCCGACGTCATGCTCGACCACGCGCGAAAGGCGAGCGATTTCCTCAAGGCAATTTCGCACGAGACTCGTCTTCTCATTCTTTGTCTGCTGATCGACGGAGAAAAGACCGTCAACGAGCTTGAGCAGATTTTGAATGTACGCCAGGCGGCCGTGTCGCAGCAGCTCGCGCGATTGCGCGCGGACGATCTTGTCGAGGCGCGCCGCAACGGAAAGAGCGTGCATTACTCGCTCGCGCGGCCGGACGTCATCGAGGTCATCTCGGCGCTCTATCGCACCTTTTGCCGATGACACGAAGCCGGGGCTCTTCCGGATATTGACTGGCATGTTCATCAGCCGAAACCTGGCGCAACCTCGACGCTGGCGCCGGTCCTCACGCGATCGATGAAGCGCGCCGCGGCGGCGACCACCGACTTGGTGGCCTGCTGGTGCAGGGCATGGCCGCAGCCCGGCAGGAAGCTGGTCTCGATCGTCACGGGCACGAGGGCCTGGAGTGCATCGAGCTGCGCGCGCGTGAAGAACTCATCCTCAGTGCCCTGAATGGCGAGCACTGGGCAGCGAACCTGTCGGATGTACTGCTCGATGCCCCAGTCGCGCGGTTCCTCTCCGGTCCACGCGTCGACGAGCCGGCGAAACAATTGATCGGTCTTGCTGCCATGATAGCGCGCGAGCCGCGCCCTGAGATCCCCATGTTCAAAATCCCTGATCTGATCAGCAATGCCCGCAATCGTTCGCTGCTCGCGGAAGAGATGGGGGGCGATCGCGACGACGCCACCGACCAGATCGGGAAAGGCGCCAGCGAAGGTCAGCGCGATCGCCGCGCCGTCGGAGTGGCCTACCAGGATCGGACGTCGGATCTGCGTCGCTCGCAGGACCTCCGGCAGCGAATCCAGGGCCTCTTCGAGCAGATAGTGCCGCGAATGCGGCGGCTCGATCGGCGCCGAGTCGCCGGACCCCCAACGATCGTAGACGAGGACGGCGCAACCGGTTGCTGCCGCAAACCGCTCCGGGACGTCGCGCCAGAGCCGGGTACAGCCTAAGGCGTCATGCAGTAGCACCAGGGGCGGCCTGTCCGCACGCGCCGCAGCGATACGATGGCCGCGGAGATGGCGCCCGGCCGCAACGAAGCTCAGCTGTCGCGTGGCTGCGAGGACGACATCGCGGATGTCGGCGGCACCGAGGTTGAGGAATTCGGCCGGCGCGCGCGAGAAGAAATCGTCTATGATCGCCTCGACGTCGGCCAACTCCGCGCCGCGCAGGGCGGCCTCCAGGTCAAAGATGATGCGTGGCGGCGTAACGAAGAAATCGCCGGTGATCAGGGCTTCGCGAATACGGCAGCGCTCCGGCCCTTCCAGACGGATATCGGCGCGCAGGCTCCCGCCGGGCCGCGTCAGCGAGGCACTGACGAGCGTATCGTCCACCTCGGGGGCATCGACCATCCCGACGAACTCATCGCGACCGATCTCCTCGCGATAGAGCCGGTCGGAGAGTTGCTCCTCGTAAGCGGAAATCTCGCCCCATTGCGGCAGGATGCCTAGTCCTTCGGCGAATCCTTCAAGCAGGCCCTGATAGATCGTCGCGAGGTCGGGAAGCTTGTCTCCCAGTATCTCGCGCATGGTGACGACGCGCTGGCGCGCCGACGCGAGGTCGCGCTTGGCGAGCTTCTCGACGGGCACCTTGAGGGCCGCGATCATCTCCCCCGGGTCGAAATCAATCAACAGGGTGCCTTGATAGAACAGGGTGTTGCCGTCGAAGAAGCCGCCGGTACCGCTGATCTTGCGGCCGCCGACCTCGATGTCATTGCGCGGACGGTAGCGCGCGGGAATGCCGAGCTTGTTGAGCCCGAGTGCCGCGCTCTCGCAGATCCGTCGCGTTGTCTCCGTGAGATCCTTGTGGCCGAGGCTTGCGCGATCGAACACGAGTTCCCATCCGATCTGGCCCTCGTCCAGATATAGACCGCCGCCTCCCGTGATCCGGCGACCGACTTCGATTCCCTTGGTCCTGCAATAGTCGAGGCGCACCTCGTGGCTCAGGATCTGGTGAATGCCGACGAGGGCCGAGGGTCGAAACCGCAGGAACCGGATTGTGTCGGGAATCCGCCGAGCCCTGTGCGCCGCGATGAGCGCCTGATCGAAAGCGATGTTGGGACGCCCGCCGCGGATGCCGGTGTCGATCACACGAAACGGTCTTGCTGCGCTGGAGGTCATACGCGCTCTCATCTATTTTGGTAGCCCGCGCCGCAGCTGGCTTCGCACCTTGCGAAGGTCCCGGCGATCGAGCTTGAACGGGTAGGAGGCGATATCGCGCACCGGTGAATCGCCGTAGGGCCGGTCGCAAGCCGAGACGTCGGCCGCCTCCTTGCCAGGACAGCCGGACGTGCGGAAAGCAACGCCTGCGTCGATCACCGCGCCGAGCTCGTCCTGCGGCAATCCGAAATCGACCAACTGGCCATCGTGATCGAAGCGCATGCGTTCCAGACGATGGTTTCGATAATCGATCAGATAGCGGGCGAGCTGAACGCGGCGCCATTGCGGGCGCGGCACCGGCGGGAGATGATCCATGAGCGAACCGCGTTCGGGGAAGAAGGCAAACATGTGGCTGTGACCGCCGAGGTCGCGGATTTTCTGCACTTGCGCGAGCACGTCGTGGTCGCTTTCGCCCATGCCGACAATGAGATGTGCACCGAACCGCTCGGGGCCGAAGATCTCCGCGGCGGCATGGAGGATTTCCCAATATTTGTCCCAGCTGTGCGGGGACTGCACGCCGCGCCCACGCGTGCGGTCGAACACCTCTTGATTGCAGGCGTCCAGGGCGACGGTGAAAATTTCCGCGCCGAGGTCGTACAGCTCCTGTACGTCCAGCCGCGTCATGGTGGTTGGGTTCGAAAGGATCGAGACGGGCACATGCTTGATGCGCTCGACCCATTTCTTCAGCACGACGCGGGTATCGGCGTCGGAGCGCGGGTGTGTGATCATGCTGATGCACATGCGGTGGAAGCGTCCGCCATCGCCGCCCGCGGCGACGATGTCGATCACCTGGTCGTAAGGAACTGCCGGCCAGTCGACGCGGATGAAGTTGCGGTCGGCATAGTTGCGTTCGGCCTCGCGATGACGCGCGAGCCCGCAATAGGCGCAGTTGGCCCGGCAGCCCTCAGGATATGTGAGCAACAAGTTCAGACAACGCGTGCAGCTGGTGCGATGCATGTAACCGTTCATCACGCCGAGCGTGATCGCCGCCGCTGTCGACATTTGAACGTATTCCGGCGAACGCATGTTGGGCGTAAGAAAATTATAGTTCGGCAAGTAGACGCCCTCGGGCTGCACATCCTGTGTTTTCACCCGCGCGCCATTGCGCGCGTCTGCCGGCACCGCGCCGGGCACACGTGGCTGCATCGTTTCCGGATCGTTGAATGCGCGTTTTTGATCGTCGAGGAAATCGGGCGCCGGTTGTCTTGGCATTTCGAGACAGCTCATGATTTCCTCTCTTGGTTTCGCATCTTCATGCCGCCCAGTAGTTGGACGAACCGATCCATCCGTTGGTGAGGGTTCGCGCATCGGGGCGACCGCCACCCTGGTAGCGGGCTAGTACTTCCCGTCGTCGACGCAGCGCGCGGTCGAGGGCCGCGTCGAAAATGTCGCCGAGCTCCTCCTTGTAGTCGCCGAGAGCGGTTGCTTGTCCGCCAAGCCAATCCACCGCGGCGCGTCCGGCAAGCGTTCCCGATTGCACCGCTGAGGCGATGCCCGCGCCGGTAACAGGGTTGGTCAAACCAGCCGCGTCGCCGGCCAACATGACGGGCATTGACCCGAGACGACCGATCGCGCCCAGCCGTCCGCCTACCGGAATGGCGCCGCCGGTCGTGGCGAATGCGCGAGTGCCGATGCGATTTGACGTGGACAGCCTTTTAAAGAGTTGGGCGAGCAGCGGCTTGAGCCGCTGCCGTTCTTCCATCGCCACGCCGATACCCAGATTGGCGACCGCTCCCTTGGGAAATAGCCAGCCGTAGCCGCCGCGATAGTCGGCGCTGAGGAAGATATCGGTGGCATCGTGCGGGAGCACGAGCGGTACCGAAAATTGCCTTGTATCGACAAGCGCCTGGTTGATCTGACCAATGGCCGCGCCGACCCGCGAATGGGGACCGTCGCAGCCTATCAGAACACGCGGTTGCAGTATTCGGCCATCTGAAATGCGGATCGTTCCGCCGGCGTTAATAGCAACCACAGATCGGCCGTATCGGCAGTCGGCGCCTGCGCGCGCCGCCTCGGCAGCAAGCATCCGGTCGAACGCTGCCCGGTCGATCATGCGACCGTGAAATTCCGGTGTTTCGTCCGGTGATCCAGATTCGGTGAAGGTCAGCATACGCGTGACCATCTGCCGAGTTACCGTCCGCACCCCAGGTACTTCCCGTTCGATCATGGTCGGCACGAACTCGGCACATTGTACCGGGCACCCCGCCTCGGCGCGGCGTTCGATGGCAACGACGCCGTAACCGGCGCCAGCGGCAACCGCGGCGGCCCGGCTTCCGGCCGGCCCAAGCCCGACGACCACGACGTCTGGAGCTTCGCTGGCCATCCCGTCCTTCATGCGGCGCAGGCCTTCCGCCCGCCCAAGCCGTCGAGCGCGATCGAGCAGCAGGCGTGTTCCTGTTCGACCGGCCGGCCGATGGCGCGGGCAAGCGCCACGATTCCCTCAGCCGGATAGGCGATACCGTCAAAGCCCGCCATCACTGCGTAGGCGTCGGTAATCAGCTTGTGGCGGCCCGCCGGTCGCACGCAGCCGAGTTGGACCGGCGCATGCTTGATGCGTTGCCGCGCGGCGACCAGAACTTTGGCCACGTCATCGGTGGATATGGTGGCGAAGGGGCGATCCGCAGGCGCGTAAATCGGCGTCACCACGATGAGGATCAGCGCTGCCACCTTGTGCCGCGAAATGATATTGAGCGCGTTGTGTTCGCCGAGCAGCCGGCCATAATGCAAGCCGATGACGACGTGAGGCACAACGTCCATCGAGGTCGCCGAGAGCGCAGCGAGCGTCGCCTCGAAATCCGCCACGGTGCGGTCCAAATGATAGACGTCGCGGATCGTCTCCTGCGCGCCGATCACATCCATCATCGCGACATCGACGCCTGCGCTCTGCATGAGTTTGGCGCGCCGCTCGTCGAGCAGGGCGGAATGCACAGCAATTCGCAGATGGGGAAAGTCCCGCTTGAGCTTTTCGAGGGTGGGATAGTAGCGATCATATGGAACTTCATTGCGGCGGTTCGATCCTCCGGAAAGCAGAAACCCGCGCAGGTCCTTGAGCAGTACAAGATCGCGCACCTTGCGGTCGAGTTCCGCCGGACTGGTTGCGGGAATCATGGGCTCCAGGATTTTCGCCTGGCAGTGATCGCAATTCAGGGCGCAGGCGCCGCCCGTGATTGAGAACGCAGGAAAGCTTGCCTTGCCACAGCCCTTAAGTTCGTCACTGGCATAGGCGCGGAAAGTCGGCGTGTAGAAGCGCATTGGGGCGAGTGTGCGCTCGGACGCCGCGACCTCCAGCGTATCAACGAGGTCGCGATCGAACGGCAGGTCGTCAAAGGACTCAATCTCCTGCAACTTGTCAAACCACGCCATTGCGTTCCCTTCGTTCACATGCAAGAAATCATATATATTGTGGATGCGGCACCCGCACCGAATGCGGTCTTCTTTGATTCCGGCCTGGCGAGCACATGAAGACGGTCTGCGTCCTGCAGCATTTTGAATCGGACTATCTCGGCCTGATGGAAGATCACTTCGAGGGCCGCAACATCCGCTTCCGTTATTGCCGGCCGTTCACTCCCGGAGGTGCGATCCCCGCCACCGCCGAGGAATATGACGGTCTCATTATTCTCGGCGCGGGACCGCTGGGCGTGGTCAGCGGTAATCTGATTCCCAGCCTCGGGCCGGAATTGCGGTTGACGCGCGATTTTCTCGCGCGCCGGCTGCCCGTCATCGGCATCGGTATCGGTGCCTGCATACTCGCGGCCGAGGCCGGGGGCGGCGCCGACGAAGCTCCGCTGCGTTTTGTCGTGGACATCGCCCGACGCGTCGCGCCGCAGGCGCTGAGCGGTCATTTGCCGGAAACGTTCCCGATCGCCGTATACATGCGCGATCTCCCGGTGCTTCCCGCCGATGCCAACGTTCTTGCCGTGGATTCTATGGGCAAGCCGGTGCTCTTTCAGATTCGCGACAACTGCTTCGGGTTCCTCGGCCATCCGGGAATCAAGTCGGCGATGATCGAGGATCTGATCATGGAATTCGACGAAGTGCCTGCGGGAACTGCGGAAACGCTCACCGATTTGCGTGCTGCGCAAGGCAAGATCGCCGCCGGCTTGGGCGAAATCATGGTGGGTCTGATCCAAGCGACGCATTTGATGCAGCCGTCTCCTTAGGAACCGCTCTCTCCCGAACGACGAATATTTTTCCACCACCCTATAGCATATATTCAAATATTAGAATATGTGTATTTTTATAACCCGCGTTTCGACGGTCTGTCTGAGGGTCGCCTGCAGCGCAGAATCAAAAACAAGAATAATTTCAATGGGACCGAGGAATGGCGAAGAAGCTCATCATCATCATGGTCAATACCGACCCTCGCAATGGCGAGGAGTTAGGCGCGCCGTTCTTTCAGGCGACCGTCGCCGCGGCGATGGACTATGAGGTTGAGGTCATCTGCACCGCAACGGCGGGCCAGTTGATGAAGAGGGGTGTTGCCGAGAAGCTCGTGGTGAAGCCGGGATCGCCGAAGACGGTCTATGATTTCATCAAGGATGCGCATGGCGCCGGGGTGAAATTCTATTGCTGCTCCCCCAACCTCGATCTGTTCGACATGACCGAAGAAGATCTCATTCCCGAATGCGAAGGTATCGTCGGTGGCGCCAAGGTCATCGAGGAAGTGATGGAAAACGACGACGCGCGTGTGCTGACTTATTAAGGGCGACACACAGATGGCAAGTGCAGCGGCAGAGCGGACGACCATTGGCGACCCGGTATCGCCCGGTCCGGTCGTCCCCTACGAGAAGCTTGAAGAGGTGTTCGACGACATTCGCTCGCACATGCTTTATGAGCACGAGCTGCACGGCTGCCTCAACTGCGGCATCTGCACCGCGACCTGTCCATCGGCACATTATTACGACTATTCGCCGCGCGAGATCGTCCAGCTCCTGTGGACCGAGAATCTCGAAGGTATCTATGACGCGATGCAGGAAAAGATCTGGTCCTGCGCCCAGTGCTACACCTGTGCCGCCCGTTGCCCGTTCGAGAATTCGCCCGGCGGGCTGGTCATGATCATGCGCGAGGTCGCGATCAAGCATGGCATGCAGTCGGCAAAGGATGTCCTGCGGCCGTTCTCGCGCGTGCTACTGAAGGTGATCTCTACCGGTAACCAGCTCGCGCCAAACATGATCACGCGCGACGCCTTCCCGGATTGGGGGCCGAACGTGACCAAGGTCGATGCCCCGCTCAACATTTTGCGCAAGGCGATCCCGGTGCCGACCATGCACACCATGGATACGGCGTGGGAAGTTAATCTGAAGACGTCGGTCGAGCTCTACACCATCTGGGAGGCGACCGGCGTGCTCGATCAGCTCGAGACCATCGATGAGAATCTGTTCGACGTCGTCAACGACGTGATGGACGAGAAGCGCGAAGAGTACAACGAGTGGCTAGAGGAACAGGAAAAAGATTCGAACGCGGATGATTAGCAGAAAATAATTGCGGGCGACGATCAATGCCGAGGATCCATGGAGGAAACGATGGACGATAAACGTAACGACGGTCAGCCGGCGTTCACGGGATTCGGCGCCGAATGGCGCCCGTCCAACCTGACGCCGAGCGAGGCGCGGGCTGCTACCTCCTGGGTAGAGGCCAAGATCGACCGTCGTTCCATGCTCACCAATAAGGATCGTGTCCACGACATCCGCGATGCCATGTGGCAATTGGAGAAGGAGGGCGAGATTCTCGTCCACCGGATCGACGAGCGGCATGAGCCGGTGGTGGCGCGCACCCTTTATGGTTGGGAAAAACGCATCCCGACCACGAACCTCTGGCACCACAAGTCCTGTGGTCAGTGCGGGAATATCCCGGGCTATCCGTCGAGCGTGATGTGGCTAATGAACAAGCTCGGCGTGCGCTATATCGACGAGACTGATCAAACCTCGTGCACGGCGTGGAATTATCACGGCTCCGGCATCGGCAATGTGGTCAGTCTCGCCGCCGTATTTCTGCGGAACTTCCACCAGGCCTATGTGTCGGCCAAGGCGCAGGGCCTGCCGATCGGCACCTATTATCCGCTCGTCCATTGCGGAACGTCCTTCGGTAATTACAAGGAGATGCGCATCTTCCTGATGCACTCGGGCGAGCTGCGCGAGCAGGTGAAGAAGATTCTTGGTAAGCTCGGCCGCCTTATCGACGGCAAGCTGCTGATCCCCGAAGAGGTCGTGCATTATTCGGAATGGCTGCACGTGATGCGCGACCGCATCAAGCAGCACCAGGTCGTGGACGTCAGCGGCATCCGCGCCACCGTCCATCCGGCCTGCCACGTCTACAAGATGGTGCCCGAGGACGTGATTTATGACGAAACGGTGATGGACGGTAATCGCGTCGCCGTCTCCACCGGCCTGATGCAGACCCTCGGCGCGCAGGTGATCGACTACTCCACCTGGTACGATTGCTGCGGCTTCGGCTTCCGCCACATCATCGGCGAGCGTGAGTTCACCCGCTCCTTTGCGATTGATCGCAAGATCAAGGTCGCGGTGGAGGAGGCGAGGGCCGACGTGATGGTCGGGCACGATACCGGCTGCATCACCACGCTCGACAAGAACCAGTGGATCGGCAAGGCGGTCGACAAGGTCTATGCACTGCCGATCATGGCCGACTGCCAGTTCGCCGCGCTCGCTTTGGGCGCGCATCCCTACAAGCTGGCGCAATTGCACTGGCACGCCTCGCCGTTCGAGGGGCTATTGGAGAAGCTCGGTATCGATTGGCAGAAGGCCAAAGTCGAGTTCGAGGCCTACCTCGAGGAGGTCAAGGCCGGTCGCATCGAGACACTCTATGATCCCAAGCGCGCGATCACGTCGGGTCCGGGTTACGTCAAACCCCAGCCTGTCGCCGCCCTTCCTGGAGGTGCGGTATGAATCGTCCTGTTCTCATCGTTGGCGGCGGTCCGTCGGGGCTCTCGGCAGCCCATGCTCTGGCCCTGGCCGGCCAGCGCGTCGTCCTCGTCGACAAAGCTGAGCGGCTCGGCGGTGCGCCGATCCTCTCCGGCTATGCCAAATTGGTGCCGTCGGGCGAATGGGCCAAGGATGCCATCGGCGGCATGGTGCAGCGGGTCGAGAGCAATAAGCTTATCGAGGTCAGGAAGAACGCAACGGTCAAAGCCTTCGCCGGTGGCCCCGGCGAATTTCGCGCGACGCTGTCCGACGGTTCGCAAGTGGAGGCCGGGGCTACCATCCTGTGCACCGGCTTCACCCATTTCGATTCGGTCAACAAGCCGGAATGGGGCTTCGGCACCTATCCCGACGTCGTCACCACTACCCAGGTCGAGCAGATGTTCTCGTCTGGCAAGGGCGTGCGCTGTCCGTCCGACGGGCGCGAGCCCGAGCGGGTCGCCATTCTGCTATGCGTCGGCTCGCGCGACCGTCAGATCGGCCGCGAATGGTGTTCGAAAATCTGCTGCACTGTGTCGTCCAACTTGGCGATGGAGATCCGCGAGGCGCTGCCGAAGTGCAGCGTCTACATCTACTACATGGATATCCGCACCTTCGGTCTGTATGAAGGCCTCTACTACTGGGAGAGCCAGGAAAAGCACAAGGTCAAATACATCAAGGCGCGCATCGCCGAAGTGACCTCGGACGGCAAGCGGCTGATCGTGAAGGGCGAGGACACGTTGGTGAAGCGCCCGATCACTATTCCCTTCGACATGGTCGTGCACGCCATCGGTATGGACCCCAACGTTGACAACATGACGCTGTCCGCGGTGTTCGACGTGAAGCTGGAGAAGCACGGCCACATCCAGAAGGCCTCTACCTATTCCAGCATGTCGGCGACCTCGCGGCCCGGCGTTTTCGTCGCCGGAGCCGCGACGGGACCCGAGACCATCGACGACTCTATCGCGCAAGGACAATCGGCGGCGATGGCAGCGCTGACGCTGGTTCGAAGTGCTGTGCTGGAGGCGGCCGAGTGATGTGGGCGATCGGCAGCCATAAAGCCAAGGTGACGAGCGCGCCGGCGCGGCGGCCGGTGCTCGATCTGTCCGGCCCCAAGCTGCGGCGCGCGTTCGAGAACCTGGTCGATGCCGCCGACGACACCGGTGGTGTCGAGCGTTACGTCGGCGCGCTGGCACTCAAAGCCTCGCTGTTCGCGGAGGTGCTCGGCAAGGGTCAGGTCAGCGAATTGACCGAGCCCGAGTTCTACGATCTCGCCGCCTTTACAACGCCGGTGCGCCGGCGCATCGGCGCCTGGCTCGGCCGCGACGGTTTCGCAGCGATGCGCTCGCGCCTCGTCGCGTTGCTCGACGGCTGGTCCGATATCAATACCGCCGATCAACGTATTGGCGCATTTGTGGCGAGCTTTCCTGCCGATCGCGAGCACCGCTGGTCGCGCGATCTTGCCGCCGAGGTGCTGCACTTCACCGCGCCCGAGCGCTATCCTCTGATGACGCGCTGGATGTGGGACGCCAAGGTAAATACCGGTGTGCTGCGCGAAATCTGGTACAGCGATGGCAATGTCGAGCCGGGAACGATTGAGGTAGGCGATGGCTTTGCCACCTTCGCGATGTTGCGCGAGGAACTGGAAGGTTTTCTGCAGGCGAACGGCGTTTTCCGCGACCTTACATTCTATACCGACCTGCTCTGTGCCCACATCTACGCCGGCTACATCAACGACAGGGGCGGCCAATATCTGCACGCGGATTTTTGCGGTGGCGCCAAGGCCGACGCGATGGCGCACACGCGGCGAATGCTCGGGCTCGACGCCGTCGACACCGAGTCCGGCCGCACCCGCCTCAAGCTGATCGACGGCGAAGCCTACGTGCTCGGCGAACCGCGCCAGCTGAGTTCGTGAAGGAGCGACGATGCCGATCCACGAAAAATCGCTGATCCGCTCCGAGAATCTCGTCACACACGAGCAGTTGGAGATCGACGGCGTCGACGTTTCCGGGCACTGGAGCACGTTCATTACCTCGCGTGCCGTCACCGACTACAATGAGCAGATGGAGGAGGAGATCGCCGCGCTCCCGGGCGGCGAGTTCATCCACCGCTGCTGGCAATGCGGCTCCTGCACCAACGCCTGCACGGTCAACGCGATTAATCCCGACTTCAATCCACGTTACTGGATTTACCTGATCCGCATGGGGTTCGAAGACGAACTGCTGCGCGACAAGGACATTATCTGGCAGTGCGTCTCGTGTAACAAATGCACCTACGCCTGTCCGCGCGACGTCAATCCGGAAGGCGTGATGAAAGCGACAGCGCATTGGCTTGAGCTCAAGGGCCACACCGAGAAGAAGCCGTCCACAGTCTTCGACGAGGTTTTCTCCGAGCAGGTCTTCGCCACCGGCAAGATCGAGGATGGCCGGGTGCTGAAGCAGTTCTTCGCCCGCACTAAGCAGCCGCTTTTGCAGGACTGGCTCGTCGCGCTGGTGCGCGGCCTGGCCAGCCGGCTGCCGGTCGGCTTGCTGATGAAGCTCGGCCTCGCCACCCTGTTCCAGCCGCGCACCCGCGACTGGGGCGCCGCCAGCACCGCGATCGAGGAATATGTCGAAGAGTGCGAGATGGCCGCCCGCAAGGCGCTTCGGTTAGACGTGCAGGGAGCGGAGTGATGAGCGCCAAGTACAAACAAGTCGCCTATTATCCGGGCTGTGCGCTGGAAGGGACCGGGCATGCCTATAACCGCTCCACCAAGGAGCTTGGCAAGGCGCTGGGCCTCGACATCGTCGAACTCAAGAACTGGAACTGCTGCGGTGCCATGGAGGTCAAGAACGTCGACCCAAAGCTGCAGACCTATTTATCGGCGCGCAACCTCTCGATCGCCGAAGCTATGGGCTTCGATACCGTGATGGCGCCGTGCAACGGCTGTTACCACAATCTCAAGAAGGCCGAATACGATCTCGCCAATGATCCCGCCTCGCGCGAGGTCACCGAGAGGCTCTCGCGCAAGGCTGGGCACGAGACCTACGAGGCGGGCAAGGTCGAAACGATTCACGCACTCGACTGGATCAAACAAGCGATCGGCGAGGAAGGCCTGAAGGCGCGGGTGAGGAATTCGCTCAAGGGCCTCAAGGTCGCCAACTATTATGGCTGCATGTACACGCGCCCGCGCCACATCTTCCCGGAAAAAGATAAGGGGCCTGGCTCGGAATCGACGTCGAAGCCGCATTTCATGGACGATCTGCTGGCGGCTGCGGGCGCCGAGAACGTCGAGTATCCGCTCAAGACCGCTTGCTGCGGCGGTGCCCATACGCTGTCGGACAGCGACACTTCGACTAAGCTTGTGCTCAATCTTCTTACCACCGCGGAAGCGTGCGGTGCCGATGTGATCGCCACCGAATGCCCGACCTGCCACACTGGCCTGGAAATGCATCAGGTGCGCGCGGAAAAGGTGTTCGGCCGCAAGACCACAGTGAAGATTCTGTACTTTACCCAGCTTCTCGGCATGGCGCTCGGCCTGTCTGCACGCAAGGTCGGCGTACCCGAGAATTTCTCCGATTCCTCAGATCTTTTGCGCGCGCGGGGGCTCGGCTGATGGCGAATATCCACAGCACAAATCTCGACGACATCGCGGCACGTCTCGACGCGATGCTCGCGGCACCTGACGCCGCGCTCGTGGCGACGGCGCCGCAACGCGCGGACGAGTTGTTGGTGCTCGGCGAAGCGATCCTCGAAATCTGGCTTGCGGCGCGCGGCGAGACGCCAACGACGCGGGCCGTCGAAGGCTTCCGTCTGCTGGCGCTGCACCGCCAGGGCGCGCGGGGTGAGCCGAGCTTCAACGCCTGCCGCGAAACCTGCCGAGAACTCGTCTACCACCACAATCTCGTTAGCCTCGAGCCGGCGGATGCCGACGTCGCCCGCAGGCTGCGGCTCGGCGCCATGGTGGCGCGGCATCTGCAGCTTTTCATCGGCGGCAAGCTGGAGGTAGCAGGGCTCGGCGAGTTCTGCTGCGCGTCGCGGCCGCTGCGTCAACACGAAGCATCGGCGCAGCCTGTCGCAAACGTTTGATAAAGGAGGACTCGATGCCGACCGTCCGTGGCTGCAACCTTCCCGACGAGCTTCTCTACGACGTCGAGAACAACATCTGGTATCGGGAGAACGCCGACGGCACGGTGACGCTCGGCATGACGGCGGTTGCCGCGGCGATGGCGGGCCAGCTTGTCGCCTTCACCGCAAAGAAAGCTGGGCGCTCGGTGGACGCGGGCAAGTCGTGCGCCACTGTTGAATCCGGCAAATGGGTCGGGCCGGCGAAAATCGCATTCAACGCCGAAGTGGTCGAAGCTAACGACGCGCTGACCGGGACGCCCAAGCTCGCTAACGCCGATCCTTATGGCGAGGGTTGGATGGTCAAGGTGCGCCCGAAGGATTGGGCTTCCGCCAAACCGAGCCTCGTTCCGGGAACTGCGGTCGCTGCACCCTATGAAGCGAAGATGGCTGCCGACAATTTTGCTGGATGCGCTGGCTAAAGGAATGGACCGTTCGTGAATGAAATCGCCGAAACCAAGTTGACGATGGTGAGCCGCGGCCTCGGCGCGTTCGCGGCCGGGCAGTCGTATTTTTCTGGCGTGCTCGCGAGCCTGATCATCGCGATCGCCGCGACATTCCTGTCCGAGCATTACGGCGGACCAGTGATGCTGTTTGCGCTGCTGCTTGGCATGGCCTTTTATTTCTTGTCGCAGGAGGGGCGCTGCGTCGCTGGCATCGAGTTCGCTTCCAAGCGCATTCTGCGTGTCGCCGTCGGCCTGCTCGGTGCGCAGATCACGATCGCCGAGATCATGAAGCTCGGCACGGCACCGGTCATCATGGTGATCGGCGCGGTGGTCTCCACCGTCCTGTTCGGCGCGCTGGCGGCCCGTGCCGTGGGGTTGAGCCGGCCGTTTGGAATTCTGACCGCCGGAGCAGTGGCGATCTGCGGCGCCTCCGCGGCGCTGGCGATCTCGTCGGTGCTGCCGAAAAGTAAGAACCACGAACGCGATACCGTTTTTACCGTAATCGGCGTGACAGCGCTGAGCACGATCGCGATGATCGTCTACCCAGTGATCATCGCCTTTTTCCATCTCGATCATGCGGCGGTGGGCGTGTTCCTCGGCGGCACCATTCACGATGTTGCGCAAGTGGTCGGCGCCGGCTTCAGCGTATCTGAGGAGAGCGGCAACGTCGCGACCTTCACCAAGCTGTTGCGGGTGGCGATGCTGTTGCCCGTGGTGGTGACGCTGTCCTATGTGTTCCGTGCCCACAATGTCGGCAAGGCCGGCCGCCAATTGCCCGGGTTTCTCGTCGTCTTTGCCGCTCTGGTGGTGCTCAACAGCACGGGTATAATTCCCGAGCCCGTGCTTGCGTTCATCAGGAATTTTTCGCGCTGGTGCCTGGTGACGGCGATTGCGGCGCTGGGAATGAAGACATCGCTCAAGGCGATGGCGGACGTCGGCGGACGGGCGATCGCGCTGATCGTCGCCGAGACACTGTTTCTGGCGGTCCTGGTCCTGGTGGTCGTGTTGTGGAAAGTTTGAACGCGTTATCGGCGCGGTCGCGCCTCAATGATCAAACACAAAGGTGGTGAAATGAGTAACGAATCCAATACCAAGCGCATGTCGATGATTGTCACCAAGGGTTCCCTCGACTGGGCCTATCCGCCCTTCATCCTGGCGACGACCGCGGCCGCCATGGGCCTCGAGGTGACGATGTTCTTCACCTTCTATGGGCTCACGCTCTTGAAAAAGAAGCTTGACCTGAATGTCACGACTCTCGGCAACCCAGCGATGGAAATGCCGATGTTCGGCATGCATATCGGCATGCCCAATCTCGTCTCCGCTATCCCCGGGGTTGACGCGGCGGCGACGATGATGATGAAGAACCTCATCAAGAGGAAGGGCGTCGCCTCGATCGAGGAACTGCGCGCCATGGCGATCGAGGCTGACGTGAAGATGATCGCCTGCCAGATGACCATGGATCTGTTCGAATACACCAAGGACGATATGATCGAGGGGCCGGTCCTCGGTGGCGCCGCGACCTATATCGAGACAGCAACCAAGAGCGACATCAACCTGTTCATCTGAACTCGTTCCGAGCATTGTAATCACCGAGGAGACAAGATGGCTGACCAAATTCTAGATGCCAAGGGACTGAACTGCCCGTTGCCGATCCTGAAGGCCAAGAAGGCGCTCAAGGACGTGCCGATCGGCGGCACGCTTCAGGTGCTCGCGACCGATCCCGGCGCGGTGAAAGATTTTGAAGCGTTCTGCCGCACAACCGGAAACGACCTGCTCGAATCCAAGGCGGAGGGCAAGCAGTTCGAATTCCTGATCAAGCGCATGTCGTAAGTCGGCGAAGTTCGCCGCACCAAAGAACGAGCAGTCGTCGCGCGAGCGCGGCACTGCCGGTTTAGAGAAGCACTAGGAGGAACACATGAGGACCGCTATTCTCGGGCTGGCTCTGGCCCTGCTGCTCACCCCGGCCTTTGCCGGCGATTATCAGCCCGTCGATGTCGCCAAATTGCCTTTGGTCAAGCAGAGCAAGCTCGGGCTGTATCTCTCGGCGCCCGAGGCCTATAAAATGAAGTCGGAGGGCGGCGCCAAGGTGCTGTTCATCGACATTCGTACCAAGGGTGAGTTCCAGTTCGTTGGCACACCCACCCTCATTGACCAGAACATCCCCTACATGGAGATCGACGATCTGGCAGGCTGGGACAAGCAAAACAACCGCTACACCATGTCGCCCAATTCGGATTTTGTCGGCGCCGTCTCTGCGCTCGCGACCCACCTGAACCGTGGCAAGAGCGATCCCATCATCCTGATTTGCCGCTCCGGCGACCGCTCCTCGCGCGCCGCCGATCTGTTGCAGGAAGCTGGCTATACCAAGGTTTATTCGGTGGTGGACGGATTCGAGGGCGACATGAGCCCCGCAGGGCGCCGCGACGTCAACGGCTGGAAGAACGCCAACCTGCCCTGGACCTACAAGATCACCGAAGGCCAGGCCTACATTCGCTGATCCGGCGGATGCGGAGCGTATCGATCATGAAACTTCTCAAGCTCGGTGCCTCCGCTGTGGCGATTGGAGTGGCGGTTGCCATTGGCGGCAGCTACCTGGCCCCAGCCTTGGTCGCGCCTCGGCAGAATTTTAATGTGAATTCTGCCGATCCGGCCCTGGTCGAACGGGGGCGGTATGTCGCGCAAGCGTCGGATTGCGTGGCGTGTCATACCGCAAAAGGGGGCAAGGCGTTCGCTGGCGGTCTGGCGATGCAGACGCCGATCGGCACAATCTATTCGACGAACATCACACCGGACAAGGACACCGGCATCGGCGGATACGACTTTGCCGATTTCGAACGGGCGGTCCGTCATGGCATCCGCAAGGATGGCTCCCCGCTTTATCCGGCGATGCCCTACGTTTCGTATTCCGTGCTGACAGATGAGGATGCGCAGGCGCTCTACGCCTATTTCGTTTCCGCAGTTCAACCGATCGCGCAGCACAATCAAGCTTCAACTATCGCGTGGCCGAAAAACATGCGTTGGCCGCTTGCCTGGTGGCAGGTGCTGTTCGGTGGTCACCGCAGCTTCAAACCCCCGGAAGGCGCGACGCCGGAGGTGTCGCGTGGCGCGTATCTCGTGGAGGGGGCGGGGCATTGCGGCGCCTGCCACACGCCGCGCGGCGTGGCCTTCCAGGAGAAGGCACTCAGGGATGGACCGGGTGGCGCTTTCCTGTCCGGCGCGGAATTGGAGGGATGGTATGCCAAGAGCCTGCGTCAGGAGGACATCGGGTTGGCAAGCTGGTCCCAGCAGGAGATCGCTGATTTCCTCAAGACGGGTCGCAACGCCGGCACGGCGGCGTTCGGCAGCATGGCCGAAGTCATTCAGCACAGCACGCGATATCTGAGCGACGCCGACGCATCGGCGATTGCCGCCTATCTGGCAAGCCGGCCGGCCCGGCCGGGCCATGCCGCATCCGCGCCCAAGGCGGAGGATGCCACCACTGCGAAGCTTTATGAAGGCGCAGACCATAGCCCCGGAGCGATCGGCTATGTCGCGCAGTGCGCGCCTTGTCATCGCATGAACGGTAAGGGTACTCCTCGGCTATTTCCCGCCCTGGCGGGCAATTCGGTCGTGGAGGCGGGCAATCCGAGTTCGCTGATCCAGATCACGCTCGCTGGCGGCGCTATGGCCAGAACCCCGGCGGACAAGACGCGCCCTTCCATGCCTGAGCTGGCAAAGCTGGACGACCGCACCGTCGCCGACATACTCTCCTTCATCCGCACCAGCTGGGGCAACAAAGGATCGGCGATCTCTGCGAATGATGTTGCCGCCATGCGTGGCGTAATCGCCCAGAAGCCATCTGATCATATACCGGAAGACGCGAAGCCGATGTCCGCCCGTGCCGATGACGTCAAGGCCGGGCAGGAGCTGGCGCTTGATCGTGGCAAGGGCAATTGCCTCGCCTGTCACACGATCAAGGGCGGTGACGCGCCGAGCAGCGTCGGCCGTGAGTTGGTGGACATGAGGCGTCGCTTCCCCAATCGCGCCGATCTGGTGGAGATCCTGACGAACGAGCCGATGCGTAATTCGATAGCGCCGATGCCTGCCTTCGGCCGCAATCATATTCTGACCGGGGTCGAGATCGAGAAAATCATCGACTTCCTCTATACGCTGTGATCGATATGGTTCATTGCAATCCAAAAGCGGAATTTCACCCCAAGGTCAGCAGGCTTCACCGATCTGCACTCGCACTGAACGTCGCTTGCGCCCTGCTGCTGGCGATGGTGTCGGCGAAGGCCGCCGACAAGACCGACCCGGAAACAGATCGCAAAGCCTTCCAGGCATTTTTCTTCGCCAAATTTCCTAATGTGGCGAAGGACGATTTCGGCAATGGCCCTTATGCGGTCAACGAAGGGATGCGCAAGGAGTGGAAAGTAATCATGGAATTTCCTCCCTACGAAATCGCGCTCGATGAAGGTCACGCCGAGTGGGAGAAGGCGTTCGCTAACGGCAGGCATTATGCCGATTGTTTCGACAACAAGGGCGAGGGGGTGCGACAGACCTATCCGCGCTTCATTGCCGAGACCGGGCAGGTCGAGACGCTGGAAGGTGCGATCAATCGCTGCAGAGTGGAGAATGGCGAAAAGCCACTCGATCCAATGACCGGCATGATGGCGTCGCTGGCTGCCGTGATGTCCGAGTCCTCGCGTGGCAAGCCGATGGCGATCGCCATTCCGGACGATTCTCGCGCGCTGGCCGCCTATGATCGTGGCAAGGAATTCTTCTATTCCCGCAAGGGCCAGCTCGATGTCTCCTGCGCGTCGTGCCATATGTCGCCGGCGGGTGAACGTATGCGCGGCGACATTCTGGCCCCGGCGCTGGGCATTCTTGCGGCGATGCCGATCTACCGCTCCGACTGGGGCAGTATGGGCACCTCAATTCGTCGTATTTCCACCTGCTCGTCGCAGACCCGCGCGGTGCCGTTGAAAGCCGACGACGAGGACTATCGCGATCTCGAATATTTTCTCTCCTACATGAGCAACGGAATTCCCATCACCGGTCCGGGGACTCGTCCATGATACGTGCGATCATTCTTGCTGCCGGGCTCGCGTTGCTGAGCCTACCCGCTCTGGCCGCCACACAGGCCGAAGCCGAAGCGGCGCTCGCCGCGGCGCAGGAGGCCGAATCGGAGGCGATCGCCGCCAAGGCGGCCTGGACTTCGACCGAGACCGCTTTGTCCAATGCCCGGAAGGCGCTCGCTGCCGGCAAGTGGGACGAGGCGAAAGCGGCCGCCGATGAGGCGATCGCGCAGGCCAGACTTTCAGTGGAACAGGCCAATGAACAGAAGACATCCTGGCGCAACGCCGTCATTCGGTAAGTGTCGCCACCTCCATCGTGGCGGCGCGTTGTCGCGAATTCCTGCTCTGGGCGACCGCTGCTTTCCGCATCGAGACGTTCGCCGACACGCTTTCCGTTTGATCGTCACTCCAAGGAGAAACTCATGAATCTCGGACACCAAGCCAGCCGTCGCGGATTTCTGCACCTGACTGGGCTGCTCGCCCTTGCGACGTCGGCCTTGGCGCTTGCGCCACGCCTGGCGCTCGCGACCTGGAACAAGGCCGCCTTCGAAACAAAGGCGCTCGCCGATGCCTATAAGGCGCTTGGCGTCGAGTCGCCGACTGCCAGCGGCGACGTTCGGATCAATGCCTCGGATATCGCCGAAAACGGCGCCGTGGTACCAGTTGAAGTAATCAGCAAGATTCCCAACACCACCCAGATATCCGTTTTGATAGAAAAGAATCCGACCACGCTCACCGCCCAGTTCGATCTTGGACCGGATATGCTTCCCGAGATCAGCACACGCGTGAAAATGGCCGAAACGTCCAATATCATCGCGCTGGTGAAGGCCGATGGTAAATTTTACGCGGCGACCAAGGAAATCAAGGTGACGCTCGGCGGCTGCGGCGGCTGACCGTCACGGAAACATTGGCGCTGGTCGTCGAGTATCCGCGCCCGTTCGCTCGAATTCGAAATCAGAGGAGAAATCTCATGGGCCTTCCGATGAAAATCCGCGCCACCAACAGGGACGGCGTGACCGAGGTGAAAGTTTTGATGAACCATGTGATGGAGACGGGGTTGCGCAAGGATCCCTCCGGCCAGATCGTTCCCGCCCTGTTCATTAACGAGGTTACCGCCAAGCTCAACGACAAGGTGGTGATGCAGGCACAATGGGGTCCGGCGGTGGCGAGGAACCCGTACCTGGCCTTCAAAGTCAAGGGCGGCAAGCCGGGCGACAACGTGAGCATCTCATGGACGGACAGCTCAGGCGACGCGCGCACGGACGAGGCGACCGTAAGCTGAGCGGGCATTGCGGTGCCGACCACGCGCCGCCGAAGGCTTTGAGTAGAAATACGTGGAAACCGCGCGCGATACCTTCGGACAGGGTTCACGATTCCAAGGCGTCCAACGCCTGCCCCCGACATGCCGCGCAGCAACCACACTTGCATCCTTACCGAGGCCCAGCTCCGCGATCCGATGACTCTTCCTTTCGATTCCAATTCACTTGTCAATCAATAAGCCAAAGTTGGGGGCTGCTCTAATGGATCGTCGAGAATTTCTGCACCTTCTTGGCATGGCAAGCGTGGCAGGCTTGCCGCTGCCCTTGTCCGCGGCTCGTGCCGAACAAGCGGCAGAGGAGCTTTACGGCGCGCCGGCCTTCGGCAACGTTTCTCTTCTGCACATCACCGACAGTCACGCGCAACTGCGGCCGATTTATTTCCGCGAGCCCAACGTCAACCTTGGCGTCGGCAGCATGGCAGGGCGGCCCCCGCACGTTGTTGGCGAGGCGTTTCTCAAACAGTTCGGGATTGCGCCAAACACACGGCTTTCTCACGCCTTCACCTACCTCGATTTCGAACGTTATGCCCCGATCTACGGCAAGGCCGGCGGCTTCGCCCATATCGCGACCCTGATCAAGCGACTTCGCGCCACGCGGCCCGGCGCGCTGCTGCTCGACGGCGGCGACTCGTGGCAAGGCTCGGGCTCGGCCTTGTGGTCGAAGGGGCAAGACATGGTGGAGGCCCAGAAGCTGCTCGGCGTCGACCTCATGACGCTGCATTGGGAAAGCACCTTCGGCCAGGATCGCGTGAAGGAGGTCGCCGAGAAGGATTTCGCGGGCCGCATCGAGATCATTGCGCAGAACATCAAGACCGCCGATTTCGGCGATCCGGTTTTTAAACCCTACGTCCTGCGCGCCGTCAACGGCGTGAAGGTCGCCATCATCGGCCAGGCGATGCCCTATACGCCGATCGCCCATCCGCGCTACTTCGTTCCCGACTGGACCTTCGGCATCCAGGACGACAACATGCAAAAGACGGTCGATGCGGCGCGGGCCGAAGGCGCCCAGGCCATCGTTCTCCTGTCGCACAACGGCATGGATGTCGATTTGAAGATGGCCTCTCGCGTCAGCGGGATCGACGCTATACTTGGCGGCCATACCCATGACGGCGTGCCGACTCCCAGCATCGTCAGCAATGCCGGCGGCAATACCATCGTGATGAACGGTGGCAGCGCCGGCAAATTCGTCGGCCTACTTGATCTCGACGTGAAGGGCGGCCGCGTTGCCGATTACCGCTATCGGCTTCTTCCGGTCTTTGCCAACCTGCTCCCGGCGGATGCCGAAATGGAGGCGCTCATCGCCAGGACGCGTGCGCCCTACGAGAGCAGGCTTGGCGAGAAGCTGGCCGTCAGCGAGGGGCTGCTTTACCGTCGCGGCAATTTCAACGGCAGTTTCGATCAGATCATCCTCGACGCGCTCATGGCGGAAAAGGACGCCGAGATCGCTTTCTCACCCGGTTTCCGTTGGGGCACGACGGTCTTGCCTGGCGGGCCCGTCACCATGGAAAACGTGCTCGATCAGACCGCCATCACCTATCCTTACGTGACCGTCACGCAGATGAACGGCTCGCAGATCAAGCAGATTCTCGAAGATGTCTCCGACAATCTCTTCAATCTAGACCCGTATCTCCAGCAGGGTGGCGACATGGTGCGCGTGGGAGGGATGAGCTATTCCTGCGATCCGACGGCAAATATCGGAAATCGCATCGGGGATATGACTCTCAAGGGCAATCCGGTCGAGCCCGACAAGACCTACAAAGTGGCGGGTTGGGCACCCGTTTCCGAAGCCGCGCGCGACGCGGGCGGCGAGCCTGTATGGGAGCTGGTCGCGCGCCATCTGCGGATGAAGAAGACTATTGCGACGCCCGAAATCAACCTGCCGCGTCTCAAGAACGTTGATGGCAATATCGGTATCGCCGGCTGAAGGACCGGCTGGTCCTCCCCTTATCGACGATGCATTGGGTTCAGGCCGCTTTCACTTCCTTCAGCTTGGCGATACCCAGCATCTTCAACGCCGCCGTC
>Ga0209167_10000402_pt1 | contig 33563 bp, 29 predicted proteins | sample Coa_R1_9_FD_187154 | JGI IMG/M metagenome (GOLD analysis project Ga0209167, IMG submission 187154) | Surface soil microbial communities from Centralia Pennsylvania, which are recovering from an underground coalmine fire - Coalmine... | ecosystem: Environmental > Terrestrial > Soil >...
TTTGGTCCAGATGAAGGGTTTGGGATGCCGGTTGTTGATTTCGAGATAACGGCGGATGGCGTCCTCGAGTTCACGGGTGCTGCGGTGCGCGCCGCGGCGCAGTTGCTTTTCGGTCAGCGCCGCGAACACGCGCTCGACTAGGTTGCGCCAGCGTCGAGGGGCAGTCTCTCCAAGGTCAGGCGCACCACCCGCTCAATCTGCGGGTCGCCCACCTGGCGCGGGGCACCCGGCCGCGGCTCATCCAGCAAGCCGTCCAGTCGCCGCGCCAAAAACGCCGGCACCATTTGCCCACCGTCTGATGGGTCACGCCGCGCCACTGGGCGACCGCGCTGTTGGGCTGGCCACTCGCGCACTCCAGCACAATCCGCGCGCTGGGCCAGGGCTTGGGCGCGGCGCGCCCAGCGCTCCAGCGCTTCTCGCTCAGATACGGCTAAGCTCAAAGGTGAGAGTCGGTCTCCTCGCCCGCAGTGGCGTCCTTCCTCCTTACGAAAAGACGCCGGCAGAACTACAATTTCATTCAATCTATTTATGACTCAGGACCCTAGCAGGCGCCGCAGACGGTGCAGCGGGTCACGTCGCAGGGCTTGGTCTGATGCGCGTAATGGGCCTTCTTGCGCTCCGACGCGAGGAACCACTTATCGATATGATGATCGATAAAGTCCCACGGCAGCAGTTCATCCTGCGCATACGGACGCGTCACGTAGGAATCCGGATTCGGGAGATGCGGCCCGCCGTCGACGCCGCGGCGAAGCTTCCCGAGTTCATTCCAGATCGAGCCGGCGTCCGCGCAGCCCGCCGCTTCGAGCCGCTCCAGAATTCCGCCCACGCGCCGATCACCGCGCGAAATCAACGTCTGGAAGTAGGCCTCGCGGGGCGATTCCGCGTCCAGTTCGATATTTCCGCTAATCCGCCCCAGTTGCGCACGCAGCATCGCGACCTTGCGCTTCAGCGACGCCGTCGCTTCCATCGGATCCCATTGGAAGGGAGTCCATGGCTTCGGCACGAAGGGATTGAGCGAGACGGTTACCCGGCCCACCGACTTTTTTCTCGCGCGCATGCGTTCGAGTAGCGTGCCGGTCAGACGCGCAATCTCGAGGACATCTTCGTCGTGCTCCTCGGGCAGGCCGATCATGAAGTAAAACTTTAAGTTACTGACACCCTCGCCTACCAGCAAATCCGCGGCCTGCAGGATCTCCGGCTCGGTCAGATTCTTGTTGATAACTTTACGCATCCGCTCGCTGCCCGCCTCGGGTGCGATCGTGACGCTGCGATTACCGTTGCGCGCCAGCGCCTGCGCGAGAGCGGGCGAGATGCAATCGGCCTTGAGGGACGAGGGTGAGAGGCGTCCGCCGCGGTCCGCGACCGCCTGCGCGATCGTAGCGACGCCGGGTACCGACGCCATCTCAGCGCCAACAAGGCCGATGACCTTGCGTTCGCTGAGACCGCGAGTTGATTCGGCGACGAGGTTAGCGGGACTGCGATAACGGATGGGCCGATACATGAAGCCTGCGGCGCAGAAGCGGCATCCCCATTGGCATCCGCGACTCGCTTCGACCAGGTACATGTCGCCGAAGACCGATTCCTCGGTGAGAATCAGCGAGGAGGTCGGGTAGCGGTCGAGATCGTGAAGCAGCCGGCGCTCGACCTTGCCCGCTCCTGGACCGACGTGATCGACGCCGGCGAGACGGCCTGCGCCGTCGTAGGATGGGAGGAAATGATCGGGCCTGTAGGCGCCGCGCACCGGCGCCATCGCGTCGAGAAATGGCGCGTCATGCGTCGATTTATGCCGCTCTGCCCGATACGCGGCGATAAATTCGGGCGTCATCTCCTCGCCCTCGCCAATCAGGAAGAGATCGACGAAATCGGCGATCGGCTCGGGGTTCAAGAAAACCGCGGAGCCGCCGGCGACGATCAGCGGATAATTGCGGCCGCCGCGCTGCGTCCGCCGCGCGGGGATTCCGGCCAGCCGCAGAATCGTCAGGAAGTTGAGATAGTCGGTCTCGAACGAGATGGAAAAGGCAAGAATCTCGAAGTCGGTCAGCGGCTTGCCGCGCTCGAAGGAGACCAATTGCTGGGGGCTGTTGCGCATCGCGGCGATTTCATCGTCGTCGGGCAGAAAGGCGCGGTCGGCGGCGACTGACGAATCCGATTCGAAGATATGGTAGATGGCCTGAAAGCCCAGATTCGCCATCGCGAGCGGATAGCGATTGGGATAGACGACGCAGACCGGGATGTCGCCGCCCGGGTGGCGCGGGTAGAGCATCTTTTCGCGGGCGATGCGCTCGAGCGCGCGTTGACGCAAAAACATGGAATCACTCTACACGTTACCGGCGAGTTCCGCTTCGAGTCGAACAGCAGCCGTCATCATTTCCGCAACCGACGCAGTTGGCGCTGCGTCAGGAGCCAGAGGAGTTCCGCACGACCCGCTTCGAGGCCCGAGGAGAGATCGAGTGCGAGGCAGCCGCCCTTCTTGAGTTGGATGCGCAGCCGCTCCGGTGATCCGGTCAGCAGGATCGAGGCGACGGCGCTCAGTTGCGGCTCGTGGCCGACGATCATGACATGCTCGCGAGCAGCAAGCGGAGTGAGCGCTGTAATGGCGTCGGCGGAGGCTACGCGGCAGGCGAGCGCTTCGATCAGTTGCGGAGGCGGGCGGCCATCGTAAGCCTTGGCCACGATCGCGGCGGTCTCGGCGGCGCGCGGGAGCGGGCTCGTGAGGATGGCGTCGAAGCGCAGGCCGAGGCGGCGCATCCCGGCGGCAGCCTGACGCATCCGCTTGCGCCCGTCGAGGGTGAGGCGGCGGGCGTCGTCGGCGCGACCGGCGAGGTGCTCGCCGGCCTGCGCGTGGCGCAGGAGGTAGAGGATCACGTGGATTTGGGCGGCGGAATCGGATCCGCGCGCGGCGGTGCGCCGTTGCTCGCGGCGTCGTGGCGGAGGCGCGCGAGCGCGCCAATTTCGCTCATCGCCTTGCTCAGGCCTGCGCTGTGCGCGAATTTCTTCCAGCGACGGAAAGCGTGAACAGCGACCTGTGCGCGGCGCTGGTTGAGATATTGCATCAGCGCACCGGTCGCGATCAGGGTTTCCGGCGGCAACGCGGCGCCGCTGACGAAATCGCGCAACCAGGCACTCGTGGTGACCAGGTCCTGGAGCTCACCGAGCTCTTCCTGCAGCGCGCGCAGCTTTTTAAGTGTCTTGGCGGTGCGCTTGCCCGCCATCGGCTCCAGCATCTCGACCGCATAGCGCATCCGCTTGAGCCGCGTGCGCAGGTTATGAAAAACCGTTGGCGGCGAGTCCGCGGCGAGGCGAACGCCGGCGCGTTCGGCAGCGCGTGCGACCGGCCGCAAGAGAATCGGCGCGCGCGTCAGAACGGTCGCCGATGCAGGCAGCGTGCGGGTAAGAGTCGGCGCCAGGCGAGCAAGCAGAATCCGGTAGCGTTTGGAGTCAACGAACGCGTTCAGCGCGCGCAGAGCGGCGACGCGGCGGTCCGCGAGCGCTTGATAGGCCGGTACGAGCCCGCGCGCAATCTGCGGTTCGAGCGCGGCCGAGTTTGTATGAATCAGCTCCGCCAAGGCGTCACAATCGCGCACCGCACCGGCAGCGCGACCCAATAACGGCAGTTCGCGGCGATAAAAGCGTAGGCGTGAGCCGTGCACCAGTGGGGCGAGCAGGTCGACGGCAGCTCGCAGGCGGCGCACGCTGACGCGGAACTGATGGATCGCTTCGACGTCGCCGGCGCGGGCCAGCGGCTCGTAGAACCTGAGTGCCGCCGCGCCGGCTGCAAGAGCGCCAGCCGTGGCGTCGGCGGCGGCGGCACCGGGCGCCAACAACAATTGCGGCGGCCGCGCCAGAGCTGCTTGCGCGTCGCGCGATGACCCCGGATTCACGATGTTTTAATTCTGCAAGATTATGCGGCGATCGAGCAATTTCTCCAAGAGCTCGGTGCGGCGTTCGCAGGTCTCGAGTTCGCCCTCATGCGGATCCGCGCTGACTTCGATAGTCATGCGGCCGGGCTCGATCCGTCGATTTACGACCTCGCGCACAGGCCTGGTCCATAGATGCCTCAACGGCGAGATTTTCTATTCGCTGCGCGAATGCCGTATGAATTCTCTCACTGCATTCGGTCCAAAAAATCGGTCCGGTCAAGTCCCCGAGGGTTGAATCGCAAAGCGTTTTATTTGGTCCTATCGAAGGATCCCACCGATAGCTTAGGGTCTGCCGGGGGAAAGGCAGACGTGAAGCGAGCCCGCTCAGTGTCCGACAGACGATGGAGTGAGTGCTACGACGACGCGGGAGCGACCTGCGCTTGTGGCGGGGCGGCGAGCCATGGCTGCGTTAGCAGCCATGGCCTGAAATGTCGGTGAATTGGCCCTGGATGCAGAGGCCGGAGTTGGGCGCGGGCGGCTTGGGAACGGAAGTGCTCACCGGACAGGTGCTGATCGTGTTGGCGACGCAGGTGCAATTGCCAAAAGTGTCGATCATCGAGTTGTAACAGTAGTAGAGCCCGCCCCCGGACAAATCCTTGCCGTTGAGCGGCTGCTCGCAGGGTCTCTGCGGCCCGATGATAACGCCCTGGCTCCCGCATTCGTCCGAACCGGCCGGGCAGGGCTGTCCCGGCCCATGTCCGCAATTGAAGGTGCAGACCGACTGCCCGTTTTGAAAATCGAGATGGAGATCATCGGTGCACGGAGAAGCGCCGACGCACGGCGCGTTGCCCTCGATGCCGCAGGCAGCGCAGGTATAGCCCTGGGTGGCGGAACAGACGCTGGCGTCAGTGCAGCCGTTGCTGCAGCATGGCTGTCCGGGGGCGCCGCAGGCGAGGCAGAATCCGCCGCGCGCGACCGCGCCGGCCGCGCAGTGATTCGAGGCGCAGACGCCCTGGCCAGGGGCGCCGCAGGGCTCACAGGTCCCGTGCGGACCCTGCCAAGTGTAGCAAACGGTGTCTGAGACAGAAGTGCAGAAGTCGTAGGCGCTATCATTGGAGTCGGGGTCCGGGCAACAGTCTTGGCCCAGTCCGCCGCAGGGCACCGGAGTTGGTCCGGCAACGCAAATATCGCCATTGCAGGCGGCGCCGCTCTCGCAAGTCCTGATCGGCTGAGGGATGCCGGAACCGTTGTAGACCCATCCGGAGCAACATGCAGCCCCGATAAATCCGCAGATATCGAGATGGCCGATCAGATTGACGCCGCTCACCACATGGGTGATGGTCCAGGTTCCGTTGACGTTGTTGAGGGTGCTCACGACCGGGCCATTCACATAGGGTCCGGCGGCCCGGCCATTGACGAACTCGATAATCGAATGGACTTCAGCCACGTTGGCCGAAGGGAAGGAGATCCAGGTCTGAGTGGTCTTGTAGGGACTGAAGCGGAAGCCAGCCGCCGAGATGGTCTGCTCGAGCTGCTGGCGTTGGAGGATGACTTGATTTGGAGCCGGGAGCTTGGTCGGGGTGGCGGCGGAGTAGGTCCAGTGGGCGTCGTTCGAGTAATTTTTGAAAAAGGCCTTTGCATCGCCGCGATTCCAGGCGTCGTCGGCAGCCTTGACGACGGCCAGCGCGGCCTTGATGGCCTGGACGGGCTGACCGGCGGATGGCGGCGCGACAACGGACGCGAGCCGGATCGCCGCCTGGTGCGATGGGCTGGAGCTGCCGGTCGGGACGGCGGCAGCACTGGGTTTGCGCGACTGGCAGGCGTAGAAGGCGCAGATCACAAAGGTGAGGACGAGGGCAAGCGGGCCCAAGAGCGCTCTAAGGGAGGCTATCATACGTGAACCGGGATTTCTTTTTGACTTTCCAATTCCAACTCGTTCCATGGACCGACCAGCTTTCTTAACACAAGGTTTCAGCCGATTTTGGTCTGCAAGATTCCTAGTTTAATTCTGCAGGATTATGCGGCGATCGAGCAATTTCTCCAAGAGCTCTGTGCGGCGTTCGCAGGTCCAGATTTCAAGTTCGCCGTCGTGCGGGTCGGCGCTAATCTCGATCGTCATGCGGCCCGGCGCATAACGCGTCTTGAGCCCTTTGACCACACCGAAGTGGCTGCGGTCCAGCGCGTCGGCCACCCGCAGAATCGCGGCCAGTCCGCGCACCGTGCGTCGCCGGCCGGCGTCGAGGCCGCGCAACTCGCTGGAATCGAGCTGGCCGCCCTGCTTGCGATGGCTGCGGGCAGCGAGCGCGATGACGTCGATTTCATCCTGATCGAAACCGAGCAGCTCGGCATTTTTGATCAAATAATAGGAGTGTCGATTGTGCCGGTCGTGATCGACGGCGTGGCCGACATCGTGCAACAGCGCGGCGTATTCGAGCAGCTCGCGGGCGTCGCCGTTGAGCCCGAGGACGAGAGCGGTGGCGTCGAAGAGGCTGAGCGCGAGCCGGGCAACGTGGCGGCCGTGAGCATTGTCGTCAAGAAAGCGCGCGGCGAGGCCTTGCACAGACCGGCGGCGCGCATCAGTACTGCGGCCGGACCCATTGCCGCGCAAGAGACCGAGCAACAACCCTTCGCGCATCGCCCAGGTGCAGGCGACCAGCTCCTGTGCGCCGGAGCGGCGGAGCACGAAGTCCGCGAGCATTCCAGCGGCGGCCATCTGGTCGGCGCGCTTGGCGTCGATACCAGGCAGATCAGCGCGCAAGGCAGCATTGGCTTCAAGCAACTGAGCGCTGATCGCGGCGATTTCGGCGGCCGAGGCGCTCGCCCCGTGCAGTCGGCCGAGCTCCTCTCCGCGCGCCCCGCGCGCCATCGCGACCAGCGTGTTGATGGTGCCTGAGGTGCCGATGGCGCGGACGACGCCGGCCTTGCGGGCGTTGCGCAAGTAACCGCCGATCTCCTCCTCGAGATGCTCGTGCAGGCGCTTGCGCTGGGCAGTGGTCGGCGGATCGTCGAAGAGGAAACGCTCGGTCAGGCGGGCGGCGCCGAGCCGGACGCTCTTCAACCACAGCGGTTTCGCATCCTTGACCAGCACGAGTTCGACGCTGCCGCCGCCGACATCGACGAGCAGGTGGGGTCCGCCTTCGAGCCCAAGCGCGTGCCGCGCGGCGTCGAAAATCAGGCGGGCCTCGTCGTGGCCGGAGATAATCTCGACCGCGATGCCGGTCTCGCGCCGGATGCGCTGGATGAACTCGGTGCGATTGTGGGCTTCGCGCACGGCGCTGGTGGCGACGGCGCGCATCCGGCCAACACGCCGCAGCTTGGCGAGGCGGCGAAAGTAGGCCAGCGTCCGCACCGCCATCTCCATGGCTTCATCGGTGAGGCGGCCGGTGGTGAAGGAGCGGCGGCCGAGGCGGACCATCTCTTTGACGCGATCGATGACGTCGATCCGGCCGTCGCGGGTGACGTCGGCGATGATCATGTGGAGCGAGTTCGAGCCGACGTCGATGGCGGCCAGCCGCATCGCACCAGCGTAGCTGGCGCGTGTCTCGCTGTCATCCAGATGCAGCGGAGTGGGAGCGGGCGTCGTGGGACGCCCGCCCCGGTTGGTTGAAAAGACGCTGCTGATGGAAATCAGAACGGCAGCAGCGGCAGCACCGTGGTGCCCTCAAGCTGCACCGCGCGCAGCGAACGCGGATTCAAGCCGAGCGCGTGGAGGATGCTCGGTGCGACCTGCGCCGTCTGCACCGGAATCGTGATCGTCCTGGCCGCAAAGCTCGGGTTCGAGAGCAGCATGATCACGTTGGTGTCGTCATGCGAAAACCCGCCGTGCTCCGCGAGTTTCTTCTTGCTGCCGGTATAAACCACGCCGAAATTCGGCGTGACGATGATGTCCGGCGTACGCGGATCATTCGGCGGCAGGCCCGGAACGCCGTAGATTGGCGTCAGTGAGTTGCCGGCGAAAATCTCGCCGATGCCTGCCGCGGTCTCGTTCGCGGGAGTTTGTAGCACTGACAGCGCACCCGAAAGGCTAGCGCCAGGCGAGAGCCAAAGCAGCGATACATCGTCTTCGGTCGGTCCGATCTGGTTGATCTCCGAATCCGGCAGATACGTGCTGCCGAGCAGCGTCGACGGTGACATCCCGTTGTTCAACGGGCTGTGGCCGGGGATCGGGAAGAAGCGCAGGGGGTCGATTGGCGATTGGCCGTGCTTGGCGGTAACGACGATCATGGTCGAGCTCGAGAGGCCCTGCTTGGCGAGCTCGGCGACCATGAGGCCAATCGAGTTGTCGATATACGAGATCTCCTGAAACAGTGATGGACTCGGAGTGCCGAGCGCGTCCAGATAACCGCCGGTGATGCTGTAGCCCGGCGCCACCGTGGTCGCATCCTGGTAAATCAACTTCTGGCCAATGCTAACGGCCTGGAAGTTCATGCCGAAGATATTCGGCACGGGCATTGTGATGCTGCCGTTGTGGTTCTTGCCGTCGATCTGGTTGATGATGCCCTGGACCTTGAGGCTGTCGTAGCACTGGATGTTCTGGAAGCTACCGGTGTAGTCATCGCCAGCCGCCACCGCTGCCTGGTCGGGCAACGGGCTGCAGTTCTGCACGGTCATATTCGGCAACGGGATATAATTGGCGGAATTCGAGTTGATCTCCGGCCCATAGAAATCGTTGAGATTGCTGGTGTTGCCAGGCCCCGATACGGCGACATAGGCCGCGTGCTTGTCTTCCCAGGCGGTGTGCATGCCAGCGGCGTGAGCGACGCCGAAGATGGTGTTGGTGCGGACGAAGTTGTTCGGAGTAACCGGTTGGCAGTTGTTGAAGGGGTCGCGTTCAAGTCTCCTCGGATCGATCGAGTTGGCACCGCCATCACCGGTCGCCGCGCCGCCGTTGAGCTTGGTTTGATCGAAGTCGATGCCTTCCTCGTATTCGGTGCGTGTGCCATTGGCGACATTGGGGGTGCAGGTCCCGCCGTCGAGCCCGTTGCCGGTGGTAATCAGCGGGGGGGCGAGCACGCGATCGTAGGCTACGTCATAGTAGGCGCCGACCGTGCGCGGCGAGCCACCGGTCACAATCGCCATCAGGCCGGGAAACGAGTCCGACGGCTTAGAGGTGGAACTATTGGTGTAAGTCAAACCGTTTTTTGCAAGCGCCGCCAGATTCGGACAATAAGGCGCGCCCCCATTCACTCCGCTGATGCCGTTCGCACAGTTCACGAGATCGAGCGCATGCATCCCGTCGACGCTGAGCAGCAGAACATGACTGATGCCGGATGCCGCGGACGCATGTTCAGCGGGCATCAGCGCCGCGAGCATCCCGGCGGCGCACGCCGCCCTCAAACTTTTACGTCTTGTCAATTCTTGATCCTCCATGATTTAGTCCCGTGATTGGGACCGACGCGAGCCTAGCCCGCAAAGAGGATCAATCTTGTAAAGGGGTGATTACGAAATCTTGAACTTCGCCAGCCGATTAGGGTCGTCAAACGGCGTAAGGCAGCTATTGGCGCCTCAGTCTACGGGCGGATTTTCAGCCGAGGAGCCGGGCGCGTCGAGTACCGCGGTGGGCGCAGCGCGGTTCGATTGGGAATCAGCGCCGGATGAATCCTCCCAGAGCTTGATTCCGCCAAGCAGGCCCGACTCGTTGCTGACGATCGTCACCTCCGGCGGCAGCTTGATCGTGATGAACTTGGTGTTGCCGCCGCCAATATAGAACCGATCATAGATGAAAGTCTGCTTGAGCAGGGTGATCGCCTCCAGCAGGCGCTTGTTCCATTTTTTACCGCCGCCGGATTTGAGGGCGCGCTTGCCAAGCTCGTCCTCATAGGAGAGCCCCTTACGAAACGGGTGATGGGAGAGCTCGATATGAATCCGGTGGCCGTCGACGAACAGCACCGAACCCAAGCCAGTGCCGAGCGTAATGACTAGTTCGACGCCGTGTCCGCTGATGACCCCCAGTCCTTGAATGTCGGCGTCGTTGGCGACGCGCGCGGGACGGCCGAGCGATTCGCTAACGGCTTTCGCGAGCTGGAAGCCGATCCAGCCTTTACCGAGGTTAGTCGCCGTAAAGGTCGCGCCGTTCTTGATCACACCGGGAAAGCCGGCCGAGACCCGTTCAAAGGGGCCTTGCGCGGCGGCCAGCTTGGCGATGACACCGAGCACCTGATCCGGAGTGGCGCGCGGCGGCGTCGCGATCCGGTTGCGCTCGGTGATGGGGGCGCCGTAGGGATCGAGCACGATCGTTTTGATCCCGCTGCCGCCGATATCGACGGCGAGCGTGCGGGGCAGCAGAGTTTCGGCTTTGGCCTTGGCGGGCTTGATCGCAGCAATCTTCATCGCAGGCTCCGATTTGGTTGAGTGGGTGAGCGCGCTTCGAGCTTAAACCAAAATACGCTCGCGATGGGTATAGACGTTGAAGCCGGCTTCGCGCACGAAGCCGATCAGGGTCATGCCGGCTTCGTCGGCGAGCTCGACCGCCAGCGATGACGGGGCCGAGACCGCACAGAGAATCGGGACGCCGGCGGCGGCGGTCTTTTGAACGATCTCGAAACTCAAGCGGCCGCTGACCATGACGACAGCGCGATCGAGCGGAATTAGGTCATGCATCAGCGCGTAGCCGATCACTTTATCGACAGCATTATGGCGGCCGACGTCCTCACGGAGAACGACGAGCGCGGGCGCATCGTCACCAGCAGTAAACAGCGCGGCGGCGTGCAAACCCCCGGTCGCAGTGAAGACGTCCTGAGTCTTGCGCATGATCGGCGGCAGGCGCAGAACCGTTTCATTGGAGATGCGAAGGCCGCGGCGCAAGGGCTCGAGTCGGCGCTGGAGCGCCTCGATGCTGGTCTTGCCGCAGACGCCGCAACTCGACGAGATAGTGAAATTGCGCTTCAGGCGCTCGCGCAGCCTGGCCGCGGGAACGCGCAGGATGACGTCGAGGACGTTGGGCTCGGAGCCGCCGTCGGCGGTGCGGACGCGGCGCATCTCGTCGATCTCGCCGCGCGCGGCGATAAAGCCCTCGGCGAGAAGAAAACCGGCGATGAGTTCTTCGTCGTGGCCGGGGGTGCGCATCGTGAGGGTGAAGCGGCGGCCACCAAGGCGGATTTCGAGCGGCTCCTCGACGGCGAGATGCTCGTCGGCGCATACGCCGCGGCCGTCGCGCCACTTCAACGCCGGATGATCTTTGATTGCGCTGGTCATCGGAATCGAGTCGTCCATCGGATCGTCAAGCCGGCTGCGCAGGAGTGTCGAGGGCGAGGACGGCAGCGCGGACGATCGCAGTCAAATCCGCGCCGTCGCGGCAGGCGTAATCGATCAACTGGCGGCGCATCCGCGGGTCCCAGAAGTTGCGCAGATGGCCCGCGATCGCGGTTTGCGCCTCGTCGTGGTCGGGCATCTGCGCAAAAAAGCCGCCGATCTCGTTGGCCATCTTGATCAAGTGATGCAGCTCCATCGCCGCGATCCCGGGACTACTTAGCGGCGTGGGGCGCCGACGCGGAAGCGCGTCCGGCGGGCAGGCGCTCGGGGCGGCGGGTCGTCGGTTTCACCTGCACCGCGGTGACTTTGTATTCGGGGCAATTCGTCGCCCAGTCGGAATTTTCCGTCGTCACGACGTTGGCCGCGCTCTCGGGATGATGAAACGTCGTGTAGACGACGCCGGGCTGGAGCCGCTCAGTCAACTGCGCGCGCAGCGTCACCGCGCCGGCACGGCTCGCGAGCTCGATCCAGTCGCCGTCGCGCACGCCGCGCTGCTCAGCGTCGTGCGGATGAATCTCGAGGCGATCCTCGCCGTGCCACACGACGTTCTTCGTGCGCCGGGTCTGCGTGCCGACGTTGTACTGGGTGAGAATGCGGCCAGTGGTGAGAATCAACGGATAACGCGCGCTGGTGCGTTCGTCGGTCGGCACGTAGGCGGTCTGCAAGAGGCGGCCGCGGCCGCGCACGAACTCGCCGACGTGCATAACCGGCGTGCCCTCAGGCGCGAGGTCGTTGCAGGGCCACTGCACGCTGCCCAGGCGATCGAGCTTAGCGTAACTGACGCCGGTGAAAGTGGGAGTGAGGCGCGCAATCTCGTCCATGATCTCGGAGGGATGGGCATACTCCATCGGATAGCCGAGGGCGCGAGAGAGATCGCAGGTGACCTCCCAATCTTCCTTGCCGGCGAGCGGCGGCAGGACCTTGCGCACGCGCGAGATGCGCCGCTCGGCATTGGTGAAAGTGCCGTTCTTTTCCAGGAACGACGAGCCGGGGAGAAAGACGTGGGCGTACTTCGCGGTCTCGTTGAGAAAGATATCGTGCACGACCACGATCTCCATCGCGGAGAGCGCCGCGGCGACGTGCTCGGAGTTGGGATCGGATTGGGCAATGTCCTCGCCCTCGATGTAGAGGCCGCGAAAGCTGCCGTCGAGCGCGGCGTCGAACATGTTGGGGATGCGCAGGCCCGGCTCGGGATCGAGCGTGACGCCCCAAGCCTGCCCGAACTCTGCGCGCAGTTTGGGATCGGAAACGTGGCGATAGCCGGTCAGTTCGTGCGGGAAGGAACCGACGTCGTTGGAGCCCTGGACGTTGTTCTGGCCGCGCAACGGATTCACGCCGACGCCGGCGCGCCCGAGGTTGCCGGTGACCATCGCGAGATTCGCCATCGCGAGCACCGCGGTGCTGCCCTGGCTATGCTCGGTGACGCCGAGCCCATAGTAGATGGCTGAGTTCGGGCCCCGGGCGAAGAGACGCGCCGCGCCGCGAATCTGCTCGGCGGGGACGCCGGTGATGGTCGCAACAGCCTCCGGAGAATTTTTCGCGTCAACGATGAAATCGCGCCAAATCTGATATTCGCGAGATTCGCAGCGATCCTTCACGAAGCTTTCGTTCGCAAGCCCCTCGGTAACAATCGTATATGCGAGCGCGTTGAGCAGGGCGACGTTGGTCCCGGGCATGAGCTGCAGAAAGAAATCGGCCTCTACGTGTGGCATCCGGACCAGCTCGATCCGGCGCGGGTCCGCGACGATCAGGCGCGCGCCCTCGCGGATGCGCCGCTTCATGATCGAGGAGAAAACCGGATGGCCCTCGGTGGGGTTCGCGCCGATCACGAAGATCACGTCGGTGGCGAGAATCGAATCGAAGTCCTGCGTGCCGGCTGGCGTGCCGAAGGCGGTCTTGAGTCCATAGCCGGTGGGGGAGTGGCAGACCCGCGCGCAGGTGTCGACGTTGTTGTTGCCGAAGGCTGCGCGCACCAGTTTCTGCACCAGGTAGGCTTCCTCGTTGGTGCATCGCGACGACGTGATGCCGCCGACCGCGCCGCGCCCATACTTTTGCTGGACGCGCTTGAACTCGGCGGCGGCGTAGCGCAGCGCCTCGTCCCACGAAACTTCGCGCCACGGATCGCTGATACGAGCACGAATCATCGGTTTGACGGCGCGATCCGGATGCGTCGCATAGCCCCACGCGAAGCGCCCCTTGACGCAGGAGTGGCCATGGTTGGGCAGGCCGTTTTTGTTGGGCGTCATGCGGACGATTTCGTCCCCGCGCATCTCGGCTTTGAACGAACAGCCGACCCCGCAATAGCCGCAGGTGGTGACGACGGCGCGGTCGGCGCGGCCCTTTTCCAGAGACGTCTTTTCCATCAGGGCGTCGGTCGGGCAGGCCTGCACGCAGGCGCCGCAGGAGACGCACTCGGAATCGATGTAATGCTGATGCTGTCCTGGCGACATCAGTGAGTCGAAGCCGCGCCCGTCGATGGTCAGCGCAAAGGTTCCCTGAATCTCGTCGCAGGCGCGCACGCATCGCGAGCACAGGATGCAGCGCGAGGGATCGAAGCTGAAGTATGGGTTCGAATCATCAACCTGCAAGGCCAGATGGTTGCGGCCGTCGCGGTCGTAGCGGACTTCTTCGAGATCGACCGCACGCGCCATCTCGTGCAGCTCGCACTTGCCGCCCGCCTTGCACTCGAAGGGGTCGAGCGGATGGTCCGACATGTAGAGTTCCATCACGCCGCGGCGCAACTTCTTAAGCTTGTCGCTTTGCGTGTGAACCTTCATGCCGGGCTCGACCAGCGTAGTGCATGAGGCCGGATAGCCGTTGCGCCCTTCGACCTGGATCAGGCACAGACGGCACGAGCCGAAGGGCTCGAGGGAATCACTCGCACAGAGCTTGGGAATCGCGATGTCGGCGAAGGCCGCCGCCCGCAAAATCGAAGTCCCGCCGGGGACGCTTACCTCGCGGCCGTCGACTTCGAGCGTGACGGTCTGCTCCGAGAGCCGCGCCGGCGTGCCGAGGTCTTTGTCGTCAATCGCTTGCACCTACATCACCTGGTCAAAACTCTATCAGGGTCGGCTGCGAGATCGGAACCGGAATCCGCTGTGATCCGGTGCCCGCGGCTCAGGAGGTTGACGAGCGCGGCAGACCGAAGTCTTCGGGGAAGTAGCGGAGCGCGCTGGTCACGGGAAGCGGCGTCAGCCCGCCAAGCGCACACAACGATCCGGCCGTCATGGTTTCGCAGAGATCGCGCAGCAGTTCCGCCTGCGCGAGCTTCGCATCGTCGCGGGTCGCGATAATGCAATCGATCACTTCGATGCCGCGCGTCGAGCCAATCCGGCAAGGCGTGCACTTGCCGCAGGATTCGATCGCGCAGAACTCCATCGCATAGCGCGCTTGCCGTGCGAGATCGACCGAGTCGTCGAAGACCACGATGCCGCCGTGGCCGAGCAGCCCGCCCTTGGCCGCGATCGCTTCGTAATCCAGCGGCAGGTCGAGCATCGACTCGGGGAAATAGGCGCCGAGCGGGCCGCCCACCTGCACGGCGCGCAGCGGCCGGCCGCTCGCCGTGCCGCCGCCATACTCGTAAATGATTTCACGGAGCGTTAGGCCAAAAGCCTTTTCGATCAAACCGGGCCGCTTGACGTTGCCGGCGAGCTGGAGCGGAATCGTGCCGAGCGAGCGTCCCATCCCAAAGTTTTTGTAGAACGCCCCACCCTTTTCGAGGATTACCGGCACCGAGGCCAGCGTGATGACGTTGTTGATTACGGTGGGACGGCCGAAGAGCCCGGCGATCGCGGGGAGCGGTGGCTTGAAGCGGACCATCCCGCGCTTGCCTTCAAGACTTTCGAGCATCGCGGTCTCTTCGCCGCAGATGTAGGCGCCCGCCCCGATTCTCAAGTGTAACTTGAAATTCTTGCCGCAACCGCGCAGATTCTCGCCGAGGTAGCCGCGCGCCGTGGCGATCTCGAGGGCTGCGCTGAGAGTGCGCCGCGCGTGCGGATATTCCGAACGCAAATAGATATACCCTTCAGTAGCGCCGACCGCGAGCGCCGCGATGGTAATTCCTTCGATCAGGGTGAAGGGATCGCCCTCCATCAACATGCGATCGGAGAAAGTCCCGGAGTCGCCCTCGTCGGCATTGCACACGACATATTTTTGTGGGGCCGCGGTCTCACGTGTCGTGCGCCATTTGATGCCCGCGGGAAACCCGGCGCCGCCACGGCCACGCAGCCCGGAAAGCGTAACTTCTTCGACGATTTGCGCATCGCTGATCGCGAGCGCGCGCTCGAGTCCGTGATAGCCGCCATGCGCGAGGTAATCGTCGAGCGCCAGCGGATCGATCACACCGACACGGGCAAACGTCAGGCGCTGCTGATTCTTCAGATAGGGAATCTCGTCCGTTAGGCCCAGCGCCAGCCGATGCGCGCCACCGTCGAGTAAGCCCGCATCGAAAAGCGCAGGCATGTCCCCGGCAGCGACCGGCCCATAGGCGAAGCGGCCGGCCGGCGTCGCAACCTCAATCAACGGTTCAAGCCAGTAGAGTCCGCGCGAGCCGTTACGAATGATGCGCACCAACGCACCCCGGCGTTCGGCCTCAACCGCGATCGTCCGCGCGACGGCCTCAGCGCCGAGCGAGAGCGCACCGGAATCGCCCGAAACGTAAACCAGTGTCGCGCTCATCGGCGGTCCTGTCGGCGCTCCTGGTCATGGCGGGCAATGGCCGCGTCAAAAGCAGAGGGGCTTAAGCGGCCGAACAGCTCGTCATTGATCGTCGCGGCGGGAGAACAGGCGCAATTGCCGAGGCAGTAAACCGCTTCGAGCGTGAATTTGCCGTCGGGCGAGGTTTCGCCGAAATCGAGACTCAGCCGACGCTTGATGTGCTCGGCGAGCGCGACGCCGCCGACCGCCTGGCAGGATTCGGCGCGGCAGACGCGGATGACGTGGAGTCCGGGCGGCGCGTGGCGGAAATCATGGTAGAAGCTGACGACGCCGTGGACCTCGGCGCGCGAGAGATTGAGAATTTCTGCGATGAGCGGAACACTGTCGCGCGGCACCCAGCCGAGTTCGTCCTGGATGCGGCGCAGAATCGGCATCAGTGCGCCGGGCTCGCCCTTGAGCGCGTGCGCGATCGCCTCAACTCTGCTGCGGTCCCAATTCTGTGCGCGGTCCAACTGAATCTTCGTCCTGAATTTTCGCCCCGACTTCCGCTTGGGCCAAAGCGTTGTCCATTGGGGTAGAGGCGTCAAGTGGGCGAGCAACGAGTACGCACGCCGAGATGCTATGCTGGCAGCATCAATGCCGCGGGTGAACGTACATCATGCGTTACTTTAAGTTTGAGGATGAAGTCCATCAGAGCTTGAGCTGCGTGCCGATGACGGTGCGGCGCAAGCTTGACCGCGTCGGGGTGAAAATCAGCCTTGAGCAGTGGCAGGCGCTCGGGCGCGGCGAGCGGCTGGCCATCTGTCATCTGCCAGTGGGAGAGGCCGACGAATGCGCCGCACTGCGGACCTTTATTGAGGAAGCCCTGCAGAATCGACGCGCCGGCAGGTCCAAGGAGCTTTCGGAGGAAATGCGCCGAGCGGCGGACCCGCCCGCGATGCCGCCAGCGCCGTTGATCGAGCGCGCGCGGGCAGCCGGGGTCGCGCTCGCGCAAGCGGACTGGGACAGGCTCGATGCCGACGAGCGCTACGCGCTGATCAAGCTCGGCGGCGGCAAAGAGGTCAGCCACAATCTCATCGCGGCGCTACACGAACTGGTGAAGCAACGCTGAGATGGTCGAGGAGCGGGCGACCGGCACCGAATCGGATCGGCCGCCGCAGAGTACGGGTCATGAACTGCTTCGCGAGGCGGACCGCGCATTCGAGTGATTCACCGCGCGCGAGATGGGCCGCGATCGCGGCCGAGAATGCGCATCCGGCGCCGTGGGCGCCGCCTCCGGGAATTCGCGCCGAACTCAACTCGATAAAGCTGCGGCCGTCGAGCAGCAGATCGGTCGCCCGAGAAGAATCGAACGCTCCAGCGCCGCGAAACGGGTGCCCACCTTTGATCACTACTGCGCGCGCCCCGAGTTTGCGGATCGCGCGGGCGGCCAGGCGCATCGCGGCCGGAGTGTCGATCGCGATGCCGCTCAGCCTTTCGGCCTCAGGAATGTTCGGCGTAACGACGCGAGCGAGCGGAAGCAGATCGACGATCAGGGATTTTTCGCCCGCGAGGTCCAACAGGCGGTGGCCGCTGCTCGAAAGCATCACCGGATCGACCACCGGCGCCGGGAGACGCAGCTCGCGAATACTCTCGGCAATCGTTCTGACGTTGGCCGCCATCGCGAGCGCTCCGGTCTTGAGCGCGTCGGGCCGCCGCTCTTCGGCGAGCAGGCTGATTTGCGCCGCGACCATCGCAGGATCGACTCCGACCATCCGCGCGACACGATTGCTGTTCTGCGCGATGATCGCGGTAAGGACCGAGAAGCCGTAGACGCGGCAGGCGGCAAAGGTTTTCAGGTCAGCTTGCAGGCCTGCGCCGCCGCCGGGATCGCTGCCGGCAATCGTCATCGCGAGCGGGATGCTTCGCTGATTTTTCACTGAATCGCACTCTGCGATCGGTTGTCGCGCTCTTGCTCGGCAACGCGGAATGCATCAGAGCAATGAGGTTGCCGCGCGGTTTCAGCTTAATCCATTTTGAAGAATTTCACTTCATCGCATGGGCCAGCTTGATTGATTTCGCAGTGCCGAGCTATTTTGCGTCTGAGATGTGCGGGCGCGATCGTCGGATATGGTGGCTTCAGAGCAAGACTTTCTCAATCTGCCCTTTCAGGAGAAACTCGATTTTCTCTACGGGCTGCCCGCGCGCGAGAAGCGCGATCTGATTCTGTCGGCGCCGGAGGCCGAGCGGCTGGTGCAGTCGTTCGCGCCGCAGACGCTGTTTTACACGCTCAAAGAGATCGGGATCGCCGACGCCGGCGATCTGCTCAACCTCGCGGTGCCCGAGCAGGTGCGCTGGCTCTTCGATCTCGATTGCTGGGACAAGGACCGGCCCAATCTGCGCCGTATGCAGGAATGGATCGAGGCGATGGCCGAGGGCGGTCGCGAACGGCTGGCTGACGGTCTGATGGCCACTGATCTCGAACTGGTGTCGCTGCTGATGCGCCAGCACGTGCGGGTGCATCGGATCGACGAGCCGCAGGAGAACACCGACGCGCCGTCGGATCAGTTCATCCAGTTCGGTGATAACTACCTGATCGAGTTCATTAGGCGTGACTCGATCCAGCCCTATCTGCTCGATTTTCTCGAAGAGGCGTTCGAGCGCGATTACAACTACTTCGCGGGCCTGGTCGAAGAGATTTACTGGGGAGTCGAGGCGGAACTGGAGGAGCAGGCCTATCAATTTCGCGGCGCGCGACTGGCGGACCATGGCTTTCCCGACTACTACGACGCGCAGGCGGTGTTCGGGTATGTAAGTCCGCGCGAGTTCCATCATGTCCGCGCACAACAGGTCGCGCCCCTGCGCGACGGACCGGTAAAAGACGGCGCGGCGCTGCCGCCGGAGCTTTCGCTAGCCCTTCCCGACGCCGATCCCTCGCTGTTCAACACGGCCTTGAGCGCGGGCTTCACCCCTGAGGGAGTGCGCCAATTACGTAGCGAGATGGCGCTGGTGAGCAATCAGGTGCTGGTCGCGAAGGCAGTCGATTTTGGCGACCCTGACGCGGTGCGCCGCGCGGTCGAGATGACGCACGATTATCTCAATCTCGGCCTCGAGCATCTGGCGGCGGGCGAACTGACGCTCGCGATCGCGCATCTGCGCGACACGCATCTGCAACTGCTGTTTAGACTCGGTGTCAGCCTGACGATCGATCTACGCAAGCGGGCGGAGGCGACGGTCGCGCACCTCGGCTTCGAGCGCAATCGGGTGAAGGAGATCGCCTATCTCGATTCGCCGTATCGCGAGGCGCTGGCCGGCTTCCTGCAACGCCAGCCACAATTCTTCGAAGGGCTCGACGGCCGCGGCGGCGCGGCCACGCGCGGTTTTCGCGCGATGCGCGACCTGCGGCTCGGCTACGCGATGGTGGACCAGATTGACGCCATCCACGAATTGCTGAAGGCGCTGCTGAGCCTGGATATCGCATCGCCGGCTTTTCGCGCCAACGTCGCCGGTCATGACGTCCGGCTAAGTCAGATTTTGCTCACAGCCCTGGTCTGCAACCTGATCAACCAACGCCTGGTGATCGAGCCGATTGCGGCGGCGCGACTGAACGAGGTCGCCGCGGCGATCATGACGCGGGAGCGTCCCGCGCATCTCAACGAGGCTTTTCGGATGGCCGTCGAGTCGGCGTTGACAGCGGCCCTCGATCGCGCCACGCGCGAGCGCGCGACACCGTACGTCGATTCGTGCCTCAAGATGCTCGAGGAGGAGTTTGCCGAGCTTGAGCCGTCGGCGCCGATCGATCCGCGATTTTTGCGCAGCCTGCTGATTAGGCGATGATCTTGGGGGATTCTGTGGGAATTCAGAACTCGCTACCACTGACCGTTTTGAAATTGCAAAGTTCTGCGTTCAGTGGCGACGGGCATATCTAAAAAAACCGGCCAACAGTAACGCGCACGATTCACAGTTGTTTGATGTGGAGTCTCTCTGTAGAAGCCAGATTTTTGTGCGCCAAGTGCCAACTTGATTTTTTTCCACCGTCAGCATGATGTGGAACTGCTGACGCGCAGGGTTTATTTCCCGCCACGCGACGGCAGCCGGACGACTCCGGTGGCGAGCACCGAGAGCTCGCCGTCCTGATTCACCGCCTTTTGCGCGATCTCGGCGTAGTGCGCACCGCCCTCCCCGAAGGTGCGCGTCACCTCACCATTAATATAGAGCGTATCGCCCACCGGATTGTGGCGGCGGATCTTCACTTCGATGCGCCGCAGGAAACCTGCGTCGCCGATCCAGTTCGTCAGGTGATGAGTCATCCAGGAGCATCGCTCGGGACCGTAGTCATAGGCGGCGGGAGTGCCGACGAGAGTCGCGAGGTCGTCCTCCCAGTGAACGCGCTCGGGCACGTCGGGAATACCGAACTTATTGGCAATCCCCAGCCCCGGATGCTTCTGCAACTGCTTCCAGGCGAGCTTGTTGGCGCGTATATAGAGCCCGCCCCAGCCCTGCGCGAAGGCGATAAAGCCGGTCACCGTCATGGGGCCTTTGACAATAGTCGGGAGCTTGTCGCCCGCCTTAACCTCCTCGATGTAGCGCGGTGTCGCGCCGCGAACCTCCTCGGCGGCGTAATGCTCGAAGATCTTCGCCAGATCCTCTCGCGAGTAGTGCACCGCAGCCTTCTGCTTCACGCCGTCGTACTTGGTCCCGCGCTCGCGCGCCGCGTCACGCTCGGTGCGGAAGCACCAGCTATCGCCCTCAGCGACAAGGATTCCGTCTTCGGAATCTGAACGCAGCTCGCGGACTCGCCTGCTCGCTCCGCCTGCGGCTCCGCTAGTCCGATAGAACTCGCATCGATAGATCTGCTGGATCGAGCGGCCCGCGAAACGCGTTTCATGCTCGACCAGTTCCTTGAGCCAAACCTTGGTCGTGAAGCTGTCGCCGATCGTCAGCGGCTGATGCCAAGTGACGTCGATGCCGGCGAACATCGCATGGACGCCCGCCATCCCGCCGACGTATCCGCTGAACGCGCGATTGAGGGTGAAGATAAACGAGGGCGGCGCCTGGAGGCGGCCGTGGGCGGTCTGCGCGGCGTAGGCCGGATCACACCATAGCGGGTTGTCGTCGCCGATTCCATGCGCCCAGTGACGGATGCTGTCGCGGCTGGCTTCGTAGCACCAGGGCTCGAGCGACTCCTCGATTGGAACATTAATCAGCTTGCGCAATTCGCTGAGGCTGCGGTCGGTGATGACCGAGAAACGTTGCTCGCTCTGGCCCATGGTCTCTACCCCTCTATGCTTGCGGGAACCGCTTGCGGGTTGAACCGCGGCAATTCCCAAGTGCGCGAAACTTGTCATAGAATCAGCCGCAGACGCAACGCGACGAAGATCTGAGGCCTCGGGGGCGCCGGTTCGCGCGGCCGCGGCAATATCACTCTTGTCGAGGAGCAAAGATGCAGCAAGGAAACACCACCGACGTTGACGAGAAAAATCAATGGCGACTGGAGACCCCGGGTAATCAAGGCTGGACGCGCACGGTCCGTCCCGATGATCCGAATCGTCACCTGATGATCTCGGCGGATTGCCATTGCAACGAGCCCGGCAACTTATGGTGGACGCGCATCGACAAGAAATTTCATCCGCGCTTGCCCCATGTCGAAGTTGACGCGAACGGCGAAAAGTGGATGGTGGTCGAGGGCTATCAAAAGTCGCGCATGCGCGCGCGCAACGTCGCCGACGCGCCCAAGGGCGGTGAAGATCGCCTGCGCGGCGAGGCCGGCCGCGTGCCCGCGGACCGGATTCGCGATCACGCGCGCGATGGGATCGACGCCGAGATCATTTTTCCCAACAAAGGTCTCTCGATGTGGGCGACGCTGGACGTCGAGTTCGGCGCAGCGCAATGCCGGGTCTGGAACGATTGGGCGTGGGAGACTTTCGGCCCCTACAACGACTTCATGTCGCCGCTGGCGTCAATCATGACGGCCGACGTCGACGTCGCGATCGCAGAGATTCAGCGCGCAGCGAAACTCGGCTTTCGCGCCGTTAACCTGCCGAGCAAGCCGATTTGGGGCGCGCACGACGCGCGCCATCCGAACTACAATTTGCCGCTCTATGATCCGATGTGGGCGGCGATCCAGGACTGCGATGTTCCGATCACGTTTCATATCTCCACCGGGATGGACCCGCGCGCGGCGCGCAAGGACGGCGGCGCGGTGATCAACTACGTCACGCACGCCTGCCCGACGGTTATCGAACCGATGGCCTGCCTATGCTCCTCCGGGGTGCTCGAGCGCTTTCCGAAGCTGCGCTTCGCGTTAATCGAATGCGGGATCGGCTGGGTGCCGTGGGCGCTCGACGCGATGGATGAGGCCTATCGCAAGCATCATCTGTGGGCCTATCCGAAGCTCAAACAGATGCCGAGCGAATACTTTCGCCAGCATGGCGCGGCGTCGTTTCAGGAAGACATAGCCGGACTGCGTCTCGCGGAATCCTTCAACCTCGTCGATAACTTCATGTGGGCCAATGACTATCCGCACGCCGAGGGGACGTGGCCGCATTCGGCCGAGGCGATCGAGCGCCAGATGCAGCATCTGAGTGAGGGGAGTCGCGCAAAGATTCTCGGCGGCAACATCGCGCGAATTTTCAAATTCGACACCGCGAAGTTGCTGGCTCGGCGGGCAACGCAAGGAGCAGCCACAGTCCATTGAGGCTGGTTTGCGAGGCGGCGAAAACGGCGATAGCCTTTCATGCGGTCGGCGATAAAGCGCGGCAGATGAGCGCGACCTAAGGAGTAGAGCGTGGAATATCGGGCATTCGGCAGTACGGGTATCCAGATCTCCGCGATGGGGTTCGGATGCTGGGAGATCGGCGGCGGCTACGGCAGTATCGAAGAGGACGGCTTCATCAAGGCGATCAACCGCGCCCTCGACCTCGGCGTCAACAGCTTCGACACCGCCGAAGCCTATGGCATGGGGGCGTCGGAAAAATCGCTGGCGAAGGCGCTGGGCAAGCGCCGCAAGGAAGCCGTCATCACGACCAAGTTCGGCGTTGGTTACGCGGAAGCCAAGGACAACAATTTTCGCGACAGCAGCCGCAAGCGGGTCACCGAGTCAATCGAGAAGAGCCTCAAGGCGCTCGAGACCGACTACGTCGATGTCTATCTGATCCACTGGCCCGACCGCTCGATTCCGTTCGAAGAGCCGATGCGCGCGCTCGACGATTTGGTCAAGGCGGGCAAGGTCCGCGCGGTCGGCCTTTCGAACTTCAAGCTGAGCGAAATCCAGAGCTGCATGAGCGTGCGGCGCGTGGACGTCGTGCAGTATTGCTGGAACATGTTTGATCGGCGGATGCAGACCGAGATTTTTCCCTACTGCCGTGAGCAGAAGATCGGCGTGATGGCCTATGGTTCGCTCGCTTATGGGATGCTCACCGGCACCTTCACCGAGGAGATGGATTTCGGCAAGGGCGACTGGCGCAGCAAGCGCGGCCAGCTCATGAATATCAACCTCGCGCAGCATCTGTTTGACTCCGAGCACTACCTGAAAAACCTGCGCGCGGTCGAAGAGCTCAAGACAATGGCGAAGCGCTATGGCAAGAGCCTGCCGCAGTTCGCGTTGCGTTGGACGACCTCGAATCCGATCGTCAGCACAGCGCTGGTCGGATGCCGCAATGCGGGTGAAGTCGATGACAACGTCGGCGCACTCGGGTGGTCTATATCGGATGCCGACATGAAGGAAATCGACGCGATTTTCGCCCGTCACGGCGCGGTCACGATGCCACAGGTCTGGCTGGAAACTCTCTGAGTCGGCCATCCGGGTCGGGAAGAGACGCTTAAGAAAGTTTGAGGTGAGAGATGCCCGTACAGAAATTCCAACCGATGAGCAAAGACTTCGCGACCTTTGACTGCGACGCGCACGTGACGGAGCCGCCGTGGCTGTGGGAGCGCGCCAAGGACTGGCTGACCAAGGACGAGTTCGAAGCGCTCAAAAACACGATCTGGTTTGACCCTGAGAGCGAACAGTTAATCGTTAACGGCAAGGCCGGCGCGGGAATCGGCGCGCAAAAGATTCATGGCACGCCGGGGATCGTCAACGTGCTGGCGCTGGCCGGGCCGGGCCTCAAGCACGATATTCAGCGCGCGTTGAACGTGCGCAACCTCAAGCGCGATACGGCGATCACCGCGGAGCAGGCCGACTACCTCGATCACAAGGGTTCCTACGAGCCCAAGCCCCGCCTCAAGGACATGGACACCCAGGGGATCGATCAGGTGATGATCATCCCGACCGACATCGATACCTATCCGTGGCTGCTGAACGCGCTCGGGGCCAAGGCGATGTGCAAAGCCTACAACGACTGGGCTTATGAGTACTGTCAGGAGAATCCGCAACGGCTGTTCTTTGCCGCGATGCTGCCGATGCAGGATCCGAAATTTGCCGAGCAGGAAGTTTATCGCGTCGCCGCCAAGGGCTGCCGTGTCGGTCTGGTCCGGCCGATCGACGCGATGGGGAACTACCCGATCCAGCCCAAGTACGAACGCGTCTGGGAGGCGATGCAAGATACCGGCATGGTTTACGGGATGCATCCGTTCCCAGCCTTCGGCTCGCTCAAGCCGCCCGGCTACACTGAGCAGCATTCGGGCGCAGAACTGATCGGGCTTGCGGCGTTTACCAGCGGCCTGCCGCACAACTTTCTGGTTAACGTGCAGGACTTTCAGGCGGAAGCGTCACTGTGGGTCGCGGTAGTGCTGATGACCGGGTTCTTCGAGCGCTATCCCAAACTGCGTGCTGCGGTCTTCGAGGCCTCATCGACCTGGTTGAGCTTCGTGCTCGACGAGTGCGACAAGTACTATCGGCTCTATCGCAATGAGCGGCAGTTGCCGCCGCTCAAGCGCCTGCCGAGCGAGACCTTCTTCGAGTACTGCGTCACCGGTTTCGAGGGCGACGAGGCGCCGCCATCGCGCCTGCCGGAATTCTACGAGAACATTTTGGCGTGGTCATCCGACGTTTATCATCACGACGGCGACGACGTCTGGCGGGCGATCGAAACCATGCGCAAGTGCGAGTTGCCCGAGAAATATCAGGCGCAATTCCTCGGCCAGAATGCGCGCAAACTGTACAAAATCGATACGCCGAAAAGCTTCATCCGCGACCGCGTGACCGAGATCGAGCGGCCCGCCTGGTGGCCGACGGAAGAGGAGGTCAAGGCGGCGCTCAAGCCCGAAGCTGCAGTTTCCCGCCAACGCGCCGGATATTCCATGCTCGCCGGCAGCGGCGGACGTTAGGCGGCGGAGCAACGCAAGTCATGGCCAACAAACGCTTTACCGTCTTCGACGCCGATTCTCACGTCGTCGAGCCTGCGGAGCTCTGGACGAAATATCTGGAGCCTGAATATCGCACCCTGGGGAAACATGCCCTGTGGCGCGAAGAAGGCAAACTCGGTTCCTATCTGAAAGTTAACGGCAAGGTCTTTCGAGATACGATGAATTCCAATATCCCGCGCCATGCGATTTGGCGGCCCGGGATGACCTGGGACAAAGTCGGCGAGCTCGATCCGAAGCAGCGTCACGCGCCGACTGCGGGGGCCTCGGAGCCCAAGGCGCGGCTGCGGGATATGGACGCGATGGGCATCGATCAGGCCTTGCTCTATCCGACCTGGTTTGCCGAGGGTTTCCATCTCGTCGAAGATCCGGAGGTCGCCTACGCGCTCGCCCGCGCCTACAACGACTGGATCGCAGATTTCTGCAAGGCCGCGCCAAACCGGCTGTTTGCGGCCGCGATGGTCCCGCTACAGAGCATGGATTATACGGTCGAAGAGCTGCGCCGGATCGGGAAGAACCCAAGCTTTCGCGGCGCCTTCATCCGCCCGATGTTCCTCGAAGGGCACTACTTCACCCATCCGTTTTACGATCCGCTGTGGGCCGAGCTCGAGAGCTTGGGACTGACCGCCGCGGTGCATCCCGCGGCCGGCTTGTGGAACCCTGAATGGACTTCGCACGCGCAATTTTTCGAGAAAGTGAAGGGCCGATTTAACCAGCGCTTCGCGATCGCAGAGGCTGGCGGCGGACCGTCTGCCGGCGGCGGCGGCGGTCAGGGTTTCAATTTCGTCGCGACTCCGCCGCTGGGTCATCCGCTCGCGCCCATCATTTCGCCGTGGCTGGACAATCACATGTTCGTCGCCTCGACGCTGATCGGTTTCACGGTGATGCAGCGCTATCCGAAGATGAAAGTCGTCGTCGCGCACGGCAAGGCGTCGTGGATGGAAGAGGTGCTCGAGAAGATGGAGGCCTCGACCCGGACCTTCCCGCTGCTGCATTTTTATCCTGTGCGCACGGACACCGAGGAGCTCTGGGAAGAAGGCAATGTGATGCTCGGGTTCGACGCCGAGGAACGGCTGATCCAGCGCTTGCCGCATGACTTCGCGGAAAAGATCGTCTGGGGCTCACGCTATCCGCATCACGATACCACCAGCGCGCTCGACGCGATCGATCTGCTGACTCGCGCGCGGGTCGATGAGCCGACGCTGGCGCGGATGTTCGGCGGCAACGCCGCCGCGCAGTTCGGCGTGACCCTCACGCGCACGGCCGAGAACCACGCGTGATCCTGGCGAAGCAGCTCATCAATGAGGTCGCAGCTTCGCTGCGCGGCGTGATCGCGCCCGCGCTCGCTGAACCCTATCCCAAGATCCAGGCCTACATGGCCGCGGTGATTCTCGAATTCGTCGCGCGGCAGGTTGACGAGCGCACCGATATTGCCGACGGCAAACAGGCCGCGATATCCTCGCTATTCAGCGAGCTTGGGCGCCTCGACGATAAACGCCTCGCCGCCGGCGAACTCAGCGAAGCCGGGCTGTGCGAATTGATCGAGCGGCTCTATGCCGAGCGCGAAAAACTCGGCGAAGCGACCTTCACGGCCGCCAACCAGTTGGTCCGGGGCACGCTGCGCAGGCTGCTTGACCAGGAACTCACGGTTGTCGGCAAGGCAGGTGATTGAGCGATGGCCAGCGCTCCGGCGATGCAGGGAAAGACTCCGGCGATGCAGGAAAAAATCGCCGACTACCTTAAGTCCAAGCTGCCCGCAGCGCGCGATCTGACCCTTTCGGAGTGGGTGCAGACCGCGGTCGGCTGGTCGCACGAGATTTACGTCTTCTACGCCAACTGGCGCGAGGACGGCCAGACGAGGCGCCGCGGCTTCTGCCTGCGGGTTGACCCGGGCGTTGGCCTGCTGCGCGAGCTCTCCAGCCTCGAAGAGCAATTTCGCGTGATCAAGGCGCTCGAAGCGACCGCGGCGCCCACTCCCAAAGCTTACTGGTACGAATCTGATCCGGCGTTGCTTGGCGGTCCTTTCCTGATCATGGAAAAGGTTGAAGGCGAAGCCACCAATCCGTGGTCGCGCGCCGGCAAACAGTACTATGCGGAGGCGGCCAAGCGCGGGAAGCTCCCGCGCAGCTTCGTCGAGGCGCTCGCTTCGCTGCACAATCTCGACTGGCGCGCCGCCGGTCTCGATTTCATCGGCGTGCCCGGCCCGGGCAAGGATTTCGCCCTGCGGGAAATCGCCAAGTGGGAATCGCTGATTAACCAGTCGATTCGCAAGCCTGAGCCGGTGTTGACCGAGGTCCTGATGTGGCTCAAGGCCAACGCGCCCGCGGCGCCGCGGCTGGCCTTCGTGCATGGCGCGTATCGCACCGGCAATCTGATCATCAAAGATGATGCGATTGCGGCGATCATCGACTGGGAACTGCAGGTAATCGGCGATCCGATGTACGACGTCACCTATGTGCTGTCGGATTTGAATCGTGAAGGTTCGCCGCTGCTCTCGTGCGTGGTCGAGCATGACCTCTTTGTCAATTACTACCAGCAGCTCACCGGACTGACTATTGATTTCGAGGCTTGCCGCTACTACCAGGTCCTCTACATGATGCGCACCGCGGCTTTCTGGTTGAGCGCGTCGGGACTTTTCGCCGAGGGCCGCAGCAAAGATCTGCGCCTGGCGCGCACTACCTATTCGGTGCCGGTGGTGCTCGACATGGCCGCCAAGGCTCTCGGCTTCTGACACGCGCAGCACCTGTGGAGCGCCGATAAATCGGCCAAGAAATAAGGTGGTAACAAAATGCTAAGTGCGTTCGACGAAATGATGTGCCATCAGTTGCCTGCGACGATGGACCACATTCATACTGACAATCCCGAGTGGACCGAACGCATCTATGTGAGTATCTACAATGTCCGCGACCAGGATACGAGTATCGGTTTTGGCATCGGGCAGTATCCCAACAAAAATGTTCAGGACGGCTTCGCCACCGTGTGGCATCAGGGCAAGCAGTATAATTTCCGCGCCTCGCGGGCGCTGCGGCCCAAAATCGACGAGATCAAGATCGGCCCGCTGGCGGTCGAGACGCTTGAAGGCCTGCGCCGCTTCCGCATGCGTCTGGGCGACAACCCCTCGAGCCTGCGGCTCGACCTTGAATGGATCGCCGCGATGAATCCGCACGAGGAGGAGCACGACCGGCGCGAGAGCGGCGGCAAGGTCGTCCAGGATATCACGCGCTTCGACCAGGCTGGGCGCGTGCGCGGCGTCCTCGAGTTTGGCGGCAAACGGCTCACGCTCAGCGAGGACGCCTGGTGGGCTCATCGCGATCGCTCATGGGGTACGCGCCGTCCCCTGCGGACGGACGCCTCCGACGCCGCGAAACGCACGACCTTTGCGCCATTTCTCTTCAGTTGGTCGGTCGCGCAATTTCCCAACTACGCGCTGCATTGGCGTTTCGTCGAACGCGGTCCGGGCAAATATAGCTACATCAGCGGCGAGAAAGTCGCGCCCGCCGGCCAAGCGATCGATCCGGGCTGGTCGCTCGAGCGCACTGAGCAGGAATTCCGTTGGGACGCCGCCGGGCCGATTCAGACACTTAAGGGCGGCAACATCCGGCTCTTCTTCAAAAACGGCCGGACCCGCGACGTCTCATTCACAACCCACGCGCCGCGATGGCATCTGAAGGGCGGCGGCTACGGCGGTTATCGCGGCTGGTACCACGGCGACCCTAAGGGCAATTACCACTGCGAGCACGAGGTCTGGGATTTAAGCGATCCCAAAGTGCTCGCCGAAGCCAGCACGCTCAGCGACCATTTCATCGAATGGCGCTCAGAGGGTGACGTCGGCTACGGCATCATGGAGTACGGCGTCGGCCCCGGCTATCACAAGTACAAGGAGATTCAGCACCTGCCCACGTTCTGATTCTGGATTCAGTCCTGATTACGGAGTGCGCGGCAGGCTGCGGCCGGCGATCATCTCGTCGATCAGTCCGTACTCGACCGCCTGCGCCGCGCTCAGGAAGTTATCGCGATCGGTATCCTTCTCGATCTTTTTGATCGGCTGACCGGTATGCTGCGCGAGGATCTGGTTGAGCAACTCGTGCAGCCGCAGCGCTTCACGCGCCTGAATATTGATATCCGCCGCCTGTCCCTCGAAGCCTCCGGATAGCTGATGAATCATGATGCGCGCGTGCGGCAGTGAGTAGCGCCGCCCCTTGGCCCCGGCGGCGAGCAGCACCGCGCCCATACTCGCGGCCTGCCCGACGCACAGCGTCGAGACCGGAGGCTTCACGAACTGCATCGTATCGTACATCGCGAGGCCGGCCGTTACCGATCCGCCTGGCGAGTTGATATACATGTTGATCTCTTTTTCCGGATCCTCCGACTCCAGGAACAGCAGCTGCGCCGTCACCACGTTCGCAACGTCGTCAGTAATCTGGCCGCCGACAAAAACGATCCGATCCTTGAGCAGGCGCGAATAGATGTCGTACGACCGCTCGCCCCGCCCGGTTTGTTCGACCACGAATGGTACAAGGATACTCATACGATCGAGAATACTCCCGCGCCGCCCCTCCGCCAACGCCGTCCGGCGCTGACCGCAGTTAGCTGCGCGCTGACTCGCGCTAGCCGGCGCGACGAACCATGTGAGGCTGTTCTGCGGCCGGGTATCCGGCCTCGCCGAAGGTCTCGCGAATCAGCCGGTTGGTGTCGAAATAGACTTGCCAGTAGTGCTGGTTGTTGCAGTAAGGACGCACGGCCAACATCGGTCCAGCCGGGTTGAATTCCAGAATCTCGACGTCCGGCGCCGGATTGCTCAGGATGTTCGGGATCTTGGTCAAGGCCGCTTTCAAGAGCTTAATCGCGTCGTTGGGAACAACCGAATGCGCCAACTGCGCCGTGAGCTCGACACGGCGATAAGGATTAGCCGAGAAGTTCTGAATCGTGTCGCCAAGAATTTTGTTGTTCGCCACGATATTACGCACATTGTCAGGCGCATTGATGGTCGTCACGAAAAGGCCGACCTCTTCGATCGTTCCCGTCACGCCGCCCGCTGTCACAAAGTCTCCGACCTTGAAGGGCTTAAAGATGATGAGAAAAACTCCCGCCGCAAAATTCCCCAGCAACCCGCTCCAGGCCGCGCCGATCGCGATACCGGCGGCGGCGAGAATCGCGGCAAAACTCGTGGTCTGAACTCCAAAAAAACCCAAAATTGCAATAATCAGGAGAATATCGAGCACCACCGAGACGATCGAACAGGCGTAACGCACCAGGGTCGCGTCGGTATGCTCACGATTGAGAACTCGCGCGACCAGCCGCACAGCGACACGGATCAGCCAGCGGCCGATGATCCACATCGCGATGGCGCCGATCACCTGCAGCCCCAGCCAGGTGCCGGTCGCGATTATCGTTTGCAGCGCAACATTGAGCTTCATATCGGCTCCTCTCGATGGAATTCGGCAAAACTATCGTGGCGGCTACTTAAATTGCAATTGAAATGGCACAATCGCACACGGAGGCGCTATGGCAATCCTCGATCAAATCGATACCATCGTGGTCGTCCTGATGGAGAATCGCACCTTCGATCACATGCTCGGCTACCTGAGCCATCCCAGCTACGGCAATCGCACCAACGTCGAGGGGCAATGCGCCGACTCAGTCTGGCTCGAGGGTTTTACCAACGAGTGCAACGGGGTGCGGCGAGCGCCTGCTCGGACTCAACGCCTCGATATGAGTGACGATCCCGGCCACGAGCGGGCCAACTTCGAGATCCAGCTTGGCGCCCGGCTACCTTCGGGTGCCTATCCAATGACCGGTTTCATGCAGAATTACGCGGACGCAGGCGTGCCCGCTACCTCCTACGGCGAAGTGATGGGCTTCCTCACCCCGAACGGAATCCCAATCACCGCGTTTCTCGCTGACCACTACGCGATTTGCGATCACTGGTTCGCCCCGATTCCGACCAGCACGCAGCCCAATCGCCTGATGGCGATGGGCGGCTACACCAAAACCGACAATACCTTTACCGACACCGTGCCCGACCAGGATCTGATTTACGACTGGTGCGAGATCCAGAAGCAGCGCTCCGTCCAATGGCGCGTTTATCATGAGGGCTGGCCCTTCTTTATGGTGATGAATAAGTGGCGCGGCGCGATCCTCGCCGACTGGACGCCGCTCGGAAACGGTCGGTTCCGCGACTTGGACCGGCTCGAGCACGATTTCCAGGATTCGACTTTTCCGCAAATCGTCTTCGTCGAGCCTAAATACACCAGCGACCATTTCAGCTCGGCCATCCCCAGCGACGACCACGCCCCCAGTTCCGTCTCCGGCGGCCAGGATTTTCTGCGCCGGGTTTATGGCGCGCTCACCGCGAATCGCGATCGCTGGCAGCGCACCGTCATGATCGTCACCTACGACGAAGGCGGCGGCCTCTTCGATCACGTCTCGCCGCCCGAACTGACTACTACCGTCGTGAACGCTAAACCCTTTACGACGCTCGGGCTGCGCGTCCCCGCCCTGATCGTCTCACCTTTGGTCAAGCCGGGCAGCCTCTTCAAGGGAATACTCGATCACACTTCGATTCTGAAGTTCATCGGGCAGAAGTTCGGCGATAACGGCTTGTACTCGCCGCAGGTGAACGGCCGCCCACTGGTCGGCAGCGTGCTCGACGTGCTCAACGATCAATTCTGCTGCGTCGAAACGGTGCGCACCGACGCTCCGCAACCGCCCCCCTTCACGCCGACCGACGGCTTCGTGCGCGGCCGCTCGTATCATCCGGTCACCCCGAGCGCCGAAGCCTTCGCTTATGCGCTCAACCGGATGCGCCTTGATGACGGCGAACGTCGGCTCGCCGCGCGGAAATTCCCCGAGCTCGCCGGATTTCTCGCGGCGCAGGATAATCTGCTGTGGGAACTGGCTCAAACGAGCGTCAGGGCGCAGAGGAACCTACGGCTCTCCGCCGATGCGGGCCGGAACCTTGAAATCTTCCTCGAAGATCCCGAGCAGCAGCTCAAACAGGATCCGACGAAGGCGCCCGTGGCTTATGCCAACGTCACGGCCATGGTCAACAAGATGATCGCCGAGGCGCAAGCCGCCAAATCGAACGAAATCAGCGACGCCAACTTCCTGAACTCCCGCCCCACCACCTCGCTCTTCGCAAAGAGCTAAGGGCGTCCGTGAAGATAGCACTACCGACTAGCGAGATTTTTCACATCCGCTTGCCTTTCGGGGTTCTTATCCGAGAGGGACGCGTGCTGCGTTCTTCAAAAAAGAAAATCGGAGGAGATTATGACGACAGTTTACTACAGCACCGTGATCGACCATTCGGCAGATCGAGTTTGGGGTGTCATCCGCGACTTCAACAGCTATCCGGTATGGGTCGAGGGCATCAACGAAAGTCACATCGAGGAGGGGAGATCGGGAGACGCAGTCGGCGCCATCCGGAATTTCGATAGTGGTAGCGCTCGCATCCGCCAACGGCTGCTGGCTCACTCGGACCTCGAACGCTTCTATACTTTCGAGTCGTGCGAGCCGCTCGGAGCGATAACTTATTACCAAGGCACAGGCCGCGTTACGCCGATCATCGACGGCGATCGCGCCTTCGTCGAATGGTCCACGGTTTTCGATTGCCCATCCGAGGAAGTGGCGAATTGCACGACGTTTTTCAGAGAAGCAACCCCGCAATGGCTGAATTCGCTGCGGGCGACGCTCGAAAGAATGTAAGGACCTGGCAGACTCAGCAATTAAAAAGGGGCGGAACCTAATGGCTCCGCCCCTTGGGGTTTCCCGGCCGCGTCCTACTCTCCCATGACGCCTACGGTCACAGTACCATCGGCGCTGGAGGGCTTAACTGCCGTGTTCGGGATGGGAACGGGTGTTTCACCTCCGCCATGACGACCGGAAACTTGATGGCTTCTCCCGTACGTCACCCAAGGTGACGGCCGAATAGAGAGCCGACATATATTTGACAACTGAAAGTTAGGGTATTTCAAACGGATCGTACGGAACCTTGCCTCTGATCGGGTCTTTGCCACGCGCATCCGTCGTAGCGATTAGTTATCGCGCATCACGACCAGTGCTGCGCAATAACGATCTACGGATGCGTTGACTGAGTACTCTGCCGCATGCGGCAAAATACTTAGTGGTCAAGCCTCACGGCCGATTAGTACCGGTCAGCTCCACGCCTTTCAGCGCTTCCACCTCCGGCCTATCAACCTCCTTGTCTAGAAGGGGCCTTCAGGGCCTTACGGCCGGGATACCTAATCTTGGGGTGGGCTTCCCGCTTATATGCTTTCAGCGGTTATCCCGTCCGCACATGGCTACCCGGCGATGCAGCTGGCGCTACAACCGGTACACCAGCGGTGCGTCCGTCCCGGTCCTCTCGTACTAAGGACAGCGCCCCTCAAGTATCCTTCGCCCACGGCGGATAGGGACCGAACTGTCTCACGACGTTCTGAACCCAGCTCGCGTGCCACTTTAATCGGCGAACAGCCGAACCCTTGGGAGCTACTTCACCCCCAGGATGTGACG
>Ga0209167_10000405_pt1 | contig 33472 bp, 31 predicted proteins | sample Coa_R1_9_FD_187154 | JGI IMG/M metagenome (GOLD analysis project Ga0209167, IMG submission 187154) | Surface soil microbial communities from Centralia Pennsylvania, which are recovering from an underground coalmine fire - Coalmine... | ecosystem: Environmental > Terrestrial > Soil >...
AGCTTCAACATCTGGGTGTTCGATCTCGCGCGAGGAATTTCGACTCGCCTCACTTTCTCGTCGGGCATTGATGCAGCACCCTGCTGGTCGCCCGACGGAAAGACCATCGCGTTCATGTCGAACCGGAATGGCCAAGATCATCTGTACAAGAAGGCTGCCGACGGCACGGGAGGCACGTCGCCTCTCGTTGTGGATAATGCCCGAGAAGACAACCCCTCATTCTCCTCCGACGGACGCTATCTGATTTTTGAGCGTCGGGCATCGGCGCCGGGTTCTCACGCCGAGATCTGGGCATTGCCCTTGTTTGGAGATCGCAAGGCGTTTCCGGTGGTTCAAAGTCCGCAATTTGGTGTGACCGGGCCTGCCCTTTCTCCGAACGGGAAGTGGCTCGCCTACACGTCACACCTATCAGGGCTGGAAGAGGTTTACATTGTACCGTTCGGCCGCGGAAGTGGTAGGTGGGAGGTCTCGAACGGCGGCGGTTTCTATTCGCGCTGGCGCCACGACGGCAAGGAGCTTTTCTACCTCTCGCCGGATGACGAAATCATGTCCGCGGAAATTGAGGAGCAGGGCGCTGGCCTGACCATCAAGAAGGTCACGTCGCTCTTCCAAACGAATGCAAACGCCTCCACTTTTCATTGGCCCTACGATGTGAGCCCCGACGGAAATAAGTTCGTGGTGCTTGGCCTGGGAGCGCAGGGAACTTCTGAGCCGCTGACGCTCGTGACGAACTGGCCGGCGCTGCTGAAAAAACAGTGATTCAGTGGTCAGTGCCCAGCAACGAGCAAAAACAAAGGATCCGGACAGCGTCAGCGGCGGTCGGCGGCCAGGTGTCGAACGTCGCGGCCCGCGACCATATAAATTACATCCTCGGCAATGTTGGTGGCATGGTCGCCGATGCGTTCGAGATTCTTGGTGATGAGGATCAATTCGAATGCCGGATATACGACCGCGGAATTTTCCATCATATAGGTGAGCAGTTCGCGAAAAATCTGATCGCGGAGACGGTCCACCTCGTCGTCGCGTATAAGCACTGACTTCGCTAATTCCGCATCGCGCTGCACCAGCGCATTGATGCTGTCGCGCACCATTCCTTCGGCGAGCTCGCTCATGCGCGGCAAATCGACGTACGGCTTCACCTGCGGATGGCGCAGAATGCGCAGCGCGGACTGCGCGATGTTCACTCCCTGATCGCCAATGCGTTCCAGGTCGTTGTTGATCCTCGAGGCCGAAAAAAGAAAACGCAAATCGACGGCCATGGGCGCTTGCAGCGCAACGAGCCGCATGACTCGATCGTCAATTTCGATTTGCATGTCATTGATGACCTTCTCATCTTCGAGAACCTGCTCCGCCAGAGACTGGTCTTTTTCGAAGACAGCCTCCATGGCGCGATGAACCGAGCGTTCCGCAAGGCTGGCCATCCACAGCAGCCGTTCTTTCAGCTCTTCGAGATCATGCTCAAAATGCCGTTCCATCGATGCTCCTGTGCCCACAGAATCCTAACACCACAACTCGGTTCTTACGCTGCGCCGCCAGACGCCAATGTCTTAACCGAAACGACCTGTAATGTATGCTTCTGTGCGCGGATCAGAAGGCGTGGTGAAAAGCGTTCCGGTATTCCGGTACTCGATCAACTGACCATCCAGAAGGAAAGCCGTAAAGTCGCTGACGCGCGCGGCCTGCTGCATGTTGTGGGTGACGATGACGATCGTCCACGCTTTCTTCAGTTCGAAGAGCAACTCCTCGATTTTCGCGGTGGAAATGGGATCGAGCGCCGAACAGGGTTCATCGAGTAAAAGCACCTCGGGATTCACCGCGAGAGCGCGCGCGATACAGAGGCGCTGCTGCTGCCCGCCGGAAAGCCCTATTCCGGATTGATGGAGCTTGTCTTTCACTTCATCCCACAGACCGGCCTTGGTCAAAGCCTGCTGCACACGCTCGTTCATTTCCGGACGCCGCAATTTTTCGTACAGCCGGATGCCGAACGCGATATTTTCATAGACCGACATCGGAAACGGCGTGAGCTTCTGGAAGACCATGCCGATTTTGGCGCGCAATTGGGCGATGTTTCTCGAGTTCAAAATGTTTTCGCCGTCCAGAATCACCTCGCCCTCGGCGCGCTGACCGGGATAAAGATCGTACATGCGATTGAAAACCCGCAAAAGCGTCGACTTGCCGCAGCCCGACGGCCCGATGAATGCCGTGACGCAATTTTGACGGATGTCGACGCTGACGTTTTTGAGGGCATGGAACTTGCCGTAATAGAAATTCAAATCCCGGGCGGCGATTTTGACGGGCAGCTGTGCCGCACTGCTGCTCGGGGCAGTCTCGGGCGGCTTGATGGAAATGGGCACGGTCGCCATGCGGAACCCTTGCTCTCGCTCGTGAGTCATTTGGGCACCTGGACTTTACCAAGGAACGAGCGCGCGACCAGGCTGAGCACTAGCACAAACGCGACGGCGATGAAGGCCGCGGCCCAAGCCATTTGTTGCCAGTTGGCATAGGGACTCAGCGCAAATTCAAAAATAACCATGGGAATATTGGCCATTGGACGGAACAAATTGGTGGAGAAAAACTGGTTGTTTAGAGCGGTGAAGAGAAGCGGGGCGGTCTCGCCAGTGATGCGCGCCAAGCCGATCAATATGCCGGTGAGAATGCCGGCGCGCGCCGCTTTCCAAGTCACTTTAGTGATTACCACCCAGGCAGGCGCCCCCAATGCGACGGCGGCTTCACGCATATCGCTGCCGACCAGGCTGAGCATTTCGTCGGTGGTGCGCACGATGATTGGAATCATCAGAATTGCCAGCGCAACACTGCCGGCGAATGCCGAGAAGTGCCCCATCGGAGCGACAACAATGGCATACGCAAACAAGCCGATTTCGATCGATGGCGCGCTTAACATGATGTCGTTGATAAAACGCACAAGATTGGCGGTGCGGCTGCGAAAGCCGTATTCCGCCAGCCACGTGCCCGCCATCAGGCCAATCGGCACTCCCATAAGCATCGATAGCCCCAGCAAGATCAAGCTGCCAACGAAAGCATTGCGCAAACCGAATGCGTCAGTGCCGGGCGGCGGCGTGTCTTGGGTGAACAGGCTCCAATGCATCCCAGCAAGGCCGAACTTCAGTGTGGTCCACAGGATCCAAAACAGAAAGAAGACACCAACTAAGGTAGCGGCGCCCATGAGGATTTTACTGGCCACGTCGATCACGCGCCGCTTTGCATGTACGCTGTATACGCTCATGCTGGCGTACCTTCGCGCCGGCCGAGACGGCGTATTAGCAGGACGGCGAGGAACTGAACGGCTAAGGTAACAACGATCAGGATCAAACCGAGATAAATCAACGAAGATAGATACAGCTTGGTCGTCGCTTCGGTGAATTCATTGGCCAGGACCGACGGAATGGTCGCGCCCGGCATTAGCAGACTGGACGACAGCACGTTGCTATTTCCGATAACGAAAGTCACGGCCATAGTTTCGCCCAGCGCGCGCCCCAATCCCAGAAAAATTCCGCCGATGACCGCCGAACGCGTGTAGGGCAGGATGACCTGCCAAGCCACTTCCCAAGTGGTAGCCCCCATGGCATAAGCGGACTCGCGCAGCGAAGATGGAACAACCAGGAAGACATCGCGCATAATCGACGATATATATGGCAGCACCATGATCGCTAAGACGATCCCGGCGGTCAGCATGCCGATGCCCATCGGCGGGCCTTGAAACAGGGAGCCTATGCCCGGAATCGCTCCGAGATGGTCGCTGATCCACGGCTCAATTTTAGCGAAGACCGGGGCGAACACCAAGAGCCCCCACAAACCGTAAACGATGCTAGGGATGGCGGCCAATAGTTCAATGGCCGCTGCGACCGGTCTTTTAATCCAGGCCGGAGCGATCTCGGCGATGAACACGGCGATCCCAAAGCTGAGCGGCACTGCCAGGAGCATCGCTATGGCCGAACTGACCAGCGTGCCGACGATGAACGGGAAAGCCCCAAAAGTCTGTGTAACGGGATCCCATTCGCTTGACTTGAGGAATCGCCAAATGCCGAATGTTCGAATGGCGGGCCAGCTGTCGTAGGTAATGGCGATTACGATCGCAAAAAGAGTCGCGGCTGCTAAAAACGCCGCGAACACTGTAGCCTTGTGGAATAAAAAATCGGCCGACAGCCGCCATGGCTTGCTCGCCGATTTAGGCTGGTCGGACGCCGGCCGCATGCCTCTCTGCACTGCAACGTCCGACCCGTTCATGCGTCTTCCTTAAGAGTCAAATTCAGGGAACCTAGCGCCAGCGCTCAGATACTATAGCCGAGTTCCCTTTTCCAGTATGATTTGATGGCCGCGACAGTGCTCGGCGGTAGCGGACCGAACGCGATGGATTTCGCCATCTCTTGCCCATGCTCGAAACCCCAGTCAAAGAACTTCATAACCTGCATATTAGTCGCCTGGGGAGCATTTTTGCGCAGGATTTGCCAGGTGCAACCTGAAATCGGCCAAGTATCGGCGCCCGGCTGATTCGTGAGGATAACATAGAAGTCCTGCGCGTTGGCCCAGTCCACATGCGCAGAAGCATCCTGAAAACCTTGCAGCGTGGGGCTAACGACCTTGCCCGCGCTGTTGATCATGCGAGCGTAGGAGCCGTGCGTCTCTAGGATGTAGGCATACTCCACGTAGCCGATCGAGCCGGGGATTCGCTGCACGTAAGAGGCTACACCTTCGCTCCCTTTGCCACCAACGCCGACTGGCCAGGCAACGGAAGTGTTGGAGCCCACTTTTTCCTTCCACTCCGGGCTGATCTTTGACAGATAGTTAGTGAACGTGAAAGTTGTTCCGGAACCATCGGAGCGATGTACGACGGTGATGTTCATGTCGGGCAGCTTCAAACCAGGGTTGAGTTTCTCGATGGCTGGATCGTTCCACTTTTTGATCTTCCCGAGATAGATGTCAGCGATAACCGGGCCGGTCAGAATGAGCTTGCCCGATGCAATCCCGGAGAGATTGTATGACATGGCGGCGCCGGCCACCGCGGTTGGGAATTGGATGAGCCCCGCGGCGCGCAAATCTTCGGGCTTGAGAGGCATGTCACTGGCGCCGAATGCCACAGTGCCGGCCTTGATCTGGGCTATCCCGCCACCCGAGCCAATCGACTGGTAATTGACTTCGGTGCCGGTCAGCTTCTGATACGTCGCAGACCATTTGGCCACCAACGGATACACCCAGGTGCTGCCGGCGCCGGTCAGACTGGACTGCGCCCGGACAGCTGGAATAGCCAGCGCGCACGCCACGGTCAGCGCCAGCGCCATGCCCATCTTCTTAAGAGACTTCATGCTTCCTCCTTCGCTAATTTTTATCTCTACTTCGGTCCTGATATAACTTGCGAACTACTCCTACAAAAAAAACGTTGCGAGAATTCAATGCCCGTCACGGCTATGGCAAATCGTAACGCAGGTTCACGAAAGCCATGCCCAGATGCGCGCTGGCCGCGTTTCCAGGCGTACCAGTGGTCGACCACGGATTTCGCGACAAGTAGGAGATTTGCGTGAGGAGCTTCAGGTCGCCGTACTTTTTGTTCGACCATAGCGTCCGGTTCACGCCGAACGTCGCTTCCTGAATGGTACGGTTCTGCGAACTATTGGAGCCGGGATAACCGTAACCGGTGTAAGTGGTGGTGCCGCCGGTACCGGTTGTGGCCTCAAAATCCCGCCCAAAGTACGCGCCGCCATAATATGCGTACAGCAGGCTCTTCTTGATTGTGTATTCGACGCCGCCGATGCCCGACCCAGCGTGAAGGGGCGATGGTACGAAATTGCCGGCGCTATTAACGTCCACCGTGAAATCGGGGGCCGATTGGAAAATATAGCGGCCACCGCCGTCGCTCCAGAACGTGTTGACGATCAGATGCAAGTTCTTGGCGACCTCGAGGTTCGCGTTAATCGATCCGCCTCCGCCGGACTTGGTGACGTTCCCGAGGCCCGGCGTGTTCAGACGAAAGGCTCGATAAATTCCGGCGATTTCAATGTGAAAGTTACGGCCCCCGCCGTTGGGGTGCGTGTCGAAGGCCAGCTTTGATTCTACGTCGGGCGCCTTGTTTGGTGTTTTTGCATTTCCGCCGACATCATCTACTTGAGAAGTGTTGAATCCTGCAGGGAAAGTGACCAGTCCGCCCGTATATTGCTCGGGGTCTTCGAGCGCGAATCCCCAGGCTAGGTGGTCATTGGCATGAAGAACCAAGCGAACGCCGGGCGTGCGCAGCCAAACCAAACCATTCTGATAGTTCGTGTCCATGTCCTGCGAAAAGAAGATATCGCCGGGCATGGGGGAAATGCCAACACGATTGGGCGTCATCATGCTCCACGACTGTCCCGCGAGAACTTCCCATTTGCCGCGGCGCACGTCGACCCAGTAGAGGCGCATGCGCAGCGTGTTCGAGTGGCTGCCAATTTGGACATTGGCTGCAGCATTGCCAAGGAAATCGGCCTCTAGATAGCCTCTAACCTTGAAATCACCCGGATTGGCGTCAACTTTGATTCCGACGCGAGAGTTTTGTGCGCTGAATCGCAGCTCTGAAAGCTGCCCCGCCGGAGATGTTCCGTTAAAAGGAATGCTGCCGAAGCTGGTACCGATCCCACTGCCGACGTCCGTGGAACGGAATACCGAAGTGAAATCCATGAACCCCAAAGGCGTAAACTCGGCGCCGCCAATCTTAAAAAATAGCGGCGATTGGTCGCCTTGATCCGATTGCGCTGCGGGTTTGGCGTTAGGCGTCGCAGCTGCAACCATCGTTGCTGCAGTTTTGGCCGGGGCCAGGGATGAACTCTCCGTGGTAGCTAGCCCTTTAACTGTGCTGCTGGCCGGGGCGGTTGCACTCGTTGTGCTCCTCTTGTCCGAAGGCTTTGCGTTCTTTTCCTTGTCCGTCCCCGCAAATGCGCATGCCGCAAACAAACTCATTGCCAACGCGCTGAGCAAGATTCGCTTCATTCAATCTCCTCCTCGAAAAATGTCTATCGTCGAACGCTCCGGAATTTGGCAGCTGCAAGCCCCCGAAAAAGCCCCGCCGAAATGTTTGGCTGGCGCCGGAGAGACGCCAGCCGTTTCGGGGCGATGTAGCAGACCTTTACGCTGGTGAAGGCGTGGGGTGCAGCTCAAGATCTGCTCCGTGGGTCGCTGAAACTCTGGCAGGGAAGTTTGAAAGGCTAATGAGAGGATTGTGAATATTCTGTTACATATCCTCAGCCGGACTTTCTAAGTGGGAGACGCTAAAGGACTTCACTTTATAGCCTTAGATGAATGACTTCGCGAGACGCTTTTCAGCGGGCCAGTGGCACGGAAAAATGGAACTTTGAGCCTTCACCGACGGCGCTTTCCACCCAAATCTTGCCGCCGTGGCTCTCAACTACATGTTTTGCAATCGCCAAACCCAGGCCAGTGCCTCCGGCTTCCCGCGAACGCGCGTCGTCCACTCGATAAAATCGCTCAAAGATGCGCGACTGTTCGGCCTTCGGAATGCCAATTCCAGTATCCGTTATCGTGAGTATTGCGAATTCCCCGTTGGCATCCGCGCTCACTGAGATTTGTCCGCCGGCAGCGGTGTACTGAATGGCATTGTCGAGCAAATTGCGCAGTACCTCGCGAAGCAAACTGGCATCTCCGCGAACACGCTTAATCTTCGCCGGAAATGGCTCGATGGATAAAGAGAGTCCCTTCTTCGTTGCGGCGGCGCGCGCGCCTTCTTCCTCCAAGGCGAGCATCTCGCGCAAGTCCACGGGCTGCGGGTCGAATTCGAGCTTTCCGGCCTCGATGCGCGAGAGCTTCAGCAAATCATCCGTCAGCCGCGAGAGCCGCGCTGAATGATCGCGGATAATTTCGATGAAGCGGCGATTATTGTTTTGGTCGTTGAGCGCGCCCGCAAGGAGCGTTTCTGCGAATCCGTGAATCGCCGTCAAAGGCGTGCGCAGTTCATGCGAGACGTTCGCTACGAAATCCTTGCGCACCTGCTCCAGCCGCCGCAGTTCGGTGATTTCGTGCATCACCACCACCGCGCCGTAGCGCGCCTCCGCCGCTCGCGCGGCAGGTTTTGTCTCTCTGTCAAACGCCGGCACTGGCGCCACGGAAACGAAAAAACTTTGCGGCCGGACCGTCCCGCCCGTTGAAATCTCGCCGTGAAGGCCTTCCTCGCCCTTGAGTGCGCGCCGGATCAACTCAACGATGTCCGGCAGCCGGATCACTTCCACCGCTGATTTGCCTTCGACGCCGCCGGCAGCCATATTCCATGTTGCTGCAAACGCGTCGTTACAGAACACAATGCGCTCGCCGGCGTCCACCACCGCGATTCCCTCCGCCATGCTGCGCATAATCGCCGCAGAGCGATTGCGCTCTTCTGTGAGCGAGCGAATGGTGGCCTGCAAACCCTCCGTGTTTTCCTGAATTGCCTGCACCAGCGCGCTCAAGCCGGGTCCCAAGCTGGCGCGATTTTCGATGGCGCCCCCGCGATCCAATTCTCCTGCGGCCATGCGCCGCAGAACTCCTCTCAGGCGTGTCATCTGATTCGCAACGCGCCACAAAATTAAAAAGGAGATGATCACCGCCGCAAGCAGAAGCGCTACCGCTGCCTGCAGCGCAACATAGGAGGGAACAACATTCCACAGGAGGCTGGCTGGCACGTCGTTCAGCTCGCGCGCGTTTCGAACAAATAGCCGGCGCCGCGAATCGTTTTCAGATATTCGGGCCGTTCCGGATTGGCTTCCACTTTTTCGCGCAGCCGCCGCACATAGACGTCCACGCTGCGCGGCGTCACAAAGCGGTCGCTGCCCCATACCGCATCGAGCAACTGGTCCCGCGTGAACACGCGATTGGGACGCGATGCCAGGAAATAGAGCAGCCGGAATTCCAAAGTGCTCAGCGCCAGCGTCTTGCCCTGCCGCTGCGCCCGATACGACACCGGATCGACGCTCAACGTCCCGATTTCCAGCGTCTTCATTTCTTTTCCGGGAGGTTGAACGCGCCGTAGCAGCGCTTTCACGCGGGCCATGAGCTCGCGCGGACTGAACGGCTTGGTAACGTAATCGTCCGCGCCCAGCTCCAGTCCAACTATACGATCCGCCTCGTCGCTGCGCGCCGTCAGCATCAGAATCGGCAGCCGGTTCAGCCGCTCGTCGCGCCGAATTTCTTTGCAAATCTCAAGCCCTGAGAGCTTGGGCAGCATCAGGTCCAAAATCAGCAAGTCCGGCGGCGACTTGCGTATCTGCGCCAGTCCTGCAACACCGTCCCCGCACGCGCTGGTTTGATAGCCCTCGCTTTCAAGGTTATAACGCACCAATTCGACGATGTCCTTATCGTCTTCGACAATCAGGATGCGCGGTTCGGGGTTCACGCTGCCCTTGAGCATATCCAAACCGCATTCGCCCGGCAAGCGGCTCGCTTCCAGGTTAATGAATTTTCACATTGTGACTGAAAACCGTCATGGCTTTGTTTGCAATGAGCGCGTTAACGCGAGCCATTCTGAGCGCTGCGAATGTTTTTTTCCAAGGGCGCATCTCATCCATTTGCTCGGCGCAAAATCGGCGGAAAGAATTCCCAGAAAGACGCAGAAAACTCTTAGTACTTTGCCTCGCAGGAACGTTAAGGCCATGTATCCTAATCATAATACGCCACTTGTGCGTTACGTATTGCGGCAGCCTAGTTGCACGAAATGTGGGTATGGCCGAAGTGCGCAGCCAGCATTTCTGGTCCCGGCAAGCATCCAAATACGTAATTCGGAATGATAGGGTTTGGGCGAAAGCCAATTTCGGGCCCGGCGAAATTGCGGGAAAAACGTGAGGCACGTCAACGAGCAAATTCTTGGCGTGGCGAGCGACCTGTCCTTTAGGACGTTCCCCTCGCGTGCCTGAGCAATTAAAATGGTTGCACGCTGTTCTACACAGCGATGAGAAGACGGAAATGAAATTCAAATTCATTGCGGCATTTTCGTTTTTCATACTGTTTTTGGGCGCGTCGATTCTTGCCCCGGGGCTCTTTGCGCAGTCGCGCGGCAGTTCCGCGGCGACAAACGCGGAGAGTTCGGCTGCGAGCAGCGACGGGCAGGCGCCCGCGGCGGCGAACTTTAAGGGCCGCTACCTTTGGACGGAAGAGTTCGACGGCAGCACGAACGAGGATGGCCAGGTGATGGAACTGGACTCGACAGTGGGCTACGTATTCTCGCGCCACTTCGGCGTGGACGCGGGCATTCCCATTTTCTTTGTTCGCGGCAGCTCCACGAATCCCCTCGGCGCCACGACGAATACGTCGCAGAACGGTTTGGGCGACGCTTATTTGCAGTTGCGATTGGCGTTTGCGAACCCGCTGCTGAACTATAAAACAGCGCTCACCGGGACAGCGCCCACGGGCAGCAAGTCCGACGGGTTCTCCACCGGCCACGCTACCTACGACTGGACGAATCATTTCGATCATGCATTCGGCCGCTGGGTACCGTTTGCCGACGCCGGCATCGGCAATTCGATTCCGGAGAATTTCGTGTTTCAGCGGTCGTTTTCAACCTTTGGGCGCGACGCTCATTTTCAAGCGGGCACGGGTTTCCGCATCACAGATTGGCTGGGGCTGAGCGCTTCGGCTTATGACATAACCACGTGGGGCACGCAGACGATTTTCAGCCGGATTGTAAGCGCTGGAGGTTCGCCTGTAGGGCGCGGCGGACACGGACGCGTTTTCGAGCTGGCCAATCAGACCACGGGCGGCTCAAGCCTGGCTTCGGACCATGGCTTCAGCGCCGGCGTGGATTTGAGCCCCGGGTCACTGCTCGACTTTTCGGCAGGTTACAGCCACAGCGTACGCTATCAGCTCAACACGGTTTCCTTCGGCGTGGGCGTGAATGTGAGCGGGATTTTGCGCCGTGCGCGAGCGGGCGCGTAGTTTGAGTTTCTTTTTGTCGCAATTTGTACCGCAGGAGAGTTGATTTCAAGGAGGAAAAGAATGAAGAAGCGCTTAATGACCATACTTGCGGTAGCAGCAACGGCGTTATGGCTCGGAGCAATACCCGCTGCAGCGCAAGGCCAGAGCCAGGATCATGCACAGAGCCATAGCGCGGCAGCGGGGTCGCACGAGCCTATGGGCATGGATCACGCTATGGGCGCGGGCGGCATGAAAAACTCGACCGCGCGCGGACCAAAGACGCCTGACGAGCTGCTGGCGCAGAATACGCAGTTGTCTTCCAAATTGCAGTCGCTCTTGCCGGCCGGCACAGACCTGCAGACGGCGGCGGCGAGTTTCAGGAACTTTGGGCAGTTCGTGGCCGCGGTGCACGTCTCGCATAATTTGAATATTCCGTTCGCGTGCCTGGCTTCGGACGTCACCGGGACGCCATCGTCGAATTTTGCGCCTTCGGGCACGACGGTGAATTGCCCGGCGGGCACCGGAACGAAAAAGATGAGCCTGGGCAGTTCAATTCAGGCGCTCGATCCTTCAACTGATAAATCTCAGGCGAAGCAGGATGCGAAGACTGCAATGAAGCAGGCGAAAAACGACATCAACAACAAATCCTAACGGGACACTGCGTGTTCCGCGGAAAGCAAAAGGGGCCGGCGCGCAGCCGGCCTTTTTTTGTGCGCCTGCATTTGAATTATTTGAGGCTTCCGCGGCGGGCCGGCGTCTGTCGCTGCTATGGCCGCGCTATTTTTTGCGCGCTGCTTCCAGCATTTCCCACGCCGCGTCGGGGAAATCCACAAAGTCATTGAACTCGCCGGCGCCGCGCAGCCACAATCCGCCGTCAATCACCACGCATTCGCCATTCACGTACTCGGCCATGTCGCTCAAAAGATAAGCAGCGAGATTGGCAAGCTCATCGTGGCGCCCAAATCTCTTCATGGGATGAGCCAGCCGCGCGCGCTCTTCGAGCTCTTTGCTCGGCAGCAATCGCGACCACGCGCCTTCGGTCGGAAACGGCCCCGGCGCAATTGCGTTCAAGCGAATTTTGTAGCGCGCCCATTCCACCGCGAGCGAGCGCGTCATCGCCAGCACGCCCGCTTTGGCGCATGCGGAAGGAACCACGAATCCGGAACCGGAGCCCACGGCGGCGTAAGTGGCGGCGATGTTCAAAATATTTCCAGGCTGCCGCGCGGCGATCCACTTTCGCGCGAGCGCCAGCGTGCAGTGGAAGGTCCCCTGCAGCACAATCCCGGTGACCGCGGCAAACGCATTCGGCGAGAGCTTTTCCGTGCGCGCAATGAAATTTCCGGCGGCGTTGTTGACCAGCGTGTCTACGCGGCCGAATTCTTTTTCTGCGGCGGCCACCGTCGTTTCCACCGCGGCAAAATCGCGCACGTCGCAGCAGGCGTACGCGGCGCGCGACTTTTTGACGCGAATTTCGTCGCATGTTTTAGCGAGCGGCTCTTCGCGGCGGCCCGTCAGAAATAAATTTGCGCCAAGCTCGGCGAAGCGCAACGCCATCGAGCGGCCCAGGCCGGTGCCGCCGCCAGTGATAAAAATTGTCCGGCCCTTCAGCAAATCCGTCTGAAACATCTCGCGCTCCTTGGCGGCGATAGCGTTTAGCATCTGCGCCCGCGTCTATTTTGGCGCGCGCGGCAGGAATTTTGCCGGTAGCCGATTCGAGGCACTTTCTTCTCCCCATAGCACGGTGACGATCCACCAGCGCGAGCCGTCGAAAAATAATTGAATGCTATTGATGCCTCGCGCAAAGGGTTTGGAATCGCTGGCGGTGTGGCGCGATTCATAGGTGCTGAAAACCTGCATGATTCCCCCGAAGCGTTCCGCCTTGCGCGCAACTTCCTTTTCGAAGAAGCCGTTCTTTTCCAAGTACGGGCCTGCGTGCGCGACGTAGTCCTCCGGAGTCAAAGTTCGCGCTTGCTCGCCGCCAGTGGGTTTTGGCGACGTGGGTATCAGCCGCGCCCCAGGCAGAAAAAGTGAGCGAAAGCGGTTCCAGTCGCGTTTTTGCCCTGCTGGGCCGGAGATTACTTGATACAGCGCGGCGAGAATCGCATCGGGCGAGGAGACGTCCGCTGAATTTGCTGCTGGTTGAACCGTAGTTGCGTGCGATGCCGCTTGCGACGCGGGCGAACTTGATTGCCAGGCTCTGGCCGGAGCCGCGGCGAGCGAAATCATCGCTGCCATCAACGCTATGCCACAAAAAGCGCAAAAGCCCTTGAACATTTCACGCTCCCTCATAACCGCAATAAATCTTGCTGCGCAGTTGGGAGAGCTTACTTCTAATTGTGAGCTCTGCAAAGATTTTTAGCGCCGGACGAAAGGCCGGAAGCATAATATACGCGCCGTTGGAATCAATTGACGCAGGAGGCAGAATGAGAAAAAACATGTTTTGGGCAGCTCTAGCGCTCGCGTGCGCTGCGGCGATTGGATTTGGCTTTGCTGGGCAACGCGCGGCGGCGGCGCAACGCGCGCAAGCACGAAGTGCAAAGGCATCCTCACCGGCGATGGCGGCGCAGTGGAAGTATGCGCGGCAGATTTCAGCGGCCGAATTGGCGAAGAGAATTTCAGGGCCGAAAAACGCGCGGCCAATCATTCTGCAAGTGGGATTCAAAGTTCTTTATGACGGCGGGCACATCCCGGGAGCGATTTTCGCGGGGCCCGCTTCCAATGCGGAGGGCCTCGCCCGCCTGAAATCCGCGGCGGAGAAAATCCCGCATAACAAAGAAGTGATTATCTATTGCGGATGCTGTCCGTGGGAAAAGTGCCCGAACATTCGTCCTGCCTATGAGGAATTGCGCAGGATGGGATTTTCGCGCCTCGTGGTGCTGCTCATCCCCCAGGATTTCGCGCACGACTGGGTTGATCAAGGCTATCCGGTCGCGCGAAAGATGAAATAAGATTCACATTGAATTCGCGCATGGGGGCCGCGACGAGCGCGGGCATCGAGCTGGCGTCACGTCCAACGGTGCGATTTTTTTCCTGTTTGTCTTTTGTAGGGCTGCCGTGAAACATTTTGCTTTTCGGCGTACAATATGCAAATCGTGAGTCCGGAACGCAAAGCCGTCGCTGACCCTGTCGCTCAGCGTGTGCTCGACCTTAAATTCGTCGAGCTGATGGACAAAGTTCGCCGCAACCGTCCCGGCGACGACACAGATCTCTTGCGTCGCGCCTACGATTTCGCCTCCGAGCAGCATCGGTCGCAGCGCCGCGAATCCGGCGACTTGTACCTTTCCCATCCGCTGGCTGTGGCCGGCATTCTCGCGGACATGAAGCTCGATGTCACTACGCTCTGCGCCGCGCTCCTGCATGACATCGTCGAAGACACCAAAATTCCCATCGAGAAAATTTCCGAGATGTTCGGAGCGGACGTCGCCCGCGTGGTTGGCGGCGCGACAAAAATCAGCCGCATTGACCTCCTTGCACCCGAAGCGCGCCAGGCGGAGAACGTCCGCAAAATGCTGCTAGCCATGGTCAGCGATGTTCGCGTCATTCTCGTGAAGCTGGCCGACCGTTTGCACAACATGCGCACTCTCGAATATCTCGCCCCGGACCGCCAGCACCGCATCGCCACGGAAACCCTGGAAATCTACGCCCCGGTAGCCAATCGCCTCGGAATGGGCGTGATGCGCGGCGAACTCGAAGACCTGGCCTTCCGCTACCTCGAACCTGCGGCCTTCCTCGAACTGCAGAAAAAAGTCATCACCAAGCACAAGCTGCAGGAAAAATTCCTCCACGAAGTGCAAGACGCAATTCGCAAAAAAATGGTCGAGAGCGGCATTCCCGCGGAAGTGGAAGGCCGCACCAAAGGCCTTTTCTCGCTGCACCAGAAAATGCTCCGGCAGCAGCGTTCCATCGACCAGATTTACGACCTCATGGCCGTGCGCGTCATCACCGACACCGTGAAAAACTGCTACGCCGCGCTCGGCGTCGTCCATCAGATTTGGCGCCCAGTCCCGGGCCGCTTCAAAGATTACATTGCCATGCCGCGCCCCAATCTCTATCAGTCCTTGCACACCACTGTCATTCACTCCGGCCAGCCCTTTGAAATTCAGATTCGCACTCAGGACATGCACCGCATCGCCGAGCAGGGCGTCGCCGCTCACTGGAAGTACAAAGACGCGCGAAGCTCCGCCGGCCGGCCCGGCGACGACCGCGACGATCAGCGCGTCGTCTGGATGCGCCAGCTCATCGAGTGGGTGCAAGAGATGGAAGAACCCACCGAATTCCTGTCCACTCTCAAAGTGGATCTTTATCCCGAAGAGGTCTACACCTTCTCGCCCAAAGGCCGCGTCGTTGTTTTGACGCGAGGCTCCACTCCCGTCGATTTCGCTTATTCCATCCACACGGAAGTTGGCCATCAATGCGTTGGCGCCAAGGTCAACGGCCAAATCGTGCCGCTGCGCCACGTGCTCACCAATGGCGATGTGGTCGAAATCATCACGCAAAAGGGCCACGGTCCCAGCCGCGACTGGCTGAAGTTTGTGCAGACCTCGCGCAGCCGCAGCAAAATTCGCCATTGGATTAACCTGCACGAGCGCGAGGAAGCCACCACCGTCGGCCGGCGCTTGCTCGAGCGCGAAGCGCGCCACTGCGGCATCAGTCTGAAAAAAATCTCCGATGAAGATTGGCAGCGCGTCGCCGCGGAATACGGCTGCGGCCGCATCGACGATCTCCACGCCGATTTGGGCTATGGCAAATGGTCGGCGCGCCAGGTGCTTGCCAAGGCCTCTGGCCAGCCGCTCGTTGAATCCCCTGAAGAAAAATCGCCGAAGATTGTCTCTACCGTCAAGCGCATGCTCGGCATGCAGAACGCGCCGATCCAAGTGCGCGGGCACGATGATTTAATGGTCTATCGCGCGAAGTGCTGCAATCCCATCCCCGGCGACGATATTGTCGGCTACGTCACGCGCGGCCGCGGCGTCGCCGTGCACTCCACCTCCTGCCCCAATGTGCAGAACCTGCTGTACGAAACCGAACGCCGCATCCCGGCGGAGTGGTCCAGCCCCGGCGAGGCCACTTTTCCCGTGCGCCTGCGCCTCCTCACCGAAGATCGTCCCGGCATGCTCGCCGAAGTCACCGCCGCCATCAGCGTCGCCGATGTAAACATTCGCACGCTCGAAAGCGTGGGCGAGCATCTGCACGCGCGCATCGAAATCGCGCTGGATGTCCGCGACCGCAAGCAGTTCGAAAAGATCCTCCTGCAACTCAAGAAAATTCCCGGCATTTTCGATATCGAACGCATGTACAACGTTTAGCGCCCCTGCTAGAGTCTCTCGGCAACGCGCAATCTTTGTGTGTCGTGATTTCAGAGTGTGTGTGACGACTCGCCTTTCGCACGAGACATTTGCTGGGTGTATCATTTCTCCCCGCTCTGTATCCTTACCCGCACTGCCTCAGAATATTGGGAAACTCTCTCGGGAATATTCCCTGGAGCGACTAAGAGCGACTCTTCCTATTCAAGCTGCCTTGTACGCGAGGCGCATAAACCTAGCCATCGGGCTAGAAAAACGGAAGATTGCGAGGGCTAGGGGCGGTGCACTCAGCGGGACTTAGGTCGCCCCTCCCCCTCAAGAACCTGAGGGCACAGGTCCGGTTTCATCCAGCTTGGGCTTGGAGACGAGGAGTCGCTGCCGTCTCGTCAGCAGTTGCGAGATCGCCTTTTCGACGCGCTGATCGGGAGCGTCAGCTTGATCAAAGTTGCCGTTGAGGTACATCAGAACCTCGTGACAAAGTCCCATCGCAACCTGCTTGTCCTCTGTGCTAGCTGAGGAGTGAAATACAGAGTCGGAGAGATTTTGCGCCTTTTGGCCCATCATCTCGGCCGGTTCAGAGCTCGCTTTTCCGTTCTGAAGGATTTGAAGGTCCTGATCAATGTAGTAGAGGTCCATAGTCCTGGAATGAATCAGTCGCTGAATCCAGTCAGCCTCGCCCATGGTCGATCCGTCCGCAAAAATTACAGCTCTCAACCTAGCTACAATCTCTCGTTTCTCCAATGGCCCCGACAAGCTAAACCTGTATGATTCTCCCGGGGAAATGCTCTGCCCACCGGGCCCGAACGGATTTACAATTGAATCGAAGTAACGGACCGATTGAAGTGACCGCCCAGACGTTGCATCTATCGCGGTCTTGGTTGCCGTCATTGCCATTCCTGTTATCGCAACGCCAGAGTTGTTTTTAACTGTGAGATAGATATGGCCATCTGGAGTCAAAATTTGCTCGGCCATAACAACCTGATTTATTTCCTGAGTCCTCTGCACAGTTTGAGCCATTGCCAATCCTGAAAGGGCAAGAAAAAAGGCAACGAACGCCATTTTCACGGCAGCCTCCTTATAATACCGACGGGCCGTATTTCTTAGCAGCCATTGGAGAAAAACTTCTTTCGCAACGTGCCTATTGGTCGCAGTACGCCGTGTCATATCCCACATCGAATTCTATATATCCACTAGTGTGTATCACCACCCCTGTGCTCTGGCACGATCCGGACGTGCAGCCCGAGAACGTCGGTGAATTCCATTGATCAATGTCCCACCAGAATGTCGTGCTATCATCCTCGTTCACTTGGGTGAAGAAATTCAGAGACCCGTAAACGTCATACTGCGGTACAATAGTACAATTGCACATGGTATAACCGCCAGCGCAATATCCATAAACGATATAATCGCCCTCGTCGTAACCGTCGTATGGCGTGCTGGCGACAAGCTCCCAATCGTAGGTACCGCATCCGTCATAAAAGTTCTTGTACGATACATTCGACACGGGACAGAGATTATCGGAGTGCGCGGTGCGTCCGACGCACAGTCCAAGAAGAAAGAGCAGAAGCAGCACACAGGAGCCCAGTCGCCAAGAGGTCATCTCAGCCTCCACAATAATATTGTCATCGTTTACCCCCCCCCCAAGGGAAAATGTCAATAGAAATTTTCGAACTAGAGCCTTTAAGGACCCCCGGTTCTTCTTCGAGGCGCGGATTCGAAGTATGCCGGTTTCGCATTGACATTTCGGACATCTACTCCCTGCGTCGCCACCCCGCCACGCTACAATTGTATTGCTATGGGCCCATCCTCTCTCCTCCGCCATTGCCGCCGGTGCGCCGCAGTGCGTCGCTCGCCTCTGGCTGCTTTGCTTCTTGCCGCTTCCTTTTTGCTCTTTGCCTGCCAGCGCATGGCGCCGCTGGATACGACTCCTCTGGATAGCTCCGGCATGAGCTTCGCCACTATCCAGACGCTTAAAAGCATGAACATCAATAACGCCGAAGTGGCCCAGGTTGCAGCCGCCAAGCAGGCGGGCCTTTCCGACGATGATTGCGTTACCCTCGTTCGGCTGGCCCGCAGCCGCAAAGAACAATTCGACATCGGCGGCGATGTCGCGCAACTGCTCCGCGCGGGCGTCTCCAGCGGCACCGTGATGCAGCTCGCGCAGCTTGACCAGATCAAGTTGTGGGGCGGCGAAGCAACTGCCATGCGTCTCGCTGGACTTTCCGAAGAAATCATTCTCGAAGAAGCTCACCGCCGCGCCGCGGGCCTGCCCGTTCTCTCCGGCGCATCCCTCGCCAACTTCAAAAACACCGGCATGCGCGAAGCCACTTTGCTCCAGCTGGTTCGCCGCGGCGTGCCCGAAAGCGAAGCCCCTACCATCCTCGCTCTTCGCCGGCGCGGCTGGAGCGATGCCCAGATTTTGCGCCGCTATCCCGGCGGCCGTTAGCCCAGCCGCCAGTGGACAGCTTGAATTTTCTTAATCGTGACAATAGCAGTCAAAATTCAAATGACCCGCTACGCCTTCGCATCTTGTTTTTCCAAATTCCAATCTGAGACCGCGGACCTCCATCACCCTAGACCCGCGCGCATTACCCCGGTAAAATCCTTCTGCTTTGACCATCTCCATTCGTAATCGCGCTCGCGCCTCAATCCTCGCATCGCTTGCGCTTCTCATCGCAGGTTTGGTTTCCGGCTGCGCCGTGCCGGTTGCTCCGGGCTATCAGATTCAAACCGAATCGCTCACCGTTCATTTCATTTCCAGCGCGTCTCCTCATCTCGCCATTCGCGCCGATTACCGTGTGCAAAACGTCGGTACCGCCCCGCTCAACTTCGTCGAAGTCACGCTTCCGGGCGAGAAAAGTTTCGGCCGCGCCAACTTTCGCGCGACTGTCGCAGGCAGGGAAATCACTCCCGAGCGCGAGCAGAGCGTTACGGATGAAACAGCGTCTGCTGGCGCCGCGCCCGCCGAATCCCTTTGGCGCATCCCGTTGCCCGGCTCCTTGCGCCAAAAACGAAAAATCGACGTTGCTCTCGAATATGACCTCGCCGCTCAGCCCGCGGCAGACCCGAGAATTTTCGTCGGGGCCATGGCGTTTTATCTGAACGACTCCGGCTGGTTCCCGGAATTCCAGGAGCCTAAGGCGCTTTTCGCCGAAGACATCGTGCGCCCCAATCCCGCCGACCTCACCGTCGTCGTTCCTGCCAATTTTCTCGTCACCGCCAGCGGTGAAGCCCATGGCGCAAAGAAATGCAACGTCGAAACCGAATATCGCTTCCGCATCGGCAGCTCCGACTTCGACCCGTACGTTCTCGCCGGCCAATATCGCGAGCAGAAAATCCCGGCCAACGGCACGCCAGTCGCTATCTGGACCTTTCAGCCCGTCTCCGCAGCGCAAGCGCAGCAAACCGCCGCGCAAATCGCCGCCGCCGCAAAATTCTACGCGCAGAATTTCGGCCCGCTGCCAAAATCCATGAAAACCATCTACGACGCAGAGCTTCCAGGAAATGTTGCCGACCAAAATGCTTGGCAGGGGTTCCTTCCCGGCGTCGTTTATAATCTGGAGTTTGATCCCCAAAAGTCTTTCGGGGCAGGGTTGAACAATGGCCTTTTAGGCGATTTTATTCAGATTGAGCTTGGCTACACCTGGTTCGGACACATGATTCGCCCTCGTCCCGAGGCTTGGTCCCTTAGCATTGGACTGAGCACTTATGCATTTGCCGAGAGCAACGAGGTGAGCACCTCTCGAACAGAAGGAATCCGCTCCAGCCTGAACGATTATGACAACGACCGCAGTCAGGCCGTCGAGAAACCCATCGTCTTCTTGACACCGAATGATCCGCAGGATCAACTTCAAATTGGTTTTGACAAAATGCAACTCTTCTTCTTCGCCCTCGAAGACAAATGCGGCCGCCAAAATCTTATCCACGCCATCTCCCACATGGTTTATGCTTTGCGTGGACAGCAATACGGCTATTCCGATTTTCGCGCCGCCCTGGAAGAGGAATGCCATCAAAATTTAGCGGGATTTTTTCGCGCTTGGCTTAATCAGCAGGGAATTCCGGCGGATTTTCGCGCTCGTTACGAAAACGCGAAACCGCAATAGCGCAATAAAACGAATTTCAATAAATTTACAGGAGGAACCGTGAAGGAAGTCATTGCCACGCCGCACGGCCCCAAGGCCATCGGCCCCTACTCGCAGGCCATTCGCGCCAACGGCCTCATTTTCATTTCCGGTCAGGTGGCCTTTGATCCTGCCACCAGCCAGCTCGTCGAAGGCGACATTGCCGCGCAGACCGATCGCGTCATCCAAAATCTGAAAGCCATCGTCGAAGCCGCCGGCTCCTCGCTCGATAAAGCCGTGAAGACCACCGTTTTTTTGAAGGAAATGGGCGAGTTCGCGAAAATGAACGAAGTTTACGCTCGCTATTTTCCATCCGCGCCTCCTGCGCGTTCTACTGTCGAAGTGGCGCGCCTTCCGCGCGACGTTCGCGTGGAAATCGATCTCATCGCGCTCGCCTAGCAGAGGAAAATCCAGAATGGCCCAAATGGAAATTCGCCACAATTGGACCCGCGACGAAATTCGCAGCATCTTTAATCTTCCGCTACCTGAACTGATTTTTCAGGCTCAGCTTGCTCATCGCAAATTCCACCAGCCCGAAGAAGTGCAGCTCTGCCGCCTGCTTTCCATCAAGACCGGAGCGTGTCCCGAAGATTGCGCATACTGCTCGCAGAGCGCTCACTACAAAACCGGCGTTGCGCGCCAGAAATTAATGCAGCCCGCCGACGTTCTCGAATCCGCGAAGCGCGCCAAAGCCGATGGCGCCACTCGTTTCTGCATGGGCGCTGCCTGGCGCGATGTGCCGGAGGGGAAAGAATTCGACGCTGTTCTCGAAATGGTTCGCAGCGTCGCCGCTCTTGATCTCGAAGTCTGCTGCACCCTTGGCATGCTCACCGATTCGCAGGCCGCGCGCCTCAAAGCCGCCGGCCTCACCGCCTACAATCACAATCTCGACACCTCGCCGGAATTTTACGGCCACATCATCACCACGCGCGTTTACGAAGACCGCCTGCAAACCATCGCGCGCGTTCGCAAAGCCGGCATCACTGTTTGCTGCGGCGGAATTTTAGGCATTGGCGAATCCGAAGAAGATCGCGTCGGCCTGCTGCACCAGCTCGCCAATCTCGACCCACATCCCGAGAGCGTGCCCATCAACGTGCTCGCCCGCATCGAAGGCACTCCGCTAGCGAACGCTCCCGACCTCGATCCCATGATCATGGTTCGCGCCATCGCCACCGCGCGAATTCTTATGCCTGCGTCGCGCGTGCGCCTCTCCGGCGGACGCCACAAATTGTCGCGCGAAGCCATCGCCCTTTGCTTCCTAGCCGGCGCAAATTCCATTTTCACAGGAGAAAAACTCCTCACCACGCCGAATCCCTCCATTGATGAGGACAAAGCTCTTCTCGATGAACTGGGCATGAAAGCGATGCAGCAACATGCCTGACGCCAACGCCAATCCAGGCTTGCCTGAGAACGACCTGCGCGCCCGCATCGATGCGGATTTACGCGCCCTTCACGAGCATTCACAATTTCGCTCGCTCGAAATTCCCGCGGGCATCAATCTCTGCTCCAACGATTACCTCGCGCTCGCCGCCGATCCGCGCCTCAAGCAAGCCGTTCTCGCCGCAATAGACTCCTGCGAACGCCTCGGCTCGACTGGCTCGCGCCTGCTCTCCGGAAATTCCTGCGACTGGGAAGCCATCGAATCCGAATTCGCGAATTTCGTCGGCGTCGAATCCGCTTTGTATTTCACTTCCGGCTACGCCGCGAATGTCGGCCTGCTCAGCGCGATTTTGCAGCCGGACGATATTGTTTTCTCCGACGCGCTCAATCACGCCAGCCTGATTGACGGCATCCGCCTCTCGCACGCGCGCAAAATTATTTATCCGCATGGCGATTTGCGTTTCCTCGAACGCGCTCTGCAGCAAAATGCAAACGCCTCCGGCGCAAAAATTATCGTCACCGAAAGCATTTTCAGCATGGAGGGCGACATCGCGCCCCTCGCCGAAATTCTGCACCTCGCAGAACACCACGGCGCCTATGTAATTGTTGACGAAGCGCACGCCATCGGCGTTTGTGGCGCGCAGGGCCGCGGCCTCGTTGCAGAACTCGCCGCGGAACTCCCCAGTCGCAGCCGCATCCTCGCCACCGTTTACACCTGCGGAAAAGCGCTCGCCAGCGTTGGCGCTTTTGTTTGTTGCAGCCGCGCGGTGAAGCATTTTCTCGTCAACTATGCGCGCAGCTTCATTTTCAGCACCGCCGCTCCTCCCTACATCGCGCATCAAATCCGCGCCGCGCTTGACCTCGCGCGCGCCGCCGATGATCGCCGCAAGCATCTCGCGCAAATTGCCGCCGCTCTCCGCGCCGAACTTTCCGCCGCAGGCCTCGATTGCGGCTCCAGCACATCGCACATTATTCCTGTAATTCTCGGCTCGAATGAGGCCGCCCTTCACGTAGCGTCGCAACTGCAATCCGCCGGATTCGCCGTGAAGGCCATCCGCCCGCCCACCGTTGCGCCCGGCACCGCGCGGATTCGTTTGTCGCTCACCAGCACAATCTCTTTCGAAGATGTCCACCGGCTCTCTCGCGCCCTCGTCAACGCGGTTTCCGCCGCCCCGCGCTCTTCATCAACGGCGCTCGCGCATGCCTAGCCGTTTTTTTATAACTGGCACCGACACCGGCGTGGGCAAAACTACCGTCGCCGCTCTTCTCTGCGCGGCGCTCGACGCAATTTACTGGAAGCCCATTCAAACTGGCACGCGCGACGGCGCCGACCGCTCTACAATTCTGCGTCTCGCAAATCTGCCGCGCCATCGCGCTCTTCCCGAAGCCTATCGCTTCTCCCCGCCCGTTTCTCCGCATCTCGCCGCGCAGCGCGCGCGCGTCCGCATCGCGCTCCACAAAATCCGTCTGCCCAAAATCGCGCCGCTTGAAAATCTCATCGTCGAAGGCGCCGGCGGCGTCCTCGTCCCCATTAATTCCACTCAGCTCATGACTGATTTAATGTCTCATCTCCGCCTGCCTGTGCTGCTCGTCGCGCGCACTTCTCTGGGCACCATCAATCACACGCTGCTTTCCATCGCCGCACTGCGCGCCGCGAACCTCGACCTTCGCGGAGTCATCATGGTCGGCAAACCCAATCGCGAAAATCGCCGCGCCATCGAACACTATGGCAAAATTGAAGTGGTCGGCTCGGTGCCGCCGCTCAAAAAAATGAATCGCGCCGTTTTTTTGGAAGTTTTTCGCCGCAATTTCAATCGCGAGGTCTTCATACCATGACCGTGACGATGACCAGCCCGCTGCGCATCTGGCATCCATTCACTCAGGAAGCGCTCGACCCCGCGCCGCTGCGCATCTCGCACGCCCAGGGCGTTTATCTCTACACCGAAGATGGCCGCCGCATCATCGACGCCATCTCATCCTGGTGGACCAACATCCACGGCCATTGCCATCCCGCCATCATGGCCGCTATCGCCGAACAAACTGCGAAAATAGACCACGTTTTGCTCGCTGGTTTCACGCACGATAGAGTCGAAGAACTCGCCTCGTGCCTCCGCAAAGTTCTTCCGCCGGAACTCGAAAGCATTTTTTTTTCCGACGATGGTTCCACTGCCGTCGAAGTCGCCCTAAAAATCGCCGTCCAATATTGGCAAAACGTCGGCCGTTCGCAAAAACGCTCCATGGTCGCGCTCGAACACGCCTATCACGGAGACACCGTCGGCGCCATGTCCGTCAGCGAACGCTCCGCCTTCACCGCTCCCTTTCGCGATTTTCTTTTCCCCGTGCGTCGCGTCCACAGCGCATATTGCTATCGTTGCCCCGTCGGCAAAACCCGCGCCACTTGCGACATCGAATGCGTCACCCAGCTCGCCAACCTTCTCGAAGAAAAACACGCCGAAATCGCCGCGGTCATCGTCGAGCCGCTTCTTCAGGGAGCCGGCGGCATGATTGTTCATCCCCAGGAATTTCTCCAGCGCGTTCGCCAGCTTTGCACCGAATACGGCGTGCTGCTCATCGCCGACGAAGTGCTCACCGGATTCGGCCGCTGCGGCAAAATGTTCGCCTGCGAACTCGCCGCTGTCGTTCCCGATTTGATGTGCCTCTCCAAAGGAATCACTGGTGGAGTCCTCCCGCTCGCCGCCACCGTTTGCACCGGAGAAATTCATCGCGCCTTCGTCAGCGAAGATCGCGGCCGCACTTTCTATCACGGCCATTCCTACACTGGAAATCCCGTCGCAGCCGCTGCCGCCGTCGCCAGCTTCAAAATTTTCGAGAACGAGCCGGTCTTCGAGCGCATCAACGCCATCTCGAAAATTCATCAGCAGCGCCTCGCCGCCATCCAAAATCATCCTGCGGTCGGCGACGTCCGCTCCATCGGCACCGTCGCCGCCATCGAACTCCGCGCCGACGACGCCGGCTATTTTTCGCGCCTCCGCCCCAAGCTCTACGAATTTTTCCTCAACGCCGGCATTTTGCTCCGCCCGCTCGGCAACGTAATTTACGTTCTGCCGCCCTACTGCATCACCGCCGAAGAACTGCACCACGTCCACGACCACATCGCCACTTCCCTCGCCCACATCCCCGAATGGTCCCGCCGCCCCTCCGCCTCCGCTCACTCCGCGTAGTCACAATCTTCTTTAGCCGGCGAGATGTAAGATAGAATGTCGTTATGTCGTCACCTAAAGAATGGTTTCGGGTGGATGGACTCGAAATTGAACGCCTTCTCTCCGAGTGGCGATGGCTTTGTCCAGCACAGATGTCACTTCTCGCCAGAAATGTGTTCGGAGAATTGTTCTTGGAAGATAAAGCCGGCTCGGTGTTCTGGCTCAATACGACGGTCGGGAAATTGCGCAAGATCGCCAACTCGAAAGCTGAATTTCTGGAAATGGCAGAGGCTAGCCCGCAACGGCGGGAGTGGTTTGTTGAGCAAGAGGCAAGAGCCTACGCGAATCGCGGCCTGTCTCCAAATTCATCTCAGTGTGTTGGGTTCGGGGTGCCCGCGGTCTTCGCGGAAGGCGGCGCTCCCGACACGCCCTTCATCGCGGACCTTTACGAACACGTTTCTTTTCTCGGCGAACTGCATCAACAGATCGCGACTTTACCAGATGGAAGCAAAGTACGTCTCAGAGTCGGCTCAAAACCCTTTTCGAAGTGAAGCAAAGGTGAAACGCCACGTGCGGCATTCACTGGCTCATGCTAAAATCATTGTCTCCCAACGGGCCTGTAGCTCAGGTGGCTAGAGCGCGCCCCTGATAAGGGCGAGGTCGACTGTTCAAGTCAGTCCAGGCCCACCAATCACTGAAGATGCCCTTTTACGCATACATCCTTCGCAGCACAGCCACAGGAAAGTTCTACATTGGCCATACGGAAAATCTAGCCAGGCGCATCTGCGAGCACAATAATAATCGAACCACCTCAATTAAGAATCGTGGCCCCTGGGAACTGTATTATTCCGAAGAGTTCGCCACCCGGATCGAAGCCATGCGCCGCGAGCGGCAAATCAAGAACATGAAGAGCCGTGCGTGGATCGAAAAATTGGCTACAGCGTCCCGATGAAGTGCATCGGGAAGGTCGACTGTTCAAGTCAGTCCAGGCCCACCAACTAAATTTCCTTCACAAGGTGTAAACTCTCACCGCGCCACCGCACCTGCTTTTCAAGGAGCCGCTCATGATTTTTTCGATGTACATCATCTGGGTCGTCGTCATCGGCATTCTCGCTGGATGGATCGCCGGCAAAATCATGCGCGGACGCGGCTTCGGCCTGCTCGGCGATTTGATCGTCGGCGTAATCGGTTCGCTGCTGGGAAGTTTTATTTTTGGCTTGCTGGGACTGGGCGCTTACGGCCTGCTCGGCCGCCTGGTCATTGCCATTGCCGGCGCCGTCATTCTTCTGTGGCTGATTCGCTTCATCAAGAGGGCGTGAACCGCGAATCGCTCATTTCCCGCCCGCAAAATATTGCGTGAGCCGCTGATGCAGCTCGTCCACCGCGCGGTGCAGTTCCACAACGCCTTCCGTGCGATCGCTCACGTCCTGCGTTTTCAAATCGCCCAGCAAATCGTGCGTCAGCGTAGTCGCGCGCCGTATCCGCTCCAGCGTCAGCAGCGAAAGCACCGTCTGCGGATCGCGATGCTGAATCTGCCGCTCGCGCCACTCCTGCACCGCCCACGCCGTTTTCCTCACGTAATCCACCGCGTCGCGAAATTCCCGCAAAATCAGCGGGTCCATGTCGCCTGTTTTAATCCCTTGCTCCAAACGCAACAGCTCCGCGCTGGTCTTGCGCAGCTCAAAATTCAGTCCCCAAAAAGATTCATCCGGCTCGACCAGCTCCACCGCGATTCCCTGAATCTCTCCGCCGGCCGTCCGCCGCACCGCCGCCACGCGCGCGCGCCGTTTCTGCGTGGCGAGCAGGTTGGTCAGCTCCGTTTCCACTCCCGTCGTCGGATAATTAATCATGTGCAGCAGCGCGCCGTGCGCATTCACTTCGGTGGCCTGCGCCTGCTCTTTGAATTGCGCGCCATTCGCCTCGCGCCAGTTGACTTCCAGCGGCACTACCACCGGGAAGCGGCTGCTGCGCCGATGCTCTGGCCCGGATAACTTCTTGGATGATGGCTTCTCTGTAGACACGCCACGCCTCGGAGGGACCCAACACTGCCCCTACCTTCTACGCCTTTTTTGCAAATTGGCAAGCCCTAATTTTGGCAGTCGCGCACGTTGAATTTTGAATTTTTCTCATTCGCACAGCAGCCAAAATCCGGTTCGATTCATTACCGCAATTTTCCGCGTCCATTTGGCGCGTATCCGAGCCCTTGTACGTTGTATTTGGTGCCGCGGCCTTTGAAGGATATCGTTCGCAGCCTTCCGGGGAGCAGTTCCCAGCCGTTCAGGAGGTCGGAGCTTCAGCTCCAACATAAACGACCGTCCTCCGTTTCTTCCTCTTCGCGCTGCCCTGTACGTTATGTGGTCGCCCCTCCGTTTTTCGCTGATTACTCGCTTGCCGCGCCGCAGCTCTTCGGAGCGTAGGCGGGGTCATCGCCGCCGCCGAAACGCGAACGGCACCTGACGTGGCGTGCTCTTACTCACCGGCATCCGCGTGTCCAACCCGCGCCCCGTCCCCGCATCGCCGGGCAACAGCAAACCCCTCGCCCACGTCGGCAATTCCTGATACCGCACAAGCATTGCATTTGCTCTCGTAGGGGCAGGGTTCACCCTGCCCGCGCGACTCGCAGAGTCGCGTTCGCCTTGCCCTTGCCCGTTCGTCACTGCCTTCAACGCCTCTCTTCTTTCCATCTCCGCCCGCGTCGGCGTCCCCATCTTCCTCTTCTTCCCGTCCAGCGTTATCTTCACCCGCCGCCATCGAATCGGCCCGCGCAACCACCCGCGTTCTCTCTGACGCTGCGTCTCCGCCCGCGCCCGCTCCAGCTTCTCCAAATTCGCCGGCGCGAACGCCCTCATCTTCCTCCTCACCCTCTCCGGATCCGCCTCAAACCTCTTGACCAGTTTGTTCACCCACGTATGACTCACTCCCAACAATCTCGCCACCCGATACTTCGCCCACGGCCTGTTTTGCGCGCGAGCAACGATTCGCGGACTCCCCAGCGTCTCGTCCCGCGCCCGCTGCCCGCGTCCCGCCCTCGAGGGAACGCCGCTTGCCGCGCCCGCGCGACTCGCAGAGTCGCCTCGAGCCTCCAACCTCTCAACCCGAAGGCCTGATCCTGAGCCTGTCGAAGGGCAGCCTCTAGCCTCCAGAAACCACTGCCAAACCAACTGCTCAATCACCCGCGACTCCATCTCGCTCCGCCACGGCAGCGGAGCCCTCCTCCGCGCCGCCCGCGCCTTCTGTATATTGACGCGCCGCGCCTCCCGCGCCTTCACCGATTTATGCCCCGCTCCAACGCCTCCCATTGTCTTTGCCTCTATAATTCTGTCTTTGCCTGCTGTGTATACGTCATCCTAGCAAGAATCCGCCATCCACGCCCAAGTATCCGATTCTACCAATAGTAAGTCACAATGATAGTTGACTTACTTTTTCTGACACGGTATACTGTGTGCTGTTGGAAGGCCGGTGCGCACATGAAAAACGAAGTTTCCACCGTGACAACCAAGGGCCAGCTTGTGATTCCCTCCAAGCTTCGCAGGAAGTTCGGCATCCGAAAGGGCACCCAGGTTGCGTTTGTAGAGGAGGCGCAGCGCCTGGTGCTCCAGCCACTAACTCCCGAATTCATTCATAGCCTCCGCGGCTCTCTCAAAGGGGAGCCTTCTGCGCTTAAGCTGCTGCTGGACGACCGCAAGCGTGACCGCGACCTCACCGGTGACCGATGAAGCGCGCGGTCTTGGACGCGAGCGCCGTAATGGCTTTTTTTGAGGATCGCCACGGAGCCGACAAAGTGGAAGAACTAATCTCTCTTGCGGTGGCTGGTAAACGCGATCTTCTCATGAGCGTCGTGAACTGGGGCGAAGTGTATTACTCCGTTTGGCGCGCCAAGGGACAGGGAGCTGCCAGGCAAGCAGCCGCTGAAATCGCGCAGTTGCCCCTGGAAATCGTCCCCGCGGACTTTGAATTGACAAAACTCGCCGCCACCTTTCGAGCGAATCATAAGCTGCCGTATGCTGACTGCTTCGCGGCCGCGCTCGCGTCGGCCAACCGGGCCCCCGTCGTGACCGCCGACGCGGATTTCAAGGCCGTTGCCGCCGACGTCCAAGTTTTGTTCTTGTGACAGAAGAACGTTGACGACAAAGGGTTAGGCCAACTTCTAAATCCGCCTTTGCTTGCTCGGCACTTGTCACTCGTCACCCGTCACTGCCTCTAAGCCCTCACCGATTTATGCCCCGCTCCCGCTCCTCCCATTTCTGTTTCCTCTCTGTTGGTTCGTAGGGGCAGGGTTCACCCTGCCCGCGCGACTCCCCGAGTCGCGGTCTTGCCTGCTCGTCACTCGCCACTGCTTTGCCTCGCCGTACCCTCGGCGACGGCCGGTCACTCATTTGCCGCACTTAATCTGTCATCCCGAACCCAGCACGCTGCGCTAGCAGCATCAGAATCAAACGTTGCGGGATGATGGTGAGGGACCTGCTGTTGCCTTTCCCCAGCCTCCAACCTCTCAACCCGAAGGGTTTGATCCTGAGCGCAGTCGAAGGGCGCGCTCTGAGCGACGTCGAAGGCCGCGTATTTCGCGCGTTGTAAGGGCACGGCTTCAGCCGTGCCGCTAAAACTAGACGCCATCATCCCTTCCTATCGCGCGCGACTAGAGGGTCAGGGCGCACTTTGCCCTGACATCTCTGCGCGCGTTCGCAGTTCACATTTAAGCCTCTGCTCCGATAGCGCGCGTTTTGAGCGTCGCGGTTTTCCGCGACACCTCTGCGCGCGACATCCGCTCCATTCCTCAGCAGTATTGCCATGGTACATTAACCTGACAAGCAACACTCAGCCATTTTGCGCGAAGAGCGTTACGAATTATATGAAAATGGGTTCAAAGCGGCGAAATTTCGAACGGAAGTAGCTCGAATTTGGCGCGGTTTTGAGGAGGCGAACAGGCCAATTCCGAAATTTTAGACAAAACGACCAGGCCACTCCTGCGGGTATCCCACAGCGGCCAGAAGTGGCCCTTTTGGGAAAGGACGGCGTCAAGAATGCAACTCCCATTTGCGGCGGCGCAGAGTGCTGCCAGCACGGCTAAGGCGACTTCGAGACAAAACTGCCGTTGGAGCCGCACGGCGAATCCCCATGTCCTGCGCATCGTTTGGGAGGTCGGCTTTTGGCTTCAAATCGGAGACCGCCTCTAAGCCCCGTTTTGCCTCATCAACGGCTTCTTGAATGGCCACGAACTCAGTCGCTAGATCATGCTGCGCTTCTAAGTCAAATGCTCCGTCGTCCTTGACGGGTATCTTAAATGTGACTGCGGCCATACGACGTAATGATGGCCGGGTGACCCTGTCGAAGCCGTACGTCCTGCCGAACCCATAGACGATGGCAGCTTGGCAATATACGGGGTCAAGTTCATCGCTGAGAATCTCGATTCTGCCGCAATGGTCCGTAGTAGCGAATGCATGCCCCGCCGGGCGAACTGTCATGTTGAAGTCGCTGTCAATGCTCCACAATAACGAGGGGCGAGAAAAATCTTTCAAATTCGACTCGTCAACCCATCCGTGCTCTTTCCCAATTTCCACGTTGGCCGAATAGAGCGGGACGATACCGCGTTTGGCGTAGAAAAGCGTCTTTTTGAGCACGCGCTTGCCAATGCCCATGCGGAACAAATCCCTATCACTTAGCGTTACCGTGACAGTCCGGCGGATTTGCCTCGTTCTTACAAATGAGGAAAGCACCTCTGCTTGTCTTTCTAGTGTAAGGCCAGTTTCTCTGAGAACAGGCGCTAACTCGGCAGGACTTACAAAGGATTCCGCGTCAAGATCGCCTAGCTTTTCCCGTTCCTCACGCGACCACCATTTGTTGACGAGCCAATGCTCCGTCGGTTTGAATCTCTCTATCGGAAACAGCTTGCATCTACCGTCAGTGCTTGAAAATTCCTTCGGATTGCCCTGGAAAAGTCGGAATGCCGCCGACATACTCGGGAGATCGTTGTCGGGGATTATAAATCTCTTTGCGTCGCGCGTCTCTCCCACTTCGCCAACCAAGTAGGTGAACACTGGTTCTCGCTGCACATCTCCCGGCGCTTGCTTCTTGCGGAAGACCAAAATGTACGTCTTTTTAGGAGTCGAATAAAACGTGTCTTTTGGCAGTGAGATGATCGCTTCAAGATAGCAGGTTCTAAGGATGTGCGCACGCAGCCCGTCTTCAGCGTGCCTGAGTAACAGGCCGTCTGGAACAATTACGAGGGCACGCGCTCCCGGCTTCAGGCCGTTAATTACGAGCTGCAGGAAAAGATTCTCGATGCCGGATCCGGGAACGGAATAGTAAGCTTGCAGCTCGGCGTCTTGCCAAAGCAAATCCCGCTGTTTACCAGTCCCGCGCACAACGTAAGGCGGATTGGTCATAACCAGATCGAAAACCTCTCGTGGGGCTCTGGCTAAGGACCCGGTTGCAGAATTGCCTGTCGAGATGAAGGTTTGGCTGAGGACATCGGCCAATCTTTTTATGGAGCCTACCGGATCGTTTTCCAAGACCTCCGATAAATGCACAAGCATATTGGCTTTTGCCAGTATGATCGTTTTTTCATCCCTTTCCCATCCGACGTAACGAAGGTTTGGTGCATGCCTCGAGCGGAAATCGTGGGGCCGCTTATTCATCAGCGGCTCCAGCACGAATCCTCCGACCCCGCAGGCCGGATCTGCCAATACTGCCTTCGGCGGCAGGTATTCGACTCCGCTCATTTCCACTATCGCCTTAACGACATTGCGAGGTGTGAAATATTGGCCCCAGTTCTTGACCGAAAGACTCTTTTTGAGGAATCGTTCAAAAATTCTGGACTTAAATTCTGGGTCTATCCTGCGCAAAGAGCCGAAATCCTCGAACCTTCCGAGAATCTGATGGAATAATCTCCCGAGGTCTTGCACCTTTGGATCGAGAACTATCCCGTTTATGATCGAGGTGCCGTCGGCTCCCGGGGGGAAAAGTTCTTTTATCGCCGGCCGCACATGGTCGTAGTAATAAGAGAGGACCTTGTCTGTGCTCTTTGACAGTACTGTCGCGAAGTCAACCGGGACGCCTGATTTGTCCGTCCGCAAAACATTGAGGTCGGAAAGGAATTTAAAAATCAGCAACTCAATGAATGTCGCCAGGCATGCCTCAGGCTGCTGGCCGCATGCCAACCACACGTCCTGCCAAGTCTGTTCCGCGAGCCGCGTCGGATTGACAACCTCCAGTGGAACAAGAATAGCTTGCGGTTTATTGAGGTCTGTTTCAAGGCGGTCGAGGGTCTTCTTTATTAACGCCCGCCCCTCAACCGAGGCAAGGTCTATCGGATAATCAAGAGGATAATCGTCCTCCCGTTTTATGAATTTCCACGAGCTTGAAGAAACAAGAATCCACGAGTTACGCGTATGGTCGCTGACTCCGCCGATTTCACATTCGAGCGGACGGCAGTACTCTTCGGCCACCTTTTCAACAAAACTTCGGGTTTTATTTTCCGAGTCCAGTTTCCCTGAATCTTTGTACTCCACAACCATTTTGACGGTGGGCTCAGCTTGACGGCGGTCAACTATTAGCCCATCGGGCTTTCTATTTTCGTATTTTCCATAGTCGCGGTCTGGAATGATGCGCGCTCTGCGGAGTTGGTCTAAGGTTGTAGCTCCGAGATTGAAGGCTTCATACAGCCCGACCGCTTCACCATGAGCGTGGCCTTTTGCGTTTAGGTAGCCTTTTTGTCGGAGCTCCTCAGACAACCTTCACCCCCAGCAAAATGCGCGAATCGTGAGGTTCGGGATACGGGCGCATCGCAGGGGATTATAAGGGGAAAGTAATCTATAACAGCATGTTAATGTTGCAGCGTGACTAAAAGAAAAAAACCCGTTCCGGCAATCATCGGAACGGCTGAAGTGTTTGTCTGAATACTCTTTGAATCTTCACGGAAAAATCGGCTCAGGACAGGCCGAAGGACCACCTGGCCTAAAGGCGGTGACGAGAGGGCAAGCCGAGTATAAAGCAAAAAAGCCCGCACCGGATTATCGATGCGGGCCAATCCTAAATGCCCTTTGCAATCGGAAGTTACAAGTCAGAACCCGTGGTGATTCGATGAGAATCGAACCCCCGATATCCATGAGGTGTCACGGAAATCGAGCTTGTCCCGGTGTAATCCACCGAGACTGGGCAGCTTCAGTCCCGATGTACTCAATCGGGACGTATCTGCCGTTCTCTTTAGAAAGGAGGTGATCCAGCCGCAGGTTCTCCTACGGCTACCTTGTTACGACTTCACCCCAATCATGAGCCATACCTTGAGCGCCTGCCTCCTTGCGGTTAGCTTGGCGATTTCTAGTACAGCCCACTTTCGTGATGTGACGGGCGGTGTGTACAAGGCCCGGGAACGTATTCACGGCGCCGTTCTGATGCGCCATTACTAGCGATTCCGGCTTCATGCAGTCGAGTTGCAGACTGCAATCCGAACTGAGCGCGCTTTTTTGCGATTAGCTCCCCCTCGCGGGTTCGCGACGCTTTGTGGCGCGCATTGTAACACGTGTGTAGCCCTGGACATAAAGGCCATGCTGACTTGACCTCATCCCCACCTTCCTCTCCGTTATCCGGAGCAGTCCTCATAGAGTTCTCCCTTGCGGGTAGCAACTATGAG
>Ga0209167_10000406_pt1 | contig 33408 bp, 25 predicted proteins | sample Coa_R1_9_FD_187154 | JGI IMG/M metagenome (GOLD analysis project Ga0209167, IMG submission 187154) | Surface soil microbial communities from Centralia Pennsylvania, which are recovering from an underground coalmine fire - Coalmine... | ecosystem: Environmental > Terrestrial > Soil >...
TGTTCCCTATGATTTCGATATGTCCGGGATAGTAAATACGCCGTATGCAGCTCCGGCTGAGGAATTAAATATGAGGTCTGTTCGTGAAAGGCGGTATCGTGGATATTGTATTCAGGATATGAAAACATTTGATAAAACAATCGAGTTGTATAATAGCCGAAAAAAAGATATCTATTCTATTTTCACTAATTGCCCTTTACTTGATGAGAAATATATAAAATCAACCATTAAGTTTCTTGATGAATTCTATGCTACGATCAATAATCCAAATGCCGTAAAAAAAGAATTTGGATATCCCTGCGATAAAAACGGGACGGGTAATGTAGTTATCAAAGGTTTAAAGGAGGAATAAAAAAACTGACATATAAAACCAGAAAATCGCGGGTATTTTCATCTCTTTTTTGTAATTTGATTTTGTTTCAGTCTTCGGAACTTTCTTCATTTCGTAAAACATTGCACATGAGAAAAACTACTACTTTACATGCCCGTATATTCCTGCCTCTTGCAGGCCTATGTCTGTTGATCAGCTGCTCTAAGAGCAGTCTGAACGGAAGCTTACCACCTGCCAACCCCAATCCCGTCCAGACCCACGTATATGGTTTATTACCGGTTTCGGATGAGGAAATGCAAAATGTTCCGCTGTTTACGCCGGAAGTGCTGAACGGTGGTAAGATAACAAACGGATTGAGTTTTTCAGGCACATTACCTTCCAGTTACCTGATGACCACTCCGGCAATCAGAGACCAGGGCCAGATTGGCTCCTGCACCGGTTTCTGCGGTACGGAGGCAAATGAAATACTGAAGTACTATGCACAAAACGGAGTGGTAACTGCACAACCTGTCATCAATTCGACCGCGAGCGCTATTGCAGCTGTCAATGCCAATAAATTCAGCAGCCCAACGAGTTTTTTCGGCACCAGTGGCGCACTTGCTCCGCTTTTCTTATATTATGTAGAACGGGTTAAACTTGAAGGCAGATCCATTTCTTCCGATCCGGGAGCCAATATGGTAAATATCGGCCAGGCATTGCAGGGTTTGACCAGCAATACCGGAACCGGCAGATCCATCAGCCCATTTGGCGAAAGCACAGAAAATCTTTATCCCTACCCGAGTACACTAAATTCTCAGGGATACAATATCGCGTCCAGTAATTCCAGGCAGTATAGAACCGCCCCTGGTTCAGGTGCCATCAGTAATGCAGCTACTTTCGCCATTGCCAAAGAGGGTGGTTCTACTACTACATCCGGATCGACAACGGCGGGTTACTATTATATTGCAGGCACAGGTGATGTTACCGAAGTCAATAATTGCAAGTATGCTATCCTGAACAACAAGCCGGTATTAATGGGCTTCACCGTTTATGATAATTCTTCCTATACGGTATTTGAAGGTCTGAATACCACCAGTTATGTTTACAACCCATTAACGAATGGCAGCATAACCAAAGGGTTGAGCGCGTTGGGCGGACATGCCGTACCCCTGGTGGGCTATTTCGATGACGGAACGGCTTCGACCAGTGCAACCGGCGGTGGTTATTTCATCGTGCAAAACTCATGGGGCACACCATGGGGTTATTATGGACATTTCCTGCTGCCTTATTCCGTATTACGAAACAGCTCGGTAGTTGGAAATAACAATTTGTTCGTATTAGTTCAATAACCCGAAGTCTTTGGGCTAAAGAAACTGACCTTTTGGATATCGGTCACCGGCGGCTATTAAAGTTTGCCTTGGTCAAATCCATGTCGTATGGCCGCTTCAAGTATATCCATATTAATATCTTTTAGCGTTTTGAACTTGATGCAATATCCGGTCACGCTTGCTTTGCCCAGTTTTTTTCCAAACGTTTTAGCCAGGTATGTCTTATCCCCGAGACCCAGGATGTAGACAGAGATACCTGTTGTGTTTGCACTTAAACCAATTTGATAAAACTCTCTGGTTGTTCCATTAGCATATCTTATCGTGTAAAAACCATATCCTATATTGGGATTGGAAACAGTTTTATTTTCATTGTTTTTACCATCAAGGAACCATAATTTACAACCCAGTGATATCTGAAGTATGAACCTGTGCAACTCCTGCATGTCACTACGTTTTGGTTCCGGTTGGCTGGTAATATACTCTTTGATTTGATCTTGCACGTTCATAAAATATGAATGTTGTTCACGTTGCCTTTTGATATTACCAACACATACTGTAAATCTTTTGTTGCATTCGTTTTATTAACGGGCAATTTATTACGATTGCGGAGGGTAAGTATTTTTATCGCGATCAGGGAAGTCTATTTATCATCCGGGTTGATAAATCTGAAGACAACAGCCGCCAGGGCAGCGCCTCCGAAACAACCTACCAGGTAAACCCAAATGGAATTCCAGGAGATTAGTTTCAGTATACTGATACCAACCGCCACCGCAGGATTAAACGCTCCTCCGGATATGACACCCGGGGCATACGCCATGGCCAACACGGTGAAGCCAATCGCAAGTCCATAATAACTGTTACCACTGGTTGCCTTGGCAGTCGCTACATTTAATACAACATAAGCCAGAGCGAAAGTGCCCAGGAATTCTGCGAGGAATCCTTTTGAAAAATTAGCCATTTCAACAGCCTGTTCAACCATTTTTTCATTCATATAATACATTACTACCAATGATGCAATACAAGCTCCTAATATTTGAGCTATCATATAGACAATTGCTTCAGCGGTAGAAATTTTGCCGCGAAGTAAAACAGCCAATGTGACCGCAGGATTATAATGTGCTCCTGAAACATGGCCGCCGGCATAAATCATGACCATTAAAACTGAGCCGATCGCTAACGGAGCAAAATCACCCTTGCCTCCGAGGACAACCATCCCAATCACGAAAACCAGGAAAAAAGTGCCAATAAATTCAGTGATATACTTTTTCATATAATTTTTTTTATATTAAGTGATCTCACCAAGTCACTCCCGGCATTCCCATTCTAAGGTACCTTATTCATGATGATCCAAAAAAATTTCATCCGCTTAATCGTCTTTAACAAATCCCAAATTCAGCCTCCTGAAAGGATTCAATGAAAGAATAAATATTCAGATCACTCATCAAACAGCAGGAATAAGATAGAGCATCATGCCCATGATGAGGTATACGATAATCAGCTGAACACCTTTATACCAGTTGGAACGTCCGTCACCGGCAATCATAGCCCCCAGGATGACCGTCAGGAATAAAACCACAATTAATGACCGGGGAAAAGTAAGGTTCAATTGACCCGGGCCAATGAATGTACTCAGGATTACCAATATAGGCGCGATAAAAAGAGCAATTTGTATGGAACTGCCTAACAAAATACCGATGCTGAGATCCATTTTGTTCTTGGTTGCAAGTGTTACTGCTGAAATGCTTTCTGCAGCGCCGCCGACGATCGCCAAGAATATTACCCCTACAAACACATCCGACATGCCAAGCGCTTTCCCGGTTTCTTCAGCTGCACCTACCAGCACTTCACTCATGAAAGCAGCTAAAACCGATGCAATCACCAAAGAAACCAGCGCCAGGGTCAGCGACCATCTTTTTTCATGTTCTTCGGTATGTTCTCCGCCACTCTGAGTTTTAAAAAAATCCGGATGTGTCCTGATCATAAAAAAGAGATACAACACATATCCGATCAATAATACAATCGCCAGATTCAGGTTTAGTAAATTTTCATTGCCCGTGGGAGCTTTATCGGCCATGAAAATATGAAAACCGCTGGGTATGGTCAGACTAACAACGGCTATCATCATCATCGAACTGTAAACCCGAATACCAACCGGATTATAATCCTGATTATGAAATTTCATTCCTCCTGCCAAAAAAGACAACCCCATAGCGAGTAACAAGTTCGCAAGAATTGCTCCGGCCAGCGAGGCCAGCACCATCTGGTGCAATCCGGCGTTCAGGGCAATGATAGCAATGATTAGTTCCGGTAAATTGCCAAAAGTTGCATTGAGCAGACCGCCGATCGCATCACCTGTATAGGAGGCAAGTTGTTCGGTTGAGTTTCCGATCAAACGGGCAATGGGTATTATGGAAAGCGCTGCTGAGAAAAAAATCAGCGGTGCAGAAGCATGGCTGTGATCCAGGAAAACGGCTATGGGTATAAAAATAAACAGCCAATAAATATTCGGTTTCAATAAATTTTTCATTGATCAGCAGATTGTAGAGAAAAATTTTTAATGTCAGAAAACCCACGGACCTGACTCTTTCCCTTTTATATGATTTAGCAGCAGATTATTCAAAATACAATTTTTTCAACAGACCTTAAAACCCTGGTTCTTTTTTTAATTGCGAAAAAATAAGAGGCTATCGTGGCGGACAACTTAATCAGTGTAAAGAATTTTTTTGATGCCGTCAGTATTATCATTTTGTAAAATCTCCTTCTGTAAAAACTTCTGGATGCCAGGATTTGAACTAAGTTGTAAATTGTTTCTACCGAATGCCCATCATGTTGAAGTTTACCCGCTGCGTCTTGCTGGCCTGCCTCTGCTGCTTTATCTCCAGGGCGCAGTCTCCGAAACAATATCTTTCTGTTCCCGGCAAAGATGCGTATACTCATATCGACGCCGGCGGGAAAACAGTCCTGCCCAGCGGAAGATGGGTTACTCCTGCGGGCCAGACCATTCGCATCGCACACGATCCTTTTGGAATGGCGGTTTCCCCGGACGGATCGAAGACGGTAACCTTACATAATGGCGTTTTTACCGTAATCGACAATTCCAGTATGAAGAGCACCATGGTAGGGTGGATTGGTGATATACCCGGCAATGACCGGCTGGATTTTGCTCTTGCCAGTTACCGGAACTCCATTCCTTCTCCCCTGCCAAATGGTTCTTTTCTTGGTGTCGCTTTCGGACCTGATAATAAAACCGTTTATTTGAGCGGAGGCGACAATGGTTCCGTCATCATCTATGATATTGAAAAATTTAAAAAGCTGGATTCCATATCGCTGAATGGTTTGGTGAACGGTATAGAATATGCTGAAAGTTTTACCTCGGATCTCCTATACAACGATGCAAATAATGAAATACTGGTTCTCGACCGCGGCAATTTCAGAATGGTGAGAATAAATCTGAACACCCGGAAGATCACCGCGTCCATCCCGACAGGCAGGCAACCTTTCGGTCTTGCTCTGAGTCCTGATCATACACTGGCATTCGTTGCCAATGTGGGCATGTACGATTATCCTTACCTGCCCGATTTAACAAAAGACAATTACGACAGTATGCTCCTGCCTTGGCATCCTTATGGTAATGGCACTAAAGAGTCCATCAACGGATATCAATGGAAGGGAAGAAAAATTCCCGGTGTGGGCAGTCCGCTCGCACCCGAGGCCATGAGTGTATATGTAATCGATCTCTCAAATAATACAATTACCGACCGGTACAAACCCGGATACCAGATCGGCGAAATGATTGAAGGTGCAGAAGTTGTCGGTGGTGCAAGCCCCAATTCGATCGTGGCAGGAAAAAAATATGCTTATGTCACGAATGCTACCAACGATAATATTTCCGTTATCGATTACAGGGAACATAAAATAACAGGTCATATAACGGTGAAAGTTAGCCCGCTGATTGACCATTATCGTGGTCTTCTGCCCTTTGGCATCGCTATGAGCCGGGATGAAAAAACTTTGTATACCGCACTGCTGGGTTTTAACGCCATCGCTGTGATAGACATTGCATCGAAAAAAACAATTGGACTGATCCCTACGGGATGGGGACCCACCCGCGTCAGCCTTTCTCCAGATGGAAAAGAATTAATGGTAAGCTCCTGTCGAGGTTATGGCGCAGGACCGAATGGAGGAAAGGGATTTGTGGCACCGGTTGAAGGAACTTATATCGGGGATATCCAACTGGGTACTTTTCAGAAGATCGCAATACCCGATGCGGCGGCGCTCGCTGCATACACAGAACAGACCATACAAAATACCTTCACTATTAATTCGGTTAAAGATGATGGTAAAAACCCCCTGCCTCAGTTGCAAGGGTTACGCAAATCCCCGATCCGCTATATCGTGTACATCACCAAGGAAAACAGATCCTATGACGAAGTGTTTGGTCAGATGATCAGTGGTAAAGGAGATTCTTCGCTGGCGAGATTCGGCGTTGGTGTAAACATCATTACAAAAGACAAAACCGCCCTGCACGTGAATGTGGCACCGAATCATCTCAAGATCGCGGGCAGGTTTTCCTTTTCGGATAATTTCTACTGCGACAGTGATGCTTCCATTCACGGGCATCACTGGATGATGGGTGTAATTCCCAATGAGTGGGTGGAAGCCAATTCCAGCGTGGATAAAACGGCCAATATATTTTCCATTGCATCAGGCAGAAGATTTCCGGGCTCCACTGGTAGCATGGATCCGGAGGACTACGCAGAAAGAGGCGGACTATGGGAAGCACTGGATCGCAGCGGGGTTTCGTTCTATAATTTCGGAGAAGCAAATGAAACTGCACATAACCGCGAAGAATGGGTGGATACGGCTACCGGGTCCGGGCATTCCGTAATGGTGCCCATGCAGAAAGCGCTCTGGCCTAAGACCAGTCATAATTATGCCGGTTTTAATACTAATATACCCGACCAGTTTCGTGTACAGCAATTCGAAACAGAATTCACAAGGATGTGGCTGACAGGAAAATCGAAAATGCCTTCTATTATCACGATCCAGCTGCCCAATGATCATACCGCACGTCCCAGACCTGCTGACGGATATCCTTTTTATCATTCCTACGTGGCGGACAATGACCTGGCCCTTGGCCGCATGCTGCAATTTCTCTCGCATACCCCTTACTGGAAAAATATGCTGGTGATCATTACGGAAGACGATCCGCAGGGTGGCGTAGACCATCTGGATGCACATCGCAGCGTTCTCATGCTGGCCGGACCTTATGTGAAGCATGGTTATACCTCTCACCAGCATGCAAACTTCGGGTCCATTCTCAAAATGATTTATAATATTCTCAATGTACCTTATGTGAACCAGTACGACGCCACAGCTACCGTGCTCCAGGATTTCTTCACCGACAAACCAGATTATACAGCTTACAAAACGGAAATACCTTCCCGGGAAGTTTTCGATGCCAATTTATCCATGAAAAAATATCATCGCAGCATCGACTGGAGGAGCATTGAGAAAGGTGCGGAGATGGATGATGAAGATGAACAGCGGAGTCAGATACGTAATTCACAGAAGAATTAACAGGAATTGAATTGCAAAAAAACGGTGATATGGATCAGCCGCACCTATTCTATTACCGCGCGGGAAGCTGGATTCTCGCGGAAAGCAACCCGAATATTTCATTTTGAGATCTTATATTCGTACCGATGGCAGGTATTGGTATGTTTTGCATCGCATCGTTGATCAGGGCCGCCTGTATATTATCTTCCAGTTGCAGTTCTATGATCTGTTGGATGGTTGCCCTGATCTCCGGATTGTAAATAGGAAAACAAACTTCAACACGATGGTAGATATTCCGGTTCATCCAGTCCGCTGAGCCGCAATAAATCAGCGGGTTTCCGCCATTGTGAAAAATGAAAATCCGTCCGTGTTCGAGATAACGATCGATGATTCTGCGAACGGTAATGTTTTCGCTGATATCCTTTACACCCGGTACAAGCTTGCAAATTCCCCGGACGATCAGATCAATCTTTACCCCGGCAGCCGATGCATCGTACAGTTTGGCGATCAGGCTTTCTTCTTCAAGATTATTCATCTTTATCGTAATTCCTGCCTGTCGTCCGTTTCCGGCACATTCAATCTCCTGATCGATCAGTTCAAAGAATTTTTTTCTGATATTGAAAGGTGCAACGATCAGATGCGTGAATTCTTTGACGACCTTCATTTCTTTATTTCTATTGATCAGCAACTTGAAAAGCACATTACTTTCGCTCAGCATTTCGCTATGCGATGTCAGTAAAATGTGATCAGTATACAGGCGGGCCGTGTTCTCATTGAAATTACCCGTAGAGAAGAGTCCATATTTGCGGATCTTCTTCCTGACCCTTCTTTTGACCAGGGCAATCTTCGCGTGAACTTTAAGTTCCGCCTTACTGTAAACGATCTTCACACCGGCCGTTTTCATTTTTTTTGCCCATCGAATATTGTTAGCCTCATCAAATCGGGCCTTCAGTTCAACGATCACAGTGACCTTCTTACCATTTTGTGCTGCAGACATCAAAGCTTGTGCAATGGAGGACTCCACCGCAATGCGATACACGGTTAAATATATACTTTCAACTGCCGGGTCCAGGGCGGCCTCATTGAAAAACCGCAGTATCAATTGATAGCTTTCGTAAGGCGTGTGCAGCATAACGTCGCCCTGGTCAATCAGCGAAAACACAGAACCATTCCCCGACAGATTTTTATTTTGGGGAAGCTGGTCTGGATAGGAAAAATGCTCTCCCAATAATGGAAAGGAAAACAAATCTTTTAAATTATGGTATTTGCCACCGGCTATTTTTGTTGCTTCTTTAAGATGTAAAAGACCGGTTAATTTGCTTAACAACTCGTCAGGCAATGACGGGTCATAAAGGAAACGGTTGATAATTCCGAAATCTCTCCTGGCCAGTAATTTTTCGAGATGCCGGATCACGTTTCCGGGCACATCACCCTGCAGATTGAGTTCTGCATCCCGGGTTATTTTAAATGCATATAGTTCCCCTGTTATCGTTTCTGCCAACGCTACCGGAAGACAGTTTCTGACGATATCATCAATCATCAGAATATACGTTTTGTCAGCATGAGACAGGCAGTGAAATCTGTTGACCGTATCGGAGGGGATATTTACAAGGTAAAGCTTATCGTGATTCCTGGCGGCAACAACGAAATAGATTTTGTTATTTTCCGGGTTAAAAGGAGGAATGATGCCGGAATCCAGTTGGATAATATGTAACAGACCGGCAAGTCTGGTAAAGAAAAAGTCACTTACCGAATCACTGAGAAAAGCAGGTATTTCTTCATTATAGAGGAATACAATATTCTGGCTTTTCAAAGTGGGGATAATGCTTTGAGTCAGGACTTTCCCGAAACGTTTAAGATGACCACGAATGACAGCGTTTATTTGAGCAAGCTGTCTGTCTGAGTTTTTAAAATCATTTGCCGCGAGGATCGAAGTAATCCTGACGCGGTAAAATTCATCCAGATTCGATGAATAGACAGCCAGGAATTTCATCCGCTCAAGTAAAGGGATTTCCTCTTTTTCAGCTTCCATCAGCACACGTTCATTAAATGATAACCAGCAAAGGTCCCGGTCGAATAAAGGAAGCCCGGGAGAGATTTTTGTAAAATTTCCTGTCATATAAGGGTTCAGGGTTTTAGTTTGTTCAATGGTGCCTGCCTGCTGGTATCATACCGTATCATTAGTGCATATAATCTGGCCACACAAATTAAAGGAATCTCAATCCAGAATTAAGTAACAGGCGAAGAAAAGTAACGAAGAATTGCGGTGAGAATGAATGTACTCCGTAGAGAACGTGCATCTACCGGGTATAGGTTACTTCCCGATCAAAAAAGTACCTTCCCGCGCTTCTAGTGGGTTTGAGGGAATTAGTGCTCAATCCCTTAACAGAACGAAGAACAGCGGATCTACAAAAAGCCATCATTGAAACGAGTGTTCATATCTGCGGTGAATAACCTTCCCGGGGGCCGATGATTGTAAGGCTGGTATCGGGGTCGGCAGAATATGAAAGTCCGGTCTTTGCAAAGAATAACATTCCTGTGAGTCCCGCTGAAACTGTTAATGAAGTTTTTAAAAACCTTCAGCGTCCAGGAATTCGTATTGTCGTATCCATAGTTTGAAGTTTGATTGTCCTTAAATTAATCAAAACTTGAAATTAATAACCCCTGTTAACATTTTTTAATAGACTCCACCAATGGTTCTGACATTAAGATTAGCGTAAGGAGGATTAAATTGGGGTAATTGAATCGGTACTTTTGCTGACGCAGAGGTATCTGTCAGGGTTTTCAAAAATGAAACCAGTTCCTTTTTCTCATTATCGGTAAGTTTAAGTTCAACCGGCAATATGGTAAAGAAAGGCAGTCCCGTCATATCTGGTCGCATATCCTTGCTGAACTTATTTCCTGCAGCATGGTCATAAAAGTCGACCACCTGTTCCAGGGTTTTAAACAGACCGTTATGCATATAAGGTGATGTAAGTGCGATATTGCGAACAGTGGGCGTTTTGAACGAAAACCGGGCATAATTATTAAAGTTAATTTTCATCAATCCAAGATCCGGATCTATAATATATTTCGTCATCGAATCCCGGATAGGTACTCCGATCGAATGATTATCTGAAACATCATAAAACGGCGGAAGAGATCCGTTGAACAAAGGTGCAAAATGGCACACGCCGCATTTTGCTTTCCCCATATACACATTGAACCCTTTGATCTCTTCTTCACTTAGTTTACCTTCATCTCCCTGCATATATTGATCGAAACGGGTATTCAGTCCTGTCAAAGATCTTTCGTAAACACCGATCGCATACTTCACATAGGCACGCGTAATTCCTGTCTTTTTTGTATTAGGAAATGCATTGTGAAAAAGTCTTACATATTCAGGACTTGCGTTTAGTCTGTCGATCACTCTGTAAAAAGAACTGTGTAGTTCTCTTACATTATTAACTACAGAATCCAGCTGATCTTCAAGTGAGCCGGCACGAAGATCCCAAAACAACCTGTTCTGGAAACCCGAATTGATAACGGTAGGTGCATTTCGCGGCAATGTATCAAAGGCAAATGCCATACTTTTTGTTTTACCATCCGTAAATGCCATTGCCGGTTTATGACAGGAAGCACAGGCTCTCTGATTGTTGTCTGATAAAACAGGATCGAAAAATAATAATTCTCCCAGACGGGCTTTTTCTGGAGAATAATAAGCTTCTTTATCAGGTGCAAAATAATCGGCATTGAACACGTCCTTATCATATATATACCTTGCATCCGATTTAAGTGCTGAATTTTTCCTGACAAACGGAACCTCGAATGCAACCTGCATATCGTATAGAAATCCTGACAATGGGATAAGGTAATTTTTTATAAAATACATGCGATTAAAAGAATAGAAGTCTTTATGGACATCTAAATATTGCCTGGTCCCGGCATATAAAATTTCCCATTGCTTTTTTAATTCATTCTGCGAAGCCGGCAATTCCCTGACAAGTTCCCCTGTAAACGATAACCAACTGTCCATCGAACCATTCAGGCCCGGAATAGCCGCTTCTTCAATAACAAAATCGCTGTTGGCGATATCGATTGTACTGATGCGGAATATCTCTTTGCGAAGTGCGTCGAAAAGCATCGATTCATTCATACTCCTGAAATGCTGGGCATATTTACAATCCCTGAGCGCTGTACGATATTTAGTAGTTGCATCGACGATAAATTCTGCCTGGTCCAGCGTGTCCTGTTTGCTAAAATATTTTAACAACAGGCTGTCCGGCTCATTTCCAATAGGGCCCTGGAATAACCAGGCTTCCGCCAATCCTTTATAAAAGCCCCTTTTTTCATTTTCATGAAACTGAAAGGGACCCGTCAGTCTGCTGTAATATAGTTTTGGTTCAAAATAGATGATAAAACCGGCGCACTGTCTAAAATAAAAAGACAGCTGTTCATACTTTTTCTCCCGGACCACGAAGCTGCTGTCATAAAAATAATGTGGATAAGCCTGAAGGAAGGAATCCAATGTTTTCACCCTCTTAAAATATAACTGTGCGATCTTTGAAATTGTACCAGAGAGATCTTTCTTTTTTTCTGTCAATGATGAAGAAAATCCGGCAATGGCAAGTATGAGCACCGGCAACAATATATTTTTTTTCATGACCAGGGTCTATTTGACTTTATCCGGCAGCACTTCAAGTAAGGACAGATCTGCCCAATTCGTGGCGGCTGCCGAGATGAACTGGCTTTCGTCGTTCGGCGGAAAATCGCTCGAGAAAAATGGTTGTATGCCGTAGGACCGGGTCTGTACATACCAGACACCCGAAGACTCCTGAGTTTTCAACAGGTAACTTATACCTCTTTGATAAACTTCATCCGATGGTTTCACCATCCCGCTTTCACAGAGAGCATACAGGGCCTGACCCGTTGCATAGGCGTCTGATCCGAGTGTGGTTAATTGTGACCATCCGCCATCTGCATGTTGCATGGCAAGCAGTTTCTTCGCAACAGGTAGTTTCAGATCCTGGCTGCTTCCACACCATTGCATTCCCAGCAATTGAAATACGATCTCCTGCTGCTGATCCGGGTTTTGTATTTCAATCCAGTGTCGGGTTCTCTTCACCAATGCATCCACCTGATTTTTTTTAGCCGCTGAAGCATAGAGTTGTATGGAGCGTATGGAGAAAGCAGCACAATGTATATCACCCGATTCCAAAGGCACCCTTCCTGATTCTGTCAGAAAACTGCCATCGGGCTTTGCCTGGCTTATCGTATAATCGACAGAGATATCTGTAATGATATCCGGAGGATAATTTTCCGCGTATAGGCCGAGCAGTGTATAAGGCGCGTTAAAATTGACCGTCAGGAACTGGTCTGTCAGGTTCGGGTTGCTGGCTGATTTTAAATTCCGGATCATCGCCGCCACCCTCTTATCCGAAAATGAATCGATCACCGGTATTCCTTTTTCCCTGGCAGACGCAGCGACCATCGATGTTAATGTTGTATGATGGCAGCCCGCACATTTTGCACGACTGCATTCAGTAAACAGGTATCCGCTTTTTTCCAGTATTAGAAAACTTTTGTTTACCGACTGACGGATATCCGAATCACTTATACCAGCAGGTAAATTCTTCCAACTCACAAACAGGTTCATGAAAATCATTAGTAATGCCTGTATCGAGAGGGTGAAAAATGAATGCTTTTTCATTTCTGAAGATATTTTTGTAGTAACACTACGGTTGGAGTATTCCCTTTTTGCTTTGCAAAATATAAGGCATCGGATCCATCCGGTTGCTTATCTCCCACTCTTGCTCCGTGTTCGATCAGCGCCACTGTCATTTCCGGATCATCGGAATCGGACTGCTGCAATAATATCAATGCGGTTGAGCCGTTTTTACTCCGCCTATTCGGATCGGCGCCATGATCCAGCAAAAAAAGAAACGACTCCCTGTCATTCGCGAGCGCAGCATTCATGAGCGGCGTGAATCCGATCAATGCAGGCAGATTCGGCTCGTGGAGGTTCTGGTAATTGACATTTGCTCCATGCTCCACCAACATTTTTAATGTTGCCGGTGTACGAAACTGAAGCGCTGCGTTAATGGGTACTTCGCCAAAACTGGTCGTATCATTTACTTTAAATCCCAATCGCAGGAGGAATCCCAATAAAGCAGTATCCCCTGTGGCTGCAGCATTATATAATAAAAGGTTATCAGGGCTGCTGTGAAGTGGATCCGCTCCCCTTTCTACCAGAAATTGAAAAATATGTGTTGTACCAGGTATCATGCATAGTTTAACCAGAATGCCATATCCTTCTATTTTATGATGGATATCTGCACCATGGTCCAGCAGGAGTGCCATTTTATCTATATCAGGTACAGATAACCATAAAGCCGTGATACCATCCGTGTTCTGATAATTTACGTTAGCACCATGACTGATCAGAATTGACATTTGTTCTGCAGTCCCTTCCAACGCGGCTAACATGAGTGCCGGGTAGCCCGTTAGTGAATCATTGGCGTTTGCTCCATTCGTCAATGCTTTATTTAACTCTTCTGAACTGCCAGACCGGATCGCATCGAAAAGCTCTATTGATTTTGAATTCTTAAGATCGGCAGGTAGTTGTGCCAAACCCTTATTAAAAAGAATCTGGTAAAGCATCAACGATCCGATGATTAAAATTTTCCTCATGTTATAAAACTGGTTACCATATGCATTTACTTCCCCAAATTTCCATGGTCATTTCATAAAACCGGGGACTAATCGTCAAACATCTTTAAAAAATCGACCAAAAATTCTGAAAAGTATATTCCCTCCCTCCTGTATTTCCTTCAATTATATTAGATTTGGAAACCTTACCTACTTGCAGCAAATGCCAGACTCATTGAAATACCTGATAGTTGATGACGATGAAATTGACCGTCTGGCAATTGAATGTGAGACTAAAAAATTTCCCTTTTTTAAGATGATAGCTTCCTGCCCTCATCCTCTGCAGGCAGCTGAATTGATAAACAGACTTCATCCTGACGTTATTTTTGTTGATATTGAAATGCCTGATATCAGCGGTCTGGAACTGGTGAAAATGTCCCGTAACAAATCGATCGTTCCAATATTCATCACATCCCATCCCGAGTTTGCCGTGGACAGTTATGAGATCGAGGCATTTGACTATTTAATGAAGCCTTTATCCGCTGAACGGTTCGCGCGTTGCGCAATGAGGCTGTGGGATTTTTTTCAATTGCGCGACAAAGCATTCGCCTTTGACAAAGAGCAGGAAACAGATTATATTATTATCAAACAGGGCTATGAGAAACACCGCCTGCGATTTCACGATATTTTATACCTGGAGGCTATGAAAGATTATACCCGGATAATGCTCGCCGATAAACAGTATCTGGTATTGGCCCCATTTATTAAAATGCTTGAACAAATGCCTGCCGGGAAATTTGTGCGGATTCACCGAAGTTATATAGTGAACCTGGACAAAATAACGGAAGTCATAGGAAATAAGATTTACATTATAAAGAGTGAGTTACCCTTGGGTAAATTATATAAGGATTCTCTAAACGGAAAATTCTAAATAAAACGATTTGTATGAAAATCTTTCTTTACCGTATGATCCGTATTGCGTTCCTAATGATTTATTCCGGTTTATTATGTGCCCAGGAGCCGGATTTAAATAAACTGCCAGGCGACGAAGAAAAGATAAAGACCCTGCTCGATTCCTGTGAATCGCTCCGTCTAAACAGCACTGGCGCCGCAGACACTTATGTAAAATTACAACAGACCGCCTCAAAAGGTTTGCAAATGCTGAAACCGGAAGAATATACAAATCGATCAAAGTTCTTTTTTTATATCGCCATCGGAAACTATTACCAGGTTAAATTCGACAGTGCACAGTATTATTTTTACCTGAGCCTGGACAATGCGCAAAAAGGACATACCACGCAACAGATCACCAAAGCCTGCGTGGCCCTCATTCCTGTCAATTTTCAGTTGCAGCAGACCGACAAAGTGGAATCCTGTAAAAATATTCTGCAGTCGATTGCAGACACAACACATAATGTAGCTCTCCTGCAAGATCTGTATTATGCACTGGGAAGCTATTACCAGCAAAAATCCTATTACAGCACGGCGCAGGATTATTTTATCAAGAGTATCGAGCTTCGGGAGAAAGAGGTTGATACAACGCAGAACGCAAAAAAGAAATTCGACTATGCCATTCAGTGTGATATGCTTTCAAAATTGTATCTGAACACTGAAATGGTGGATAAAAGCCTGGATGCCCTTCGCAAGGGAGAACGCTTTGCATCCGTGTCGCCGAATGTGGGCAACCGTCTTTTAAGTTCATTTGTGGAAGCCTATACTACCTCCGGAAATATTGATTCTGCTTTGCACTATGACGCCAGGCTTGAAACAGAAACCAGGAAGAATCCCATGTTTCCTTCGGAAGTAGTGTCTTCGGATTTGAATATTGCGATATATTATATTAATAAGAAGCAGTATGAAAAAGCTTTACCCTTTTTGACAAAGGCAGATTTCGTTGTGACCCGCATAAATTCACCATTACTTACTTTTCAAATGCAAATGGTAAGGGGCAGGTACCTGGAAGAGACGGGAAAATTTGACCAATCCATTGAAGTATTAACACCAGCCATGCCGGTTGCAAAACAATTCAGCAAAGAACTATATGCAAATATTCTAAAATTCATGGCGCTGAATGAGAAAGGGAAAGGTAATACCAGGGAAAGCCTGCAGTATTTTGAGGAATATGTCAACTCACAGGACAGTCTTACAAAAGAAAAATTATCCCGGACATTTGCGGATCTTGAAACTCATTACCAGACCAACGAAAAAGAACAGCAGATTAAGTCATTGGATAAGGAAAACAGGCTCCGGTTACTCGAATTGCAAAACGCTTCCCGTCAGCGGCAACTGCTGATACTCGGTTTGGCAGCGTTGGGGGTAATTTCACTTCTATTATACTTTAATTACCGGAGCAAGGAAAAACTCAACCAGACACTCAATGAGAAAAATGAACGGCTGGACCAGATGAATCAGCATCTGGCAGAAGCCAATGAAACCAAGGCCAGACTTTTCGGCATCATTGGCCATGACCTCCGTTCGCCAATAAGTAAAATTGTGCAACTTCTGCAATTACAAAAAGAAAATTCCGAAAATTTGTCCGAAGAAGCCGGGAAGCGACATGCTGAGCGATTAAAAAAAGCCTCAGAAAATGTATTGGAAACCATGGAGGATCTTTTGATCTGGAGTAAAAGTCAGATGCAAAGTTTTAATCCGCAGTTCGTTCCTGTAAAGATTAAAACCCTGATCGATCGGGAAATCAGCCTGGTGAAAGATCAGTATGAAAACGAGGGCCTGATGATTGAAAACCATGTTCCCGAAAATTTTATACAGTCATCCGATGAAAATTTTCTAACCGTCATAATCAGGAATCTATTGCAAAATGCAGTCCGGTACGGCGATAAAACGAAGCCTGTGAATATTGATGTATCCGGTCAATCGATATTCATAACGAATTTTTCAGAAAAGGAAATTGCCGATGCCCTCAATAGACGGCTTACTGATTCACGGGTGGATAGTAATATCTCCGGACTGGGTCTTCAGATTGCTGCTGACCTGGCAGGTAAAATTAATGTACATCTTCATTTTCAGCAGGAAGTCTCAAACAGGCTACAGGCTACCCTCAGCTGGATGTCACCGGCAGCCTGATCTGTTTTTAACGATTTTAAACAGGTGTTCGTCGAGTAAATGAAGGGATGTTTTCTTATGCCCTCAATTTTGCCCTGAAATCACAGCCCATGGGAGCGAAATCAAAGAAGAAATGGATTCCCTTTATTTTTCTGGCTCTTTCGATCTTTCTTCTTTTACTGGCGATGGTATTGCTCATTAGTTTATACCTGAATTAAAAAACATGTTAACCATATTCTCCCATTTTCGATACCAGCCGCACCGGGTGTTTAGTTAAGAATTGCAATAAAATTTAATAATAAAAGACTATTTGACGATTTTGAAAAGCTTTTCGTCGGGTATTTCAAATAACAAACGAATTCAGTATAGAACTTCAAACAGAAATTAAAATCAAAACATTTTAAAATTATCATCATGAGAAAGATCATATTGTTTTCCGCAACAGTATTTATTTTATTCGCACATGCAAATGCGCAGGAAACTTCACAACCCAGAAAAATTTGTATGGTATTTACAGGCTATTTGAATGTTACCGCAAATAACATGAGTACTAATATCGATTCGTTAATCAAAATTTATAAAGAAAATTTTTACGACAAAAACCCATTTTTCCTTAATACAAGAATTATCAGGCACTACTATGGGCATGACAGCAGGGAAGTGTTGATCATTAGTGAGTTGAAAGACTGGGATGATATTCCAAAAGCTACAGCCAAAGGCCAGGAACTAATGTCAAAAATGCCAAACAGGGATAAATTCTGGAGCCAGATCTCTCAATTAATAACACCGGAACATCATTCAGATGAAATCTACTATGTCGTATCTGAATAAATTGATGCACTTTTCGTCATCCTGTTGAGGCGATCCGGGTGTACCAGAATTTATTATCAATAATTGGGGGATTGAGGACTAATATTTGGATAGCGTTATTACCCGTTGCCACTCGTTTATTTTCGACGATCGCTGATTTACGTGTATTTTTATTTCCGAAACCGTCGATTCCCGGGAAAGCCTCTGAGGCTAAATATCCAATCCCATTTGAAAATGAAAAAATACTGGACTTTCTTTTGAACACCGTCAGGTTTATAGGGGGGCGATACAATTATTTATTTCGAAGCGGAATTCATAGTAACGATGTATTTCAAAATCAATTCTTCCTGTTTTTCGTCAATCACTGTTTTTCCTTCTTTTTTGTTCAGTTTATTAATCATTTTCGGGACTATTTTATTCCACTTGGTTTCGTTCCTCGAAGCGGGGTTTTTCAGTCGGTGGCACCTGTTACAAGTTTGTTCAAACAAGGTTTTGCCATCGTTCAGTTCCGAAAGAGTATACCCCGGATATTTGGGAGAAATTCTCTCCACATCGGATTGTGAAGGTGTAGCAAGTTTTACGGTACAGGCAACTTGCATTATAAGGAAGAGAACAACAAATATCCTTTTCATATTTTAAGATTATTGATTTGATTCCCTTATATCTGTCACGGTGAGATAATAATCGATCACAAATAATCAGGATTTGTTATCACCAGAGAGTCCTCTTTGCTTCCACAATTAAAGAGGGCTACCTGCATCTTATCACAGCACCTTAGGAACATAAAGACCCCTCATCCTCTCCCTTATATTTGGTTGTGACTTATTCCAGACAAAAAAGTTACAAATAAAGATGAAATAAAATATAAATTGAAGTAAATAAATTAAACTCTTAGCGCATTGTGAAATATCCAGCGGCATAAGGACTATTCATCATATGTCGTCAGTAGCGGCTATTCAAATTGATTGATTTGACCGGTAGACGCATGTACTGCTTTCCATTGAAAACTATCAGGGTCCATAGATTTTTTGCGGCTGGTTAGCAGTTCAATAGGCACATGTATAAATCTGTCGTGCATATATCCAATAACCAGCCCTGTTTTTCCGGCCATTGCTGCGTGAACAGCGTTACGGGCAAACATATCGCAGAGTATAGCATCTGCTGAATTAGCCGCACTGCTGCGTACTATATAACTTGGATCAATATAGCGCATCACTATAGGAATATTTTCACTTCTGAAATATTTTTCAATACAATCCCGCAGAAATAATCCTATGTCTTTGGCCTTTATATTTCCGGAATCGTCCTTTTTCAAATCATCTACAGAAAACAGATCCTGGCCGGCCCCTTCAGCTACTACAATTAGTGCATGTGAACGATTAATAATACGCTCTTTTAGAGCAGCAAGAAATCCATTTGGACCTTCCAGTTTAAAAGGCACCTCAGGAAGAAGGGCAAAGTTTACGTCCTGGCTTGCAACCGTTGCACCAGCAGCCACAAATCCTGCATGCCTTCCCATGAGTTTTACAAGCGCAATGCCATTCTCAACACTTTGTGCCTCGTTGTGTGCATTACTCAAGACTTTGCTCGCTTCCGATACCGCAGTCAGGTAACCGAAAGTCCTGGCAACAAAGGCCACGTCATTATCAATTGTTTTTGGAATACCGACTACCGCCAGGGGGTAGTCTCGCTTCCTGGCTTCCTGGAACAATTCATTACCTCCTCGCTGGGTTCCATCACCACCTACGGTAAAGATCATATTTACTCCTCGTCGAATAAGGTTGTCAACTGCGATACTAATATCCACCGGGCCTCTCGAAGTACCCAAAACTGTTCCACCTTCTTTATGAATTTTATTAACAAATTCAGGAGTAAGCACAACGGGCTCTCTCCCTTTTAAAGGATCCAAACCCCGGTAACCTCCACGAAAACCAAGCACCTTTTTCACTCCATAGGCATAATGAAGTTCCAGGAATATAGATCGTATAACATTATTCAGGCCGGGACAAAGGCCACCACAAGTAACAATGCCGGCGCATGTGTGCGTTGGATCAAAAAATAATTTCGCACGAGGTCCTGCCAATTCGAATTCCAACTCTTCTTTTTCAGTTGATGTCGGATCAGTCACAATATTTTCAGGAATGTGAAGACTATCACTTATACTATGTCCTATTGGAGATTCAAATTTTGCCTCGCCCAAAATAGTTATATTCATTGCCCTAATTGATTTAAACTTTTTAAATGAAGTTACAATGTTATGGCTAGCCAGAAATATACTGTCACGGCCCCTTAAAAACCGGAAAGTTTTATAAAGGTAGTTGGGTACAATCTTGAAAAAGTGAATTTTTATCCGGGAACTTCCGGAGGGCTCACCGGCTTTCGGTGATTTCGCCGGTATTCTCCCTCATTGACCTTCAACCCTTTGATTAGAAGGGCACATTTTGTTCCGTGATAATACAAAAAGTACTCAAGCCCGTTATTGGTGGCTATGAGGGGAATTGATGATGATTCAGTAACAAGTTTTTAAGCATTTTTTGTAAATATCCAGGCATATCCCAATGCATTTATTTGTATTAAATATGAATTACTTATTGATATTGGAATAGCTTAGTTACCAGTGGAGTCCAAAAAAGGTTATTACTGATCACGTAAAAATTACGATTGCAAACTACTACCAAGTAAGATCAGCAATGCAAAAAATGATTTAGCTCATTTTTTCAAATGACTATTGTCAGGTTTATTTAATCTTATATTAACCATCTTGCATTTTCATTGTTACAAATAGTTCTTATGCATGTACAAGAATGGCAAACCAAGCAATTACTGACCGACTCCTGCTTAGATAAATATCCGACACCTGGTTCCCCTGAGGAATTGCGCAAATTCAAAAAGATTCAAAGCAGGTTTGCTGATCAGTTTGAATTATTTTTCCCTGATAACCTGGCTGACAAAACCATAGTAGTCATTCCCAGTCTTTCACTTGACCAGCAGGTATTGTCAAAATTAGATGGCGCACTATTTTATGAAGAAAGGCTATTGTGTCTCCTAATGTTACTTCGTATGCCACGTACTCATGTCATCTACGTGAGCAGCATGCCAATAGATCCCATTATTATTGATTATTATCTTCATTCGTTACCAGGGATTACCGGTTGTCATGCAAAAGAAAGACTCACTTTGCTGAGCTGTCATGACATGTCAACAATACCTCTTACGCAAAAGATCTTACAAAGGACCCGTTTAATGGAACACATTAAAAAAGCGATTCAACCGGGACATGTGGCACACATAACCTGTTTTAATACCACAGATCAGGAAAGAACACTGGCGGTAAGGCTGGGCATACCCGTATATGCTTGTGATCCCTCTTTAAATTATTGGGGTACCAAAAGCGGTAGCAGAAAAATATTTTTAAATGCAGGCGTGGACATGCCGCCGGGAGTTGGAGACCTGAAAACCTATGAAGACATTGTACATGCCATTGCGGCGTTAAAGGCTATGTACCCTGATTTAAGGAAAGCCATTTTAAAATTGAATGACGGATTTTCTGGCGACGGTAATGCAGTGCTGCGATATCCCGAACATTTAAACAGCAAAGAATTATTTGATTGGGTTAATCTTAATCTTTATAAGGAAATCATTCCGGTTGCAAAGGATATGAGTCTTGAAATTTTCTTAGGGAAATTTCAGGAAATGGGAGGTATCGCTGAAGCCTTTATAGAAGGGAATACAAAAGCTTCCCCGTCCGTTCAATGCAGGATAACTCCTCTAGGTGAGGTGGAAATCATCTCGACACATGACCAAATATTGGGTGGTGAGAACGGGCAACAATTTATCGGAGCCCTTTTTCCCTGCGATGATAGCTATCACACAGAAATAACGGAATATGCAAAAACAATCGCTAAAGAGTTAAAGAAAAAGGGAATATTAGGCCGCTTTAGTATTGATTTTATTTCTGTAAAAGAAAATGATCAATGGAAACATTTCGCGATTGAAATTAACATGCGTAAAGGAGGCACTACACACCCCTATTTGATGTTGCAGTCTTTAACCAGCGGACATTACAATGAAGAAGCTGGTTTATATGAAACCCAGAACAGGGAGCACCGTTATTACTTTTCATCAGATAACCTTCAGAACGATGCCTACAAAGGCCTTACGCCGCAGGATCTCATTGATATTGCGATGTTTCATGGATTGCAATTCGATGGGGCAGCACAAAAGGGGGTAATGTTTCATATGATTGGCGCCTTATCGCAGTTCGGCAAAATAGGCATTACTTGCATTGGCGGGTCGCGTGAAGAAGCTTATTCGTATTATAAAAAAACAATCGAAGTACTGGACGCAGAAACCAGAGCAAATTAAAAAATCCATGCCGGCTTTTTAACTATGCATAATCCAGTTGGACCGAAAAGTACCCGGCGACTGTTGAAGATTATGGGCCGTTCTATTGGTCACTTCCCGATACAAAACTTTCCAAATATCCAGGAGAGTTGTTCTTCATTTGTAATTTCGCCGGTGATTTCACCGAGATAGTGAAGAGCACGACGTATATCCAGGGAGAGCAAATCGCCAGGCAGATTATCATCAAGGCCGTTTCGGATTTCATTTAACGACATGGCGACCTTTTTCAGCGCATCATAATGGCGAACGTTTGTTATCACCGTTCCTTCGCGCATTTTTTTTCCCTGCAGCACCCGAGCCACCAGTGCACGTTTTAATTTATCTATACCAACAGATGTTTTTGCAGAGATGAATATTAAGTCAGGATCAGGAAAACGGGCGTGCAGAGAAGAGTCTCTTCTTCTTGACGCGTCATACATAAATTCAATCTCTGTATTTACGAAACCGGATTTTTCGGCGGATGCATGCAGATGTAAAACGTTCCCGGAAAAAAGATCCGTTTTGTTCAACACACGTATCCGGTTTTTTATTTCTGACGGCAAGTTTCCGTTTAGGCCGGATGATTGTTCAGCTGATGACGGGTCTGTCGCATCCAGGATTTCCAAAACGATATCAGCCTGCGCAATTTTTTCGTGTGTTCTTTCGATGCCAAGTTTTTCGATCTGATCAGCCGTATGAGCACGTATGCCCGCCGTGTCAATCAAACGGAATTCGATTCCTTCGATCACCAATACTTCTTCAATGGTATCACGGGTTGTGCCCGCGATCTCGCTCACAATGGCGCGCTGTTCATTCAATAAACTGTTTAGTAAAGTGGATTTGCCTGCATTGGGCTTTCCTACAATGGCCACATGCACACCAAGGCGAATCACATTCCCGTATTTAAAGGATTCTATCAGCTCACTGGTTACACGTTGCGCCTCTTCTATCAGCGTATAGAATTTTTTCCTGTCAGCAAATTCCACATCTTCCTGGGAGAAGTCGAGTTCCAGTTCAATCAGCGCAGAGAATCCTAACAACTGATCGCGAAGAGATTTCAAATCATTTGTAAATCCGCCGCGCATGGTGTGCAATGCAGATAATCTTGCTGCTTCCGAATGGCTCGCGATCAGATCGGCCACTGCCTCGGCCTGTGTCAGGTCCATCTTACCCTTCAGGAAAGCACGTTGGGTAAATTCTCCTGCTTTGGCCAGTCGCGCACCCAATTGGATGCAGGCGGAAATAATTTTCTCCTCGATATGTGTCGAACCATGACAACTGATTTCCACCACATCTTCCCCCGTATACGATTTTGGTGAACGATAAATAGAAACAACCACTTCATCGATGATCTCATCGCCGGCTTTTAACAGGCCGACATGCAGCGTGTGGGATGGCTGAATGGATAAATCTTTAGAATGAAATAAGGAATTCACAATGTCAATAGCCATCGGTCCACTGAGACGGATCACGCCGAGCGCGCCAATGCCGGGTGCGGTAGCGAGCGCCACAATGGTATCGTCCCAATCTGTTAGTTTGCCCAGCATATTTGCAAATATAGTTGACTGTTGACGGTTGACAGTTGACGGTTGACGGTTGACAGTTGACGGTTGACGGTTGACGGTTGACAGTAGACCAAACAAAAAAAACCCGGGAACTGATCCCGGGTTATTATTAAAAGTAATGTTATTCAGTCATATTTCCAGTCTTCCACACTTCCAGTCTTCCACACTTGCTATTGCGATTCCAGTCTGAAGTTAATCGGCTGGCTCTTGTAAGATTTCACCTTACGACCATTTTGAACAGCGGGTATCCAGTTACCGGACTTGCGGATAACACGCATCGCTTCTTCCCGGAGTTCGTTGGGACCGCTGATGGCTTCCACTTCACTCACTTTGCCTTCCTTATCAACGATGAATTTCACAACCACCTGACCCTGAATTTCGTTATTCTGTGCCTCTTCAGGATACTGCAGGTTTTTCTGCAGATAACGCTGCCAGGCTGCCGTTCCACCGGGGTAGTCCGATTCGATTTCCACTTTGGTAAATGTCTTGTCGTAATCCGTATTGTCCTTAGGTGCTTCAACAACACCCTTGTTATCTGCAGGGGGTGCTGTGATATTGTCATCCTTGATACCTTCCTGATTGGCGGTACCGATCTTGGTGTCTTCCAGTTTTTCCACTTCCGGTGGCTTTTCTTCCGCCTTCACTTCCTCATCTTTTACAATCTTGGGAGGTGTAAACTTGGCCATTTCCACTTTGGGTGGTTCCTTGGGCGGTGGTGGCGGAGGTGGTGGCTCGTTCTTTTTCTCTTCCTTTATATCTTCGAGCTGAACGTCCTGTACCACAACGGCGGCTTTTTTTCCCTGTCCCTGGTAGTTGTTGATAAAGTAACCGGCAACCAAAGCAGCCACCAGTCCCCCCATCACTAACAGGGATGTCCGGATACGTTTGTTATACGTCTTTCGCAGATCATATGCCCCGTAATCCTTGTTCCTGCCATCAAAGATGATATCCAGGATATCCGCGCTTAAAATTTTATTTATTTCCATGATGGATTATTAATTATAAGACTCGATTTAATTAAGATTCCACAAAATTCAAGCCTATTTAACGCCATTGGCGCCTTCAGTCAGCTTGATAAAGTTATATTCGACCGGTGAAATGTCCACCATCGCATAACGTTTCACTCCGTCGATGGTCATCTCATCCAGGATGTTAACGGTATTTTTATACGTGGCGTCCACCGTCGGTTTGATTACAACTACAAAATCCTTGGGGTCCGTTCTTCTCTTTTTATCGATCACGATATCCCGGATTTTTTTGAAATCTGTTGGTTGCAGTTTTTGAGCACTATCGCCTTCATAATAATAGATCACATCATTTTTGCCGAGCATCAGCGTAATAACCGCTGAGTTTTTCACTTTATTCTGCTCGTTCGGATCTTTTACATCCTTGGGCAGAAACAGGCGCATGGCCGTTGGCTGGCTCATGGTTGTCGTAAAAATGAAAAAAGTAATCAGCAGGAAACCGAGGTCCACCATCGGGGTGAGATCCACCCTCGTAGAGAGTTTTTTTCCTTTTTTGACGCCGGGGCCCTTTTTATGGCCGCCGCCGCCCGAGGTATCCATTTCTGCCATGTCTCTTTTTTTTAATTGTTAATTATTCAACTGCTTTCGTACCTAATTTCTGCTGTTCATTGTACAGGTCCGTACCAACCGGGACGGGAACTGAGGCAGTCACAACCTGGAACTTCATCAGGTCATTTTTTTTCAATGCAATGATCACTCCCTGTAACGAAGGATATTTTGACGCATCATCCCCCTTTACCAGAATATTCATTTTTTTGCCCTGAAATGCATCGGCGGCCGCTTTGAACCAGTCAATCATTTCGTTGTCCGTGCTGTCCTTTGCGGGAATTCCCGGTTTCACCACATGTGCCAGATCGGCGGGATTTTTATCCAGGTATGATTTGAGCTGGCTAAAAGGTGCTCCGATATATGCGTTTGGAATGTTTACGAAATTCGCTTTTTCGGCGGGGGTCAGTCCAATATTTTTAGATGTATTGATCGCTTCGATCATTTCCTTCTTTTCCGCCATATTGTTGTCTGACAGCGACAAATAAACTTTCCCGTCCTTATCAATGGTTACCAGCACCACATCCTTTTCCGGTGCAACCTTGGTCGACACCGAACTGGGGGTGACAACGGATAAAGCTTCCGGCGGTTTGAATTTGGTGGCCAGGATAAAGAAAGAAAGTAATAGAAAGGCCACGTCGCACATCGCTGTCATGTCGATGTTCGTGCTCTTCCTGGGTAACTTTGCTCTTCCCATTTTATACTTTTTTAATTAGATGCCAAATATTTTCGATTCCATAAATATTAACTGGCGTGAAGCGTAAAGCGCAAAGCGTAAGGCTGCTTTAAGCTTTTCGCTTTACGCTTTGCGCTATTTATACAGTGAGGCAAAGCTCTGAGTCAAAGTGAATCCGCTTTCATCAATACCATATGTGATACCATCGATTTTGGTAGTGAACACATTATACATAATGATGGAAATAGCTGAAGTTCCGATACCCAGAGCCGTGTTATACAGGGCTTCGGAAATACCCTGGCTCAGTTTGGATGCCGCTTCACCTCCGCCGCTATCACCCAGGGCAGCAAATGAGCGAATCATTCCCATAACCGTTCCCAACAGACCCAGCAGGGTTGCCACGGAAGCAATGGTAGACAGGAACACAAGGTTTTTTTCCAGCATCGGCAATTCAAGGGCCGTAGCTTCTTCTACTTCCTTTTGAATTGCAAGTACTTTTTGTTCTGTATCCAGATCTCCTACTCCGATCATTTCTTTGTATTTACGCAAACCGGCCTTCATTACATTTCCCACGCTTCCTTTCTGACGGTCGCATTCTGCGATGGCGGCGTCAATATTTTTATTGGCCAGATGATACTGAACCTTCCGGATGAATTCATTAATATTTCCACTTCCCGTGGCCTTCGAAACGGTCAGAAATCTTTCAACTACAAAAGTTAATACGGTGAGCAGGCAACCAATTAAAATAGGCACAATAATCCCTCCGAGATACATACGTGCAAGTGCAGTTTTTGCACCTTCATGATTAGGCCAGAATCCGCCATTCGGATCGGGCTTGGTGAAATTGCTCGGATCGCCGATTATAAACCTCCAGATAATAAAACCAATGATAACGCACAAAAGCGGGGCCAGCCAGGAAATAGAATTTCCCTTTTTTGCAGCCTGTACACTTGTAGTAGCTTTCACTGCTGCCGTTGCAGTCGGTCTTGTTTCAGCCATGATCGTTTGTTTTTAGTGTTTAAGAAAAATTTAAAATATGGAAATAATAATTTGCGCGAATGGGACGCTTTTAAAAATTTCAATAGGAAGTTCGGCGTGGTTAATTTTCGTAGGGAACACAATATAGTAAATTTCCGGAATGCCAAATGGAAAATACATATTCTTTCAAATTAATTGACCGATCATCAAACCCTTGCCTGCATTCACTCTGCTTAACCTGTCTTCTCATTCGTATCGTAATGCCTGAATGGGATTCATTCTTGAAGCCTTCAGGGAAGGATACAGGCCCGCCAGAATTCCGACAATTGTACAAATAAATATCCCCCAGAATAGCCAGACCCAGGGAAATACAAATCCCGTATTCAGGACAAGTGAAAAAGAATTTCCCACCAATATACCGAGTATACTTCCAAAAACCGCACCCAGCAAACTGATAATAATTGATTCATATAGAAACTGCATGCGGATGCTTTTTTTCCTTCCACCGATGGCTTTAACCAATCCGATTTCCTTGGTTCTCTCCGTAACAGACACGAGCATTATATTCATCAGTCCGACGGCGGCACCGATCAGGGTAATGATTCCGATTACCAGTGCACACCAGGTGATCAGGGAAAGGTTTGACAGAAGCTCTTCTACAAAGCGGTCGCTTTTATCAATCACGAAATTACTGGCATCTGTCGTGTTTACCCTCCGTACATTACGGAATACGGATTCCGCTTCACCAATCGCAAGATCCATTTGCTTAACGTCGGGTATTTTCACCTGAATTATAAAAGAAGGAGTCGGATTAAAGGGAGAGGGCGGCTGGGTAAGAAAAAAACGCCTGACCGTATTATAAGACGTGATCACGACATTATCCCAGCTTCTGCCGATACTGGATCCTTTGGATTCCAATGTACCGATGATGCGGAAGGGAATTCCGTTTACCTTGACGATTTTTTCAAGGGCCGACTCCGGATGATCGTTGAAAAATTTCTTTACGAGGTCATTTCCCAATACACATACGTTCCTGCCCGACTGAATGTCCAGGTCGTTCAGGCTGCGGCCGGCATTCAGGTTGTATCCATTGAGTTCTGAGTAAAGTTCATCACCACCCTGAATCTGAACCGTCGGATTCGTTTTTGAGCTGCCCATGGACACAATATTTCCATTACTGCCTCTGATACTGATGGATACTTTGGCCGGATAATGATAGCGTTCTTTGAATAGTTCCGCCTGGTTCTTGGAAATGGGGATTTTGGCATTGGAAGCCTTATCTTTTTTGGCACCTTTTTTCTCCTTGGTCACTTCGTCCCGGTTACGGAAGAAATTATTTTCTTTATAATGAATTGTAAAGCCGTTGGCGCCCATGGAGGCGAAGCTTTCCGTAAATTTTTGCTTCATGGCGTCGATGGCAGTATTAATGCCTACCAGCGCCATGATGCCAAACGCGATGATGGCTACCGTGATGCCGGTCCGGAGTTTATTGCTCCTCACCGTTCGAAAGGAAAGCGAAAGAACATCACTTAATTTCATGTAAGGTGGAATTCAAGACTAATTTAAAGATTCTTTACTGGTTTCCACCTACTGTGCGTAATCAGATATAAATAATGTATAAGCGATTGATCAGCCACTGTGGGAAAATACCTAGCAGAATTACGATCAGGGCGAGCAGGATCAACATGAACTTAAAACCCGGGCTAATTTCCAGATTTTGAGATAATCCTTCTTTGAAATACATGGCCTGAATAACACGGAAATAATAATAAACACTCACTGTGGCGCAGAGCAAGGCCAAAATAACGAGCCAGAGCCAGGAACCGGTTTGTATAACAGACGCAATCATGTAATATTTGGCCAGAAAACCACCGGTTAAGGGAATTCCAGCGAGAGAAAGAAGGAAAATGGCCGCCGTGAATGCCAGCACCGGTTCATGACGCGCAAGACCATTAAAACCATCGAAACTAAAGTCCTTCATTTTTACAAGAATGGCGAATAACCCGATAGAGGCCGTACCATACACCGCCGTATAAAGAATAATCCCTTCATAGGCCAGGCTATTAAGGGTCAGCAGCGCCAGCAGCATGAAACCTACCTGTGCGATGCTCGAATAAGCCAGCATTCGTTTTACGCTTTGCTGGAAAACGGCCGTGATATTTCCAATAAAGAGGGTGGTGGCGGCAATGATGGCGATAAATATCTGCCAATGGCTTTTCATGTCATCAAACGCGTTATGGAATAACCGGATGAAAGCGATAAAGGTCCCTGCTTTTACGATGGTCGCCATGAAGGAAGTAACCACCGTGGGTGCGCCGTCATATACATCGGGCGTCCAGAAATGAAAGGGAGCAGCCGATACTTTAAATGACATGGAGACCGTCAGCAGGATCAGTCCCGTCATCATCATGGGTGTGCCAACGGCTCTCGCACTGGCGATATCATCCAGGAAAAAACTTCCCTTTTCGCTGGCGCCATACAGAAATGCAATTCCAAGCAGCATGATGCCCGTACTGAAGGCACCCATCAGAAAATACTTCAGCGAGGCTTCATTACTTTTTAAATTTCGTTTTTCGCTGCCCGTTAGTATATACAGCGGGATTGAAATGATTTCAATTCCGATGAACAACATCAGCAGACTGTTGAAAGAAGTGGCGATGGCAATTCCGCAGAGTACAAAAAAGATGAGCGCAAAATATTCCCCCGGATTATTCCCGATGGCGGCAATGTCCCGGCCGTTCAGGAGAAAATAAGCGAGGGTCATGGCAAAAACAATACAGTTCGCCAGCAGTCCGAAAGCCTGGAAGTCCAGCATATTGCGGGTATCCACCGGAAAGAAATGATATCCGCTCATATCGAAAGCAGCCATGGCCAGCAGCAGGAGAGCGCCCAGCGTGGCCAATGTTGCAATGGAAGAATTCTTCTTAAGAAAAATTCCGCTGAACATCATGATCACTCCTAAAACAGCCGATGTGATAATCGAATTCATATCTTACTGGTTCTTCTGTTAGGGTTTAACGTACATTTTTGATAACAGTGTGTCCACCGCATCCTGAGTGAGCCGGAACAATGGTTCCGGATAAACACCTACAATCAAAATCAATGTCACGATAAATGCAAGTATCATTTTTTCTCCCGGACGTAAATCTATTGTTTTCGCCGTCAGTGCATTGGTGGTTCCATAAAACACCCGCTGCACCATGTTTAACATATAAACTGCCGACAGAATAACCGTGATGGCTGCCGTTGCAGTAAAAACTACATTATATGTCGTTGCCCTGGACGAATAGATTCCGGTGAACATCAAAAATTCCCCGATGAAACCATTGGTCAGCGGCAGTGCAATATTGGCAAGGGTAATGATTACCATCATCAATGTGAGAACAGGAGCCTTAGCGGCCAGTCCGCCGAGCTCACTGATCTTCCTGGTCCCGAATTGTTTCTCAATTATGAAAACGATGATCCACAATCCGATAATATTTATCCCGTGGTTAAACATCTGAATCATCACTCCCTGTATACCTGCTTCGGTAGTGGCGAAAATAGCCACGCACATCAAACCGATATGTGCAATGGAAGAATAGGCAACCAGTCTTTTGAGATCATCCTGTTGCATGGCAATCAGGGATGCATATATCATCCCGATTATGCTTAATGTGGAAACCGTATCGCCCCACATATAGGTTCCCATCGGAAGTACGGGAGCCAGCCACCGGATCAGCCCGAACACTCCCATTTTTACCATGAGTCCGCTCAGCACCATGGTAACCGCCGTGGGCGATTGTTCATAAGTATCAGGCTGCCATGTATGGAACGGAAAGATGGGCATCTTGACGGCAAAAGCCAGAAAGATGAACCAGAACAACCAGGCCTGTGTGTCTGCCGGTATCAGTAAATGAGCCCCGTAAAATGCACTCAGGGCAAAGGAATGGTCCCTGGTATGAAAATAAATATAGATGATACCGATCAGCATCATCAGCGATCCGAGGAAAGTATAAATAAAGAATTTGAATGTGGCCGCGATACGTCGTTCACCGCCCCATTGTGAGGCCAGGAAATAAACCGGTATGAGGGCGAGTTCCCAGAAGAAATAAAATAACAGGGCATCGGTTGCCAGGAAAACGCCCAGCAGGCCAGCCTGGGACAATAACATCAGGCCAAAAAAGTTCTTCGCTTTTTTATAATCTTCCTTCCAGGTGGAAATAAAAATTATGGGAAAGGCCAGTGCCGTCAACAAACAAAGAATCTGTCCCATTCCGTCCATCCCGATGGCAAAGCGGCTATTCAGCCCACCCATCCACTCCGTACTGAATGAAAGTAATTTGCTGTCCCGGGGCATTGAAATACCCGCGAGGCTTACGATGAGTGTAAGCAGCGAAGCAAACAACGACCAGCCTTTGGCGGCAGCATCCTTCAGCGAGAATCCGATCAGACCCGCAAGAAGCGGAATCCCGATGAGTAAAACAGGAACCATAGTTTTTATTTTCGCAAAAACAGTTGCACTACAAATAAGATTACAATACCAATCACCATCAGCAGCACATACCCGCCTACCTGACCGCTTTGCAGATACCGCAATTGACGGCTGCCGTATTGAACCAGACGCCCGGTACCATTTACCAATCCGTCTATCACAGATCTTTCGATCACACGGTTGAAAAACTCACCCAGCGCATTGACCGGTTTTATAATCAGCGCATCATATAACTCGTCCACATAAAATTTATCGGCCATCCATTTTCCGAATCCGGTTGCCTCACCCAGTTCGGGTTTTTTGCTGAATCTGGACCAGGCATACATTACCATAACCAATGCGAGTATCGTGGATACACCCATCAGCAACCACTCCACCGATGCCGGAATTTCTTTTGTTATCGTTTTTCCATCTGCTAAAACAGGACTGAGAAAATGCTCCAGCCAGTTTGAATTTTTGGCGAATACTTCGGGAACCCCAAGGAATCCGGCGACGACAGCCAATACAGCCAGGATGATCAGCGGAATCGTAATGGCCGAAGGACTTTCATGCAGATGATGTTTCTGCTTTTCTGTACCCCGGAAATTTCCGAGAAATGTAGTGGCATATAAACGGAACATATAAAAAGCAGTCATCATTGCACCTGCCACCCCGATGATATAGTAAATGGGATTTCTTGCATACGCCGCCGTGAGAATTTCATCTTTTGAGAAGAACCCCGAAAAAGGAGGAATACCGGCAATCGCCAGACAGCCCATCAGAAAAGTTATATGCGTGACAGGTAAGGATTTTTTAAGACCGCCCATATTACGGATATCCTGCTCTCCGCTCATTGCATGGATTACAGATCCGGCGCAAAGGAATAAAAGCGCTTTGAAAAATGCATGTGTTAAAACGTGGAAAACAGCTTCTGTATAGGCACCCACACCCAGGCCCAGAAACATATAACCCAACTGGCTGACTGTTGAATATGCCAGCACTTTTTTGATATCATTTTGTTTGATCGCAATCGCAGCGGCCAGGATAATGGTGGCGAGTCCGGTAACCGCTACAACCGTCTGGCTGACGGGCGCCATATTATATAATATATGACTGCGGGCGATCATATAAATACCAGCTGTTACCATGGTTGCTGCATGGATCAGGGCTGAAACGGGGGTCGGACCAGCCATCGCATCGGGTAACCAGGTGTAGAGTGGGATCTGAGCGGACTTTCCGGTGGCACCTACGAAAAGCAGTAACGTAACCATCGTGATGAATCCGGTAGAAGCATTGGGCGCCTGTCTGAATACCTCATTGAACGAAACTGAACCAAATTGATTGATAATGGCAAAGAGGGCGATCAGAAACCCGAAATCTCCTATGCGGTTCATCACGAATGCCTTTTTGGCCGCGTTATCATAATCCAGGTTTTTAAACCAGTATCCGATCAGGAGGTAGGAACAAAGCCCCACACCCTCCCATCCGATAAACAGAATCACATAATTCGCTCCCAATACCAGGAGCAGCATCGAGAAGACAAAAAGGTTCAGGTAGCAGAAATATTTTGCGAAGGCAGGCGCATCTTCTTCATGCATATACGAAGTTGAATACACATGGATCAGAAAGCCAACACCGGTGATGATGAGAAGGAACAGGGTGGACAGCGGATCGACCAGGAAAGAAAAAGGTATGCTGAGTTTGCCTGCGTGAATAAACTCAAAGAGTGTAATGGTTACTGGTTGAAAACCTTCCTGTTTTACCTGGAAAAAAATGAGTGCACTTACAATGAAAGATGCCAGGATCGTAAGCGAACCGATCAGACCGGATATCGTTTTAGAAATTGAATTTCTGAATAGACCGTTGATCAGAAAACCGATTAAGGGGAACAGGGGAACTAAATATACGTAATTACTCATCTTTTAAGCTTAAAGCTTAAAGCGTAATGCTTAAAGCTTTGTTAGTTATTAGTTATTAGTTATTAGTTATTAGTTTTTGACTTTACTCTGAAAAATATATATTTACACACTGGCTATTTCCGTTGCTTTACGCTTTACGCTTTACGCTTTACGCTTTACGCTTTAC
>Ga0209167_10000407_pt1 | contig 33406 bp, 29 predicted proteins | sample Coa_R1_9_FD_187154 | JGI IMG/M metagenome (GOLD analysis project Ga0209167, IMG submission 187154) | Surface soil microbial communities from Centralia Pennsylvania, which are recovering from an underground coalmine fire - Coalmine... | ecosystem: Environmental > Terrestrial > Soil >...
CGGTAAACGAGCTACTGTTGCCCGTGTTCGTTGAGGTGTCCACGCGATAGGGAATCATCAGGCCGTCCACCGGCCTAAAATCCGTCATCGTCGTGGTCGTCACCATCGGGCCGGCCGTCTGTAGCACCTCGACCGGCAGATGCGTTGCACGATCGAACCAGACGCCGATCGGTAAGCTGGATTTCGGCGGCGTCACGGTGAGAACGTCGTAGCTCTTGCCCTTCTCACTCTTTGAGCCGCCCCACGCGACGGCCGCGCCGCCATAGCCCGGCGTCCAGAGATCGTAGTTACCGAAGTATGCTTGATCGACGGCAGTCGAGCGCCCGAGGACGCTTCCGTCGACCATCAGTAATCCCGTTTGGTCGAGATTCCAGTTCTCGTTGCCGTCCCATCCGCTGCCCCCGCCGAGAGGCGGCGTTGAAAAAAGCGATGCCTCGCGCATGCCGCCCATTTCGTTCCAGTTATCGCCACTGCCGGAGAGACCGGCAGCTTCGACGCTGCCCTCTGCATGGATGACTTCGATCGAACGCAGGGCGGCGACGTGGAGCGCGACTCCCGATTGGCCTATGAGCCTTTCAACTCGCGGATCGCCAGCGGCGTGTGAGACCTGCGGCGCGACTGAGAGCAGCACCGCCAAGCCGGCGGCGATGAACGCGGACTTGAAATCTGGGCTCATAGATAATATATTATCTGGGTGAAACTTCTTGTGTCAACCCCCGATCTCGTCGTCGAGCGACTGCGAGAGGACATCGTGACCGGGCGGCTCGCGCCTGGCGAGCCCTTGCGCCAGGACGAGATCGCACGATCGTTCGGGGTGAGCCACGTTCCGATTCGTGAAGCCTTTCTTCGACTCGAAGCCGAGCGGCTCGTCGAGATTCGGCCACGCCGCGGCGCGATCGTCGCGGCGCTGTCGGCGGCCGAGCTCGAAGAGCTTAACGAGATGCGCGCGGCCTTGGAATGTTGTGCCCTGCGCATCGCGACACCGAAGCTTACCGACGGCGATTTGCAGAAGGCAGCCCAAGTGCTGGATCGTATCGATCACCAGCCAAAGCGATGGGGCGAGCAGAATACGGCGTTTCACACCATTCTCTACAAGCCCGCAGAGCGACCGCGACTGCTCGCCGAAATTCTTTCGTTGCAGCGGAGCGTCGAGCGATACGTTTATCAGGAAGTCAAGGTAACGAATAACCTTGCGGACTCACAGCGCGAACACCGTAAATTGCTCGAGCTTATCTCACGAGGAAAAATAGAGGAAGCATGTTCGCTCCTGAACGACCATATTCTCAAGCCGGGGCACATTCTGGTTTCCAAGTTGCGCGAATCGGGCCACGCCTAGGGCAGCCCCAGTCGATCTCTCGGGGTACCCCTTGACCTGAATATAACTTATATGTTATATAATAACTAGGTTATGAAGGTCAGCCTAGATGCTCAACGTCTCGATGCCACGTTTTTCGCGCTTTCCGATGCGACCAGGCGGGCGATTTTGGCGCGGCTGGCGCGGGGTGAAGCAACCGTCAACGAGCTGACGGATCTGTTTGAAATCAGTCAGCCGGCGATCTCGCGCCACCTGAAGGTCTTGGAAAAGGCCGGGTTGATTCGCCGCAGTCGCGATGCGCAGCGCCGCCCGGCGACGGTGGAGACCAAGCCGATCGCCGACGCGGTGACCTGGATCGAGCGCTATCAAGCGCTGTGGGAGCGTACTTATCAGAGACTCGACGCCTTGCTGGCCGACGAACTCAAAGCCCGCAAACGTTTGTAAGGAGCTTACACTACGATGTCTACGAAACTGGAAGTCACGACGCCGTCGGAGCGAGAGATTAGCGTCACGCGCCGGTTCGACGTGCCGCCCGGCCTCGTTTTCGAATATCACACCAAACCCGACCTCGTTGGGAAGTGGCTGCTGGGGCCGCCCGGATGGAGCATGCCGGTGTGCGAAATCGATCTGCGCGCGGGCGGACGCTACCGCTACGTGTGGCGCAACGACGACACGGGTGCGGAGTTCGGCGTGCAGGGTGAGTTTCGCGAGGTTCACGCACCGGATCGCATCGTAAATGTCGAGACGATGGACGGGGTTCCGGGCAAGGCGTCGTGCACGACGACCTTTACCAAGTCGGGTGATGGAACGTTGTTTAAGCTGACGATGCGGTTCGAATCGCAGGAGCTGCGCGACGGCGCGCTGGAGTCGGGCATGACCGACGGAATGTCAATGAGCTACGACCGGCTCGACGGCGGTTTGAAGGAGGTGCGGCCGTGAGGCGCGCGGCCGCGTGGACTGCGATCGGGGCGTCGGCGTGTACGTTGGTGCTGCTGGCGGCGCTGCACGTGTTGAGCCCGGAGTTCGATCCGTCGTGGCGCGTCGTCAGCGAGTACGCTAACGGACATTATGGCTGGGTGCTGTCGTCAATGTTTGCAACGTGGGCCGTGAGTTCGTGGGCGCTGGCGTACGCGTTGTGGCCAAGCTTGCGCAGCGCTCCGGAACGCGCAGGGTTATGGTTTCTCGTTGCGTCGGGCGCAGGTGAGGCGTTGGCGGCGGTGTTCGACATCAATCAGCCGTTGCACGGACTTGCCGGACTGCTGGGCGCGGGTGGATTACCGGCTGCCGCGATGCTAATTTCGGCCGGCAAGAGGCTGCAATGGCTCGCGAACCTGACATGGATTATGGTCGTCGCATTGATCGGCAGTCTGGTCTTGTTATTCGTTACCTTCACGCATGCCGGCGGACACGTTCCGGCCGACGGCGGGATGCTGCCGATCGGAACAAAGTTGCCGCCCGGCGCGATTGCGCTGGTAGGTTACGTCAACCGGCTGATGGTGCTCGTCAACTGCCTGTGGGTGATGCTGGCGGCCGGCGAATGGGTCCTTAGACGGGCAGGGGCGTCCCGAGACCGATATGAATCGGGCCCGAGCGCAACCTTTCTTACTTCCACCGGGTATACGGGTCTGCACCGGGGTCGAACCTGTGAGACACTCTTCCCCGTCCTCAAGCGCGATCTTTCGAGTGGTCGATAAGTTGCGCCCACCCAAAGATCGGTTTCAATATCCCTATTTTTTTAGAACTCACCCTGGATGCTGCGCTACGTCGCGGCATCGACGACCTTCACTATACAGAGGCCACCCCCATACAGCGCAGGGCTATTCCGGTTGCTCTGGCCGGTCACGACGTCTTTGCCAGCGCTCCAACCGGCAGCGGCAAAACTGCGGCTTTCGGCATTCCGTTGCTCCAAAAACTGCTGGAGAAGCGCACCGACCGCAGTATCGCGCTGATCTTGACGCCGACCCGCGAGCTGACGCAGCAAATTGCGCAGCACCTTCGCGAGCTGGCAAAACACACCAAACTGCGCATCACGCCGATTTACGGAGGCGTGGCCATGAAACCGCAGATCAATGCCATGCGCCGCGGTACCGACGTCATCGTCGCGACGCCTGGGCGGCTCATGGATTTGATGCAGCAGGGCGAAGTTCGTCTCGACAACGTTGGGATTTTCGTGCTCGACGAAGCGGACCGTATGCTCGATATGGGGTTCTTACCGGCCGTGAAGCGCATCGTTGCCAAGCTCCCAGCCCGTCGCCAAACTCTCTGCTTCTCGGCAACGCTCGGCAGTGCGGTGGTTGCGCTTGCGCGCGAGTTTCTCCACGATCCCGTGCGCATCAATTTGGCACCTTCGACGCCGGTAGCGACCGTAACCCAGTGGGTGTACGAAGTGGAACCGCATAGGAAAACGGATCTCCTCGTGGACCTGCTCAAAGACGGACGCGTCTTCAACGCGATCGTGTTTACCCGGACCAAGTCGCGGGCCGAGCGCATCGCCGGTGCTTTGACGAGGCATTCCGTCGACGTGGAGCGCATTCACGGCGATCGTTCGCAGGCGCAGCGCTCGCGCGCCCTCGAGGCCTTTAAAAAAGGACGCTACCGGGTCTTAGTCGCCACCGACGTTGCCTCGCGAGGCCTCGATATCGCCGATCTCGGTCACGTCATAAACTACGACGTCCCGACGGAGCCCACCGATTACATACATCGCATCGGGCGCACGGGGCGCGCTCAAAAAACCGGCGACGCAATTACGTTCGTTTCGCGTGACGAGGCGAGCTCGTTCGCGCGCATCGAAGGCGCAATGGGCACGCCGCTAAAGCGCAGCGAGCACGATTTCATGGAGCCGGCATCCGCCCGAGCATTTACGGTCGAGCCGCAGGTGGGCCGCCGGTCGTTTCAGCGCCGCCGCCGTCGCTGAACTTCTGCGGCCACACGCCAGGCGCGGTGCGGACGCTGCCCACATTGAAGCCGCTTACGTCCACAAACGCGGACTAGCAGCTAGAACTCTTCGTCGAAGCCGCTCAAGCGGCGCAGTAATCGCTCGGAGAGCTGGCCACGCAGGTGAGCGGCTTCGATCAAAACGTTGTCTCCCGTCCACCGCAGCGGCGGAACCGCGAGCCACCGCGCGAGTGCATTGAGATGCCCGGCATACCCTTTGCGGAGGTCGCAGAAGGATTCCCAAGCCACCGCTCGATCTCGAATCGTAAAGCCTGCAGTGCTGAGCCGATCGCACGCGTGTTCGAACTCCGCGGGCTGCAAACCCACGATATCGTCTAGCGGCAAACCGTAATAATGTGTCAGATCGTGGGCCGCGTGCCGGCCGATGTTAAAGAGTATTCGTGCCTGCCCGGAGGCATCGAATCGCTCGGGGCTTGCGGAGCGGTCCACGGTCGTGATCACGAGTGTTGCGGCATCGAGCAGCGTCCCCAGGGTCGTCACCCAAGATTCGTAATCGTGGCTCGACCGATAATGCGCAAGAATGGGATAGGCGAGGTGGCTCTCCATGAGTTCCGCGGTCCAGGCTTGTCCTTGGCGAAAGACGACGTTGAGGTCCTCGCAAAGATTGAGGTACCCCGCGATTGCCAGTAAACCAACGCCGCTCGGCGGCGATCCCGCGCGCGCGCCAAGCGTGGCCACGAAACTTTCGCGGCGGCGAAAAGCACCAAAGATCGAAAACAAGAACGACGCCGTGAGCGCGACGACGGCGAGCCCCGATGCGCCCGCGGCAAGCGAGATCACGCGCGCCCACTCGCTGGCAGGCGTAATGTCGCCGTACCCGATCGTTAGCAGCGACGCGCCGGCAAAATATAACGCATTCGTGTAGCTAATCGAGTGGGGCTGAAGTGCGTTGGGGAGTCCATAAAGCAGCGTGCCGAATCCCCAGATAAGTACCGCGACCCAAAGGGCGAGTTGCGTCATCAAGGTAAACGGCGCGAACATCCCCAGGAAACTTTCGCGCCGGTCTTCGTTAGAATAGGACTTGGCAGCCAATCGCCAGAGGCGCCAGAGCGATCGCGCGAGGATCGCCGACAGGCGAAGCCGCCGGTCCGCCGCTTGCGGCAGCACGACCGATAGAAAGACGTCGCGCAGCGCGATCCAGATCAGAAAAAACCCGGCGAGGACGAGAATAATGTTTACGCCCGCCGGCATCGCGCTACTCAATCGCCGAAGTACACAAAGCAACGACAGTTAGGGCTGGTATCGAGGCGACGTCTAGCGCATGATTCACCCCAGTCGTGTTCTCCCAGCATGCCGTTCTCCCCGTCGGCTGGGAGCGCGAGTGCATTGTGAAAGTCTTTGTTACGCTCGGCCTCGCACGCGCGTAGTCGCTTACGTGATCTTCGTCAGCGCGCTGGTCGATTACGAGGGTCCGAATAGTGGCGTAAGGGTCAGCTTGGCTTCGACCCACTGGGGCGGGATCTCGGGTTCGAAAGGTTCTTGCAGTGCTTGAGATAAGGTTCCATCATGTCCGAGCTCCTTGAGACCCTCGTCCTGCGCTGCCCGTACCATCTCGCCCAGGGTTACCTCGCCGATAGCGTTGGAGCGCGCGCGGCGTCGGGAGAGCAACGCACGCTCACCTTAACCGCGACGGTTCCGGGGATGGAACTATCAAAGGCCGTAATGGTGAGCTTCGGCTCGGCCGTCGATCCCATGCACTTCGATCAGCCTTGGCGCATTCATTGGACACCACAAAGCGGGCTGTATCCAGAGTTCGAGGGCGAGTTGACCGTGCGCGCGGACGAGACCTATGAAACGTCGCGGCTCGAGCTGCGAGGATCGTATCGGCCCCCAGGGGGCATCGCCGGGGCAGCATTCGACTGGGTTGCAGGAGGACGCATCGCAAGCGCTACGGCGCGAGCGCTGTTGCGCCGCCTTGGAGACGAAATGGAGGCACGCTACCAGCGCGACGAGCAAGCAAAACGCGATTCGACCACATTGTGAGCGACGATGAAGCCCCTCTCGTAGGGACGCTGCGCTTCGTCTTCGTCCTCGGCGCCACGTTTTTCGCTTTGTGGCTTGGAATGTACGCGCTGCTGCGGAGCCGCTGGTAATGAATATTCATCGGTACGAACGATGGTGGATGACCTTCGGCATAACCATGCTGGTCGTGTTCCTCGCGCTCGTCGGCTTCGCGGCATTCGCCGATAATATCAACCCGCCATCGGGAATGCAGTAAATTGATCCCACAAAGGTTTCGCAAACTCCGCCGTTCGACAAGCCCGGGCTTCACCGACTGCCCGACGGCTCGTACGAAGCCTACTACGTAGCGCAAGTCTTTCGGTTTAATCCGGCGACTTTGACGGTTCCCATCGGAAGCAAAGTAACGTTCTATGTGACGTCTGCCGACGTCGTTCACGGATTCTTCGTTCCGGGTACCGATCTCAACATGATGGCCATTCCGGGTTGGGTCAATCAAGAGACTCACGTCTTTCGTAAAGCCGGCGATTACCTGGTGATCTGCCACGAATATTGCGGAATCGACCATCAGGATATGTTTGCTAAAATCGAAGTACGCCCGTGAAGCCGGCGGCCCAAGTCCGTAACGAGAACCGGGTCGTCATCGCCCACATCTACGCGGCAACCGCCGCGATCGCGCTCGGCGCCGTTTTTGGCGTCTTCCAAGGTCTGGCGCGCACGAGCGCCTTCGGTGCGCCGGCCTGGTTCGACTACTATCGCATCCTAACCATGCACGGCGTGTTGATGGCGCTCGTCTTCACGACGTTCTTTATCACGGGCCTGTCGCTCTTCGTTACCTATCGTTCCATTCCGCGCGAGCGCCGTTTGACAGTCGCCTGGTTCGGGTGGAGCCTGATGCTATTGGGAACGGCAATGGCGGCGCTCACAATATTGCGCGGGAACGCCACCGTGCTCTACACGTTCTACGCGCCTCTCAAGGCCAGCCCGTGGTTCTACATCGGAGCGACGCTGCTCGTGCTGGGTACGTGGATCGTCGCTTTCGAGATATTCGAAAACGTGGTCTTCTTTCGAAAAACCCATTTCGGCCAGCCGATTCCGCTCGTCGTGTTCTGCGCGGCGGCAACCTTCGTGATGTGGATCGTCGCGACGCTCGGCGTCGTCGCGGAGATGGGCCTGTTGATTCCATGGGCGTTCGGCTGGACGCCGGGGATCAACGTGATGTTGACGCGCATGTTTTTCTGGTACTTCGGCCATCCGCTGGTGTACTTCTGGATCATGGGCGCGTACATCATCTGGTACAACGTCATTCCGACGCGTTACGGGGGAAACGTCTTTAGCGACGGTTTGACGCGCCTAACCTTTGTGATGCTGATCCTGCTTTCGACGCCGGTCGGAATCCACCACGAGTTTATGGAGCCGGGAATTTCCTCAACGTGGAAGATGCTGCACACCGTCTTGACATATGGCGTGGCGGTTCCATCGTTCATCACCGCGTTTGCGATCTTCGCATCGTTCGAGCTTGCCGCGATCAAACAAGGCCGTCGCGGATTCATCGCCACGGTGAAGAGCCTCCCCTGGAACGATCCTCCCTTCAGCGGTGCGGCACTGGGAATGCTGTTGTTCATCATCGGCGGATTCGGCGGCTTAGTCAACGCCTCGTACAGCATGGACACCGTCGTCCACAATACAATCTGGATCGTCGGTCACTTCCACGTGACCGTCGGGGGCCCGGTCGCGCTTACGTTCCTCGGCGCGGCGTACTGGATGATCCCCCGCTTGACGGGACGCGCGCTATGGAAACCGGAGTGGGCGCTTTTTCAGACTCGGCTTTGGTTTTTCGGCATGCTGATCATGTCGCTGTCGATGCATTACGCCGGTCTGCTCGGTGCGCCGCGCCGCACGGCCGAAGTCGGCTACCTGGGCGCGAGCGTCGCCAACACGTGGGAGCCGTATATGCTCCTCGCAGCCGCCGGCGGCTTCTTTCTCTTCGTCAGCATCCTAACGTTCGTCGCCGTCGCGGTCGGCACGCTGCTGCAAAATGCCAAGACTGAATCGATGGAAGCGAGTTTTGCGACGCCTGCCGAACCCGCTGCGGTAACGCCGGCTCTGCTGCAGCACGTTTTTCGGTGGGGTGCGTTGGCGTTCGTCTTAGCTGTGCTTGCATATGCGGGTCCCCTCGGCGAGTTGCTGCGGCATCCGGGCTACTTGGCGCCCGGAATGCGAACCTGGTGAGGTGCCACCCAAACATAAGGTGTCGCGAGGACCACACCGATAATGACATTTTTCACGAGAACGGGCCCTTTCCGACGAAGGCGTTTTCCCTTCCTTAGCTGTTATCCCTTAGCTGATTGAGGAACGCGTCCATGGTGCGAGCCGCCAGTTTTCGACCCACGAGCCAATCGAAAAGGCGGCCGGGGACGCTTCCCGGCGGCTCGTATGAGCCTTCGAGTACTAGCAACGTTTCCTCGCCAGCGGCGCGAACGGTAAGCGTGCCGCCGAAGGCTGGAAAACCACGCCAGGCTGGGCGCCACGCGATTGCCACGCCTTCGATGTGCGGATCAGTGGTCAGCCAGTCGAAAAGCACGGAGAATCGAACTTCCACGCCCGTAGTCGAGGAGCCCAGAGCCTGCACCTGGAGTCTCGGATGCTGGGAAAAGAATTTTTGGAGTCGATCAGCCACCGCACTCTCAGGTGCTTGGATCTGCGTCGTTCGTACTATTCGCGTCATGGGTGGATATTTGCTCCGGCGCGAGAAACCACCCTTATGTTCAACCACATCTTAGTTGCACTGGATGGATCGGATTGCTCTCACAAGGCGCTCGGCATGGCGGTACAACTCGCGAAGGAGCAAGGCGCGCGTTGTACGGTGTGCACCGTGGTCGATATTGTAAGCGCGGCGACCTCGATGACGTTCGCGACCGGGGACGTCGTCAATGAGTGGATCGCCACGCTCAACGAAGACGCTCGACAGATCGAAAGCGAGGCGATGGCGAGGTATGCGAATTCGGGTGTTACTTTAGAAACGCGAGTGTTAGAGGGCTACCCCTCTTCGGCTTTAATAGATGTCGCGAAGAACACGGGCGCGGACCTTATCGTGATGGGAAGCCACGGACGTACCGGGCTCAAGAGACTGTGGCTTGGTAGCGTTGCGGAATCGGTCGTACGAGAAGCCACGATCCCCGTCCTGATCGTGCGATAAGACGACAACCGCGACTAAGGCTACGGCGGCCGTCCAATCGCTTTACTTGATCGCGTTGACGTCTTGCACGGTCACGGGACCCGCATTGTTTCCCCACGAGGAACGTATGAAGGTTGCAACTGCTGCGATGTCGCTCGCTGCGAGTTGCCCCCGCCAGGACGGCATTGCGTTTCGACCCTGCAAGATCGTGGTCAACATCATAGTCGGATTGGCGATGTTGACGTGCGGGTTTCCCGCAAGTGCAGGACCGATTCCGCCTTCTCCCTGGGCCTGGTGACAAGCGGCGCAGTTCTTTGCAAAGACGGAAGCCCCAACTTGCACCGAGACCGGGGAGCCGATGCCGGCGACTTGTTGCTCCGTCACGGGCGATGCATCGTTGCCCCAGGCCGAGCGAATGTAGGTTGCAACCGCCGCGATGTTCGCATCGGTGAGTTGCCCTTTCCAAGTCGGCATCTGGCCGTTGAAGGTCTTCGCGTTGACCGTGATCGGCCCCGTGCGCCCGTTCACGATCACACCGATCATCATACTGGGGTCGGCGGCGGTGACGACGGGATTACCGGCTAGCGGCGGATACGCGTCGGTACCTTGACCGGCGGATTGATGGCAGGTAGAGCACCTCACGGCAAAGAGTTGCGCACCGCTCAAGGCCTCGGGCGCTCGTGCGGCCGCAACCTGATCCTCAGAGACCGCAGGCGCGCCATTCTGCCAAGACGTCCGCACATACGTGAGGACTGCCGCAATCTGCTCGTCCGAAAGCTGGCCGCGCCACGACGGCATATTGCCGCCGTATTGCGTGCCGTTGACCGTGATCGGGCCCGTACGGCCGTTGAGAACGGTTTGGATTAAATTGGCGCTATCCACCGCATTGACGTCGGGATTCCCCGCCAGCGGCGGGTAGGGGCCCCCGCCCCGGCCGGTGGCCTGATGGCAAACCGCGCAGTTGACAAGGAAGATCGCTTTGCCGTCAGACGCTTGCGAGCCCATCACGCTGCTGCGGGAATCCGCCAAGATCAATCCCGCGACCATGATCGCGGCGACGAGTGCCGACCTCACTTTGAGGCTTCAACCTGCGCTTCGGTAACAGCGTCGGCTTTATTACCCCACGCCGAACGTATATACGTGATTACGTCGGCAATGTCGGTATTGCTCAGCTTGCCCTTCCACGCGGGCATCGCGCCGCTGTAAGTCTTACCGTTAACGGTGATTGCGCCGGTAAGGCCATTCTTTACGGCCGCGATCACCTTATCCGGCGAGCCCGTGACCATGGAATTACCAGCGAGCGGAGGAAATTCGCCAGCCAGGCCGGCTCCACTGGCGCCGTGACAGGCGGAGCAGTTTGCGCCGTAAATCTTTTGACCCGCGACCGCCGCATCGTTCGTGGCCGCGCCGGCCGGGGCGCGAGTTTCGATTGAAACTGCCCAAAGTGAGGTCGCGATAGCGGCGATTACCGCAAGAGTTATCCACCGTTTTGGCATCTTTCCGATCCTCCTCGAAGCTTTTTGGAGCTCGTTAGTCGATGATACCACGCAGGGCGCAACCAAGCTAGCTCGAAAATGAAAGGCGCCGGAGGCATCATTTTATGCGAACCCATCGCAAAATCGGCCCTCTTTCGTTCGGTTCCGTTGTCGCTTTCATTACGATAACGCTCGCCGTGAGTAAGCCGGCGCAGGCTATGCCGAATTTCGCGCAAGCGTACGGCATTAAGTGCTCTGAATGCCACATTCAAATCCCGGCGCTCAACGCCTACGGACGTTACGTGCAGCGGACGGGATACTCGGGATTGAACCCACACGTACTAGAACGGGAGTCTCCGGTGTGGGTCGACTACCCCGTAGGATACTCGCAGCAGCCGCCAGGCCCGGCCTCGTGGGACATCGGGAGCCTCGGGGTGCACGCCGACGGCGCGTTCGGGACCCCTGGAAGCGAATGGACGTATCACGTACAGCAGTGGATTTGGCAGCAGAGCCAAGCCGGAGGCCTCGACACCGCGTGGGTCGCCTACAACAACTTTTTCGACGGTTCGGGCCATATCTTCGCGGGGAAGCTCGAGGTGCCGGCCCCGTCGGAGTTCAGTCAGTGGTTCGACGTTACCGGCCTCAGCATCAACTCCTCGGCGGAGATAACCGTCGGCGAACACACCTACGAGTTGGATGCCAATCGCTGGGGCTACAAGTTCGCCTACCTTCGCGGTTCGCTCGACGCGGAGGTTTCGTATGTGACCTCGAGCGCCGACTGGGCCGGATTCAACGACTACGACTGGACGCAGGACAAGACATTGCAGTATAAGTTTGCCTTCGCGAACCGGGGCAATCCGCTCGAGTTCGGTTACTACGGTGCACGCGGTTCCTGGCCGTTGACCGAAGGCGGGTTCGACCAGTATTACACCAATGGCTTTTATGCACAGCGGGACCCGATCAACGGCGTGCCCGGCTTCCTAACGACATATCAGATGAACCACGACGGGAATCCCGGTATGGGCGCACCCCCGGCGGGAAGCAATGGCGTTTCATATGAACTCTACGATAACATCGGTTCGCGCGGCCTCGTCGCCGTGGGCGAACAGTTCACGAACGACGGATTAGGCAATCACACGCAGATCGGCAACGTCGACGCCTCCTACCACGTCACGCGCTTCATCATTCTCTACGCCGAAGAAGCGCTGAGCGTCGGCCAGAAGCCGACGTGGAACGGTCTCATCTGGTTTGCGCTGCCCACGGGCCCGCTGTGGCCGTCGAATTTATCGCCGCAGTGACTGCGCGGCAAGTCAATGAAGCCGCTCCTGCCAATCGCTTGGAACGCGTCCGGCGGGGCCGGGCACGGGCTGGCTCGCCGGATGCCAACGCGGCGGCGCCAAGTGCTCCGGACTGTCGACCATTGCCTCCGTAGCAAAGTTGTAGAACCATGTTTCACCTGGTTCGAAGCTCGCCATGACGGCATGGTTTGCATGATGAAAGTGTTTTCGAGCGTGCTGGCTCGGCGAGCTGTCGCAACAGCCGATATGCCCGCACGTCACGCAGCGACGAAGGTGCAGCCACCAGCCGCCGCTCACGAGGCACTCGACGCATCCCGTCCCACTGGGTTTCGCGCTAGCAACGATTTCTTCGCTATACTCTGCCATTCGATCTTTAACCAACGCTAGCGGTGCGGCGAGGAACGTGGCGCTTCTCGTCAATGTCGAGAAGGTCGGGCCACGTGGTCACGTCGGTTCGGTCGGGTGCGATCTGTGCGCGGAGGCCCTGAAAAGCCTTCGCCGACTCGCCTTGCGGCTCGTAACGAATCGAATCGAGAAGTTGCTCCTGATCGATGCCGAGAAAGCCGAAGATCGCTTGATCCATCGGACGATTGTAGTGATACCCGCCGATGTCACCGAGGGCTTTCGCCTTTCCTTTATCGATCGTCCGAGCGAGCTGAACGACGCCCTGCCACTTGTCGCGCACGCTTCGAGGATACTCTTTGGCTAGATCCATCAAAAAACTCCCTTGACTTTTTGCTCTTAGCTAGGACACCCAGCGGCTTGCGACGGTTGCGACTCCGTACCAAGCGCTCCGGGTCGAACCTTTCGTTAGAAGTTTTCATTTTACGGAGCCGCGCGTTTCGCTACGCGATTGGTAGAGCCGCCAGAACTCCGCGGCGATGCGCGTTGGATCGATCGAGCCGTCAACGCCCGGGGTCGTACCTTTTATCGCGCCATACGTCGTTACCTCACCGACGTAGATACCGTCACCTTTTAACCGCGGTGCGAGTAAACCGACGAGCTTATTCTTTGCCGCGCTCGCAAGCGCAATGCCCATGAAGTGCTGATTCGCGGCCATTTCATCGATGCCGGCAGAGATCTCGCCAAACCCGCCGTTCGATACAAGGACGGCTCCATTATCGCTCTTGAGGTCGGCAAGCGACTCGTTCAGGGCGACAAGGAGGCCAAAAACCGCCACGTCGAACACGCGGCGCAGCGCGGTCGGCTCCGCCGTGAGGATATCCCCCACGTCGAGGCCTCCGTACGCGTTCCAATGGAGTACTTTGATCGGTCCCATTTGAGAACGAATACTCGTCATGACCGCCCGAATCGACGCGGGATCGGCTGCATCCGCTTGAAATCCAAATGCCGTAATGCCGCGCTCGTTCAGCGCCGAAACTCCAGCTGCCAGACGCTCTTCGTTTCGCGCGACGAGCGCTACCGAGAAGCCTTCGGCGCCGAATCGATCGGCGACCGCCGTGGCGGTCCCGGGCCCAAATCCCACAATGACAATGACTCTTGACATATAGGTTCTCCTCAGCGTCCCGGCTTGGTAAACGTAAGGTTAAACGACGACGGCGGGTTTCCCGGCGCGACTCGCTGTCGAAGGCGGCCTTCTTTCTACGGGATTAGACCGGGGCTGGCGCCAATACGCATAGATGTTTGCGAAGACGAGGTGTCGCTGGACGACTCCATCCGTTATGCAGATAGCGCCCAGCAAAACGGGGTCGAGTGCGTCGGCGTGTTCCGAGCCGCAGAAGCGGCGCCTGACGGCGCGGCCACCTTCTTAGCGGATAAGCTTGTATAAGCGACTCGAGCAGCAGATCGCGGTTGCGGAAGTAAAGCAGTCCCCCCAGAGTGGGCCGCGGCTCTTCGCGATCTGCGTGGCGGCGAGCCTTGCGGTACTGATCGATGGCACCGCGACGAATATCGTCAACAGCGGCATTCCGTATCTCCAAGGCAATTTAGCCGCAACACCCGACGAATCGTCGTGGATCCTCACCGCCTTCAACGGCCCCTACTACTCCACAATCCTCTTCTCTCCGTGGCTGTACGCGCGCGTCGGCGGAAAGCCGTTGCTGCTCACGGGACTCGGCGGCTACTGCCTCACATCACTTGCGCTACTTCAGGCGCACGCTTTCCCGCTCGAGATCGGCTTGCGCTTCGTGCAGGGCATGATGCTCGGCTGCGTCTTCGTCCCGGCTGCGATCCTACTCTTCACGTCGTTGCCGCTCGCCCTGCTGCCGTTCGCTCCACCATATTTTGTGACGCTCGTCCTGGGCTCGGGGCTAATGGGCAACCTGATCGGCGGATACATCAGCGAAAACTACGGCGGCACCGACGTCTACTTTTTTGGGGCGATCGCCGCCTTGATGGGGACCGCCCTCGTCTACTTTGCAGCGCCGTCGATCGATACCCCGCAGCGCCGGCTCCGGCCCGACGTCGTCGGGTACGCACTATCCATTACGATGTTCGGAGCGTTGCAGTATCTTGCGAACGAGGGCGAGCGTCGCAACTGGTTTGACGACCCGTCGGTAACGATCGCGTTTGCGGTCCTCGCCGTCGCAGCTCCGGCATTCGTTCTTTGGGAGCTGGGAGCGACCACCCCGCACGTCAACTTCCGCTTGCTTAAAGAAAAACGAAACCTTGCCGTCGGCGGAGCCTTCAATATCGTCCTCGGGGTCGTAGGTTATTCGATCCTCGTCTTCGTTCAGTACCTGGAGACGCAGATTCAGGCAACGGAAACGCTCGCCGGCGCAGTAGTCCTTCTCCGGCTCGCCACGTATATCGTCGGGATCATCGTGGCTTTTGCCCTCGTGAAGGGGCGCGTTCTCGGCGTGCGCACCGTGATTTGCGTTGCGGCGATCGGGAGCGCCGTCACGTTCTTTGCCTATGCACTGTCGATGACGACGACCGCCGAGACAGGGAGCTTCATCGTAGTCTCGCTTGTCTTCGGACTCTTCTTCTCAATGCTGAGCCAGCCCGTACCGGCGCTTGTGCTGGGAACGCTCGGTCTTGCGGATCTGCCCATGGGGGTCTCCATCTATAAGGTCAGCGCGCCTGTGGGGCTCAACATTGGAACCGCATTGTTCCAAACGCTAATCGATCATCGCGACACCTTCCATATGTCGGCGCTCGCCGCAGCGGTCACGCCTGCGCGCCCGGCAATCGGAGAATTCCTTCAGCAGGGCGGTGACGTGCGTACGCTTGCATCGCTTGTCGGTAGTCAGGCTCAGTCGCTCGCATTTCAAGACGCGATGATCGTGTTCGGCGCGATCGTCCTGCTCGTCATACCGATCGTCTTCCTCGCCGATCTTGGAACGAAACCGACGAATCGATAACGCCATGTTTTTCAAGAAGATTCTCGTCGCCGTCGACGATTCGGCTCCATCGCAATATGCAGTCGAGATGAGCCTCGCAATCGCCAGCCTCGACAGCGTGCCAGTGACCTTTGCAATTGCCCTGGACCCCTCGTTCCTCAAGTCCGATTGTGCCTTCGCCTCGCTCCGCGAGTGCGCAGAGCAAATCGCAAACGAGCTTGTCACAGCCGCAAAGCAACGGGCGCAACAGCGCGGTGTCGAAGCCGCATCAGAGGTATTCTTTGACAGTCCCGCTGACGGCATTATTGGGCTTGCCCGAGCGCAAGACGCGGGTTTGATCGTCATAGGAACGCACGGCCGAAGCGGCATCATGGGGGTGCTTTTCCGTAGCCTCGCCGAAGAAGTGCTTCGCCACACGACAACGCCGCTTTGCGTAATACGGCGGCCTCCTTTGGGGAAGGTCTATCGGCGCGTCCTCGTCCCCGTTGTCGACGACGATCTTTCGGCCACGACGATCAGCTATGCGATCGACTTCGGACGTGCGTTCGACGCCGAGCTGGTCTTTTGCACCGTCCACGACCAGGCCGGCCGTGACGATGAGGCATTTCTGGAATCGGCGAACCAGCGAGCGCGCGAAGCGCGCGTCGCGTCTGAAAGCGTCCTCATTCCGCGCGCCGGCAACCTTTCGGCGCGTATTCTCCAAAAAGTCCACGCCGAACAATGCGATGTCATCGTCATGGCTAGTCATGCACGCGATGGTCTGGAGCGTCTCGTAAAAGGGAGCGTTGCCGAAACAATCATTCGCTCGAGCACCACACCCGTGGTCGTGCTCCGTAATGCTGATGGAGCTGCGATTCACCCGAAATAGGCTGCCAGCGTTTGCACTCAATCTCGGCGGATGCATACTTGGTGCAACCTACGGTTACGTGATCCACGCAACGCCGGTGCTCTTAGCGAACGGAAGTATTGCCTTGGCTTCCGCGGCATTGCTCGTACTCATCCTAAAGGATAGCAGGAGGGGCGACGATTTAGAATCATCAAATGCACGGGAAGAAACATGTTAAGCCTGTGGGACAGGCTTGCCATTCTGGACACGGCAGGGGCGAACTCGCGTCGGTCGAAGCGGGATTGATGATAGCACTCGTATTACCGCGCATAGCGCTCGTTCTTGGAGCCGTCGGTATGGCGGCGACCGCTTCGCCCGCGCCAACGCTCGATGCGGCGGCCGTCTTGCAGCGCAGCGAAAGCCAGTCTCAGGGCCTCACCTCCTATCAGGTCCCCGTCACGATCAGCGGCAGCGTCAGAGTGGCGATCCTCTCGGTGCCATTCAAGATGACGGGAACGCAATATTATCAGGCTCCGGACGAACAAGCGCTGCACCTCGACAATCCGCCGAGCTACGCACGCGGACTGGGCAACACGCTCTCGACGATGGGGACGCCGCAAACCTGGTTGCGGGATTACACGATTGCGGCGCCGGTCTCGCAACCGCATGGCCATCACACCGCCTACGTCTTGACCGGCACGCCAAAGCGCGAGAGCCGCGTCAAAACCATGACGATGTGGATCTCCGCCGCCACCTATGGTATCGAGTCGATTATTTTCTCGTATACCAACGGGGCGTCACTGACGGTAACGTTCCAGCGCCACCACGGCGCCACGCAGTATCACCTGCCGCGCAGCGCGACCGTAGTCGCAAAGTTTCCGAGCTACAGCGGTAACGCGCGGATCGTATATGGCGATTACCGCGTGAATCAGCCGATACCCGCGACGGTTTTTGCGGCGCATTAGGCGTAGACGCAATTACGCTGCTAGCGGCGTTCCGATTTCGCACGTTCGCGATCCTCTGGATCGCGACCATCGCGTCAAACATTGGCAGCTGGATGTACAGCGCGGCCGCGGCCTGGCTAATGACGGAATTGACGAAAGATGCGTTCGTCGTTTCGCTCGTTCAAGTGGCCGGCAGCGCACCGCTGTTTCTACTCGCCCTGCTGGCCGGCGCGCTTTCCGACGTTGTGGACAAGCGCAAGCTGCTGATCTGGGGAGAGAGCGCGACCGCCGTGCTTTCCGCCGCATTCGCTGCGGTCGTTTGGATGAATTGGGTCACGCCGGCTTCGCTCCTTTGGTTCATGTTGCTGATCAGCATTTCGGGAGCACTGACCTCGCCGGCATGGCAAGCGGTCGTACCCAGTCTCGTACCCAAAGAGGTACTTCCCAATGCTATATCGGCAAATAGCGTCGGGTTCAACTTAAGTCGAGCCGTCGGACCGGCGCTAGCGGGCGCGATCATTGGACCGCTCGGAATAGCGGCGCCGTTTGTCATCAACGCCGTCAGCAACTTCGGCGTCATCGGCGTTCTCTTTGGATGGCGCGAACCTCAGGCGGCGGCGGGCGCTCTGCCTCCGGAGCGCCTCAGCAGTGCCGTCGGAATCGGCTTGCGATATGCCGTCAACAATGTCGCCCTACGCCGAACATTCGTAAGAACGGTCGCATTCTTCTTGTTTGCGAGTTCCTACTGGGCGCTGCTGCCGCTTGTCGCTCGACAACGCGTGAGTGGCGGCGCAGCGATTTACGGCCTCTTGCTCGGCGCGATTGGGCTCGGGGCCGTGGGTGCGGCATTCGTGATGCCCTACTGGAAGAAACGGTTTGGTGCCGACGGCCTGGTCGCGATTGCGAGCATCGGCACTACGATCGCGCTGGTGCTTTTCGGAATCGCACGCGAACCGATCGTTGCTTTGATAGCAAGCATCGTGGCGGGAGCGTCGTGGATTGCGGGCGTGGCCACGCTGAACGTTTCGGCCCAGCTTTCACTACCCGACTGGGTACGCGGTCGTGGCCTCGCGATGTATATGACGGTGATGTTCGGCTCGATGACGATAGGCAGCGCGCTGTGGGGGCAGGTCGCGACGCTCACGAATCTCCAGGCGGCACTCTTCATCGCGTCGGCGACGATGCTTGCGGCAATCCCTCTCACGTGGCGTTGGAAACTTCAAACCGGCGAAGAGCTTGACCTTACTCCCTCCACGCAGTGGCCGCCGCCGGTTGTAACGCATTCGGTCGAAGGAGAGGACGGGCCCGTGCTCGTGACGATTGAATATCGCATCGCCGCTGACGCCCGGCAGTCGTTTCTTTCGGCCCTCTACAGGCTGCAACACGAGCGATTGCGGGACGGCGCCAGCTCGTGGGGTGTCTACGAAGATACGGCACAGTCGGGCCGCTTTTTGGAGGCGTTTCTCGTATCGTCGTGGACCGAGCATCTGCGTCAGCACCAGCGCGTGACGAACGCCGACTACGTGCTACAAGAGCACATCATTCGACTGCTTCAAGCGGAGCCACTAATAACTCATTTCATTGCTCCCAGGCCTAAAGCGATTTGACCTGAGGCCGCCGTCCAAAAAGCTGGTCTGTAAGCAATAGCCCGCATCCGACCGGCGGCTCGCCCGCGTAATAAAAAAAAGGCAACGAAGCGCTCCAAAGCTCGACGTCGCCGAACGGGCTCGAGTAGTTATTTGAGGTCACAAAGTTTTATGTAGACCGTTATAAGCAATGTCCGATGCTTGGTACGTGTGCATCGCTCTACGACCCTGCCGTTCGACTGTCCGTTGCGCGGGCACGATTCACGAATCGCGGGCACGGCGAACGTCTTCCCAATTACCTTTATTACTACTTCGCCAAGGAGACTTATCGCATGCGTTTATTTACCACGGCGATCTGCACGGCGATCGCCATCGGCCTCCTCGCCGGTTGCGCGGGCAACACGGCGTCTAACGGCACTTCGCCGTTAGGTCTTAGCCCACAGTTGCGAACCGCTCCAATAAGCGTTTTCGACGACGTCGCGCCACCGCGCGCCGTCTCGGTCATCCATTCACTGATGCTGCCGGGTAAAAATACGAACCTGCCCAAAAAGGGCACCTACGTCAGTGAATTCGACACATCGTCCGTTCTCGGCTACGACGCCAACAATAAGGGAAACCAGGGACCAATCTGCGCGGTTCAGGGAGTTGCGTTCGTTAACGACATAGGGGTTGACGGGCAAGATAACCTGATGGTGCCTAACCCCGGCAGCGCATCAAGCAATACTCTCGACATCCACCAAGGTCCAACAATGTGCGGCAAGCTCATCGGTTCGATCCCCGATCCGTACGGGCAGCCCTCGGACGCCACGAGCCCGAATGCGGTAACCGGCCAGATCGCCGTGGGCAACCTGGTAGGCAACGCTTCAACTGCCGGCAGCCTTTCGATCTGCACGCTCAAGGGCGGCTGCACCGTGAATCTCACGAACAGTGCCTACTTCCACGTGGGCGGCGTTGCAATGTCGAACGCCGGCGACTGTTGGATCGACGTAAAGACCAGCGCCTCGGGCGGTGCAGAGCTGGTCTACTACAAGGGTTGTGCCGGCAACGGCGCCGTCGCCTCGGGTTTCAAGCAAACGTACTACGGCGGCATGGACATCGACAAGAGCGGCAATCTGGTGATTATCGATGACAAGGCCGAGGACGTTTACATTTATAGCGGCTGCGCTCCAGCCTGCACGGTGGTCGGCGGCCCATTCGCCCTTAAAGGCGAAAGCTTCTGGGGAAAGCTCGATTTCGCGAATAATCAGTTTACGGCGGTGGACCGGACCGACGGTTTGGTTGACGTCTACTCATACAGCACGAAGAACATTAGCTTCATCTACAGCTATAACAGCGGTCTCTCGGCAAGCTTACTTCCGAACGGTGTCGGAGTGAATCCGCGTTCAAAGCAATAGTACGATAAGCGAAGCTATCGCATAACGTACGACGCTGCGGAACAGGGGTGGGAACCGCCCCTGTTCCGTCACGTATTCGCTCCAAACCCGGATGAGCCGGAACCCCCTGGCTCGGACCTGTCGCAATCGCTCGGGCGTACGAGCGCGAAGGCCTGCGGGCTGGGCGCGCGCAAATGTACGGCTCGCGGTGGAATTGTTGCGGTTTTCCGATCTCGAATGTCACTATGGGGCGCGCGAAGTATTCTCGAGTCTTGGTGGAGTTTTCAGCCAGAGCGAACGCATCGGCCTCGTAGGTCCCAACGGCGCGGGGAAGTCGTCGCTCCTGCGTCTCCTCGCCGGCGTCGACCAGCCATTTGGCGGCAGCGTCGTACGGGCGAAAGGCCTGAAGCTGGGCTATCTCGCTCAGGGCGTTGCCGACGAGACCGAGTCGACGCTGCAGGACCTCGTCGACGCTGCGCTGGCTAGAGCGACGCACGAGGAGTGGGGCGCGCGCAACAAAGCGCTGCGCACCATGCTCTCCGCGTTCGGCTTCGGGCCGACGGAATACGATCGTCCGCTACGATCGTTTTCGGGCGGCCAGCGGGCAAAAGTAGCGTTAACGCACGTGCTGATCGACGAACCCGACTACCTGATTCTCGACGAACCGACGAACCATCTCGACGTCGCGGCGATCCGCTGGCTCGAATCGTTTGTGTCCAACGATCCGCGCGGTTATATCGTCGTTTCGCACGACCGCTACTTTCTCGACCGGATAGCTACGCGCATCTGGGAGATCGAGCGAGGGCGCTTCCACGCCTACCCACCCCAACGGCCGGCATACACCGCGTACCTCGCAGCGAAAGACGCGCGGCTCGAGGCCGAGCGGCGCGAATACGAAACTTTCGTTGTCGAACGCGACAAGCGGCGCAGGACGATCGCCGGCCTTCGAGCGACGCACACCTCCTCGGACTACAGCCAAGTGCGCAGTCGAGAGAAGCAGCTGGCGCGCATCGAAGCGGCAACGCAGGCCCAGGCTTCGGCGGCTGCCGAACGCCAGATCTCCGTCCGCCTGCGCGCGTCGCGGCGCGCCGGCAGCGGGTTCGCCTTCGAGGTCCGGGGCTTGAGCAAAGCGTACGATCAACAGCTCTTCAGCGAACTAGCGATCGACGTCGGGCGGGGCGAGCGTCTCGGCATCGTCGGTCCAAACGGCTCCGGAAAGTCGACGCTTCTAAAGATACTCACCGGCGTAACGCAACCGGACTCCGGATCGGTTGTCTTCAATCCCGCGGCGCACGTCGCGTACTTTGCCCAGAATTCACACGATCAACTCGACGTCGGGGAGAGCGCGCTCGCAGCCGTGCTGGACGGCGCCGTGCTGACCCCGCAGGAGGCGCGCGGACTGCTCGGCCGCATGCGCATCAGCGGCGATGCCGCCGACAAGGCCGTGCGCGACTTTTCCGGCGGCGAGCGGCGCCGGATCATGCTGGCACGACTGATGGCGCGTGCGGCCGACATCTTGCTGCTCGACGAGCCGACCAACGATCTCGATATCGACAGCCGCGAAGCACTCGAAAGCGTCTTATGCGACTACGAGGGAACGATCGTCGTCGTCTCGCACGATCGCTATCTTCTGTCGCGCCTGTGCGACCGGGTATTGTGGCTTGAACGGGGCACGTGGGGACTCGTCGATGGCGGTTACGATGTATACGAGGCGGCCCAGCGCGAGCGCGACAAAGCGGCGATTGACCGCTCGGTCGAGGAGTCGACGGTGCGTGCCAAGGCATCGCGTCAAACGCCGTTGCGCGTACGCTCGCAGCTAAAGGGGCAGATCGAGCGAATCGAGCGAGAAATCGAAGGCCTCGATGCGCGCGTCAACGAGATCGAGCTTCTCTTCGAATCGCCCGAGATCTATACCGACGCGGCCGGATCCAAGGCGTTGAGCGAAGAACTCGCAGGACTAAAAGTGCGCAGTCGGGAGCGTGTCGTCCAGTGGGAAGCGCTACTATCGCAACTCGAAGAAATGACGGCCTCGTAGTTATTCGTTTCGGCCACTACCCCATTGAGCGGGCCGGTTATAGCGTGATGCCGCAGGCTGTTACTCGCGGCGCCGCGCGACAAGTTGCCGCGCATCGAGACGGGAACAGGCGGCCACCGTCGAACGTTCCGCGCAGAGGAGAAAGCCAATGAAGACTCTATGCGCGGCCGCGGCGATCGCGGTACTCGCCGGATGCGGGTCAGAGGTCGCGCCGACAGGCGGCGCGCCGCAATCGCACGCAGCGCTCGGCAAGTCGTGGATGTTGCCGGAAGCGAAGAATGAGGCCCTGCTTTACGTTTCAAACCTAGGGAACGGCACCGTTACCATTTACGCCTACCCGCAGGGCAAATTGATTGGAACCTTAACAGGCTTCTCCCAACCCGACGGCGAGTGCGTTGACGAAATTGGCGATGTGTTCATCACGAACTTTAAAACCTCTAAAATCATAGAGTATCCGCATGGGAGGTCTAAACCAAATGCGACAATCACCGACAGCGACGGGCATCCCCAGAACTGCTCGGTGAACCCAATAAACGGCGACCTCGCTGTTGATAACGCCTACACTGCCAGCAATGGTGCCGGCAGCATCTCCCTTTACGGGTACGAACATCGCCGAGGATGGCACTTGTTGCAAACCTACAGCGATTCTCGCTTACCTTATGTGGATTCGTCTGGTTATGATTATTCGGGCAACCTATTCGTCGATGGGTTAACCGGCTCTCCCGGCCGCGTTATCATCGCCGAACTTCCCGCTGGCCGCAGAACATTTACCAATATCGCACTAAATCAACGCATCGAATCGCCTGGTCAGGTGCAATGGGACGGCACTCGACTCGCGGTTGGCGACGCGACAGCCGATTCGCTTTACGAGTTTGCGATACGCGGTCGCAGCGGAAGGCTCGTCGGCTCCACACCGCTCGACCATTCGAGAGGCATTGGACAATTCTGGATTCAAGACAGAGCCGTCGTCGCGGCCGATTATGCCGCCGGGGATGTTGGGTTCTGGCGCTACCCGGCCGGTGGTCGGCCAAAGAAGATTATTACTGACGGCGTCGATTCACCCGCAGGGGCAGCAATCAGTAACGCTAGATAGATTCATTTCTGATGGCGCTCTACACGCTCGTTGCGGCGGCGTCGAAGGTTGTCTGCCAAAGGTACATTTGGTTCCCGTCGGGATCTTCCAAGCTCGCAAACTTCCCGGCGTCGTCTTCGGTGATCGAACCTTTGATTGAGACGCCCTTCTGGCTGAGCCGCGCTACGACCGTTTCGATCGGCTCGTCGATCTCTAGTCCGAGCACCATCGCGCCCTTGGTTCCTGGGGCGGGATATTTTGGTGACGCCGGGTGGAGTCCGATGGTCAGGCCCTTGCCCGCCTCGATGGTCGCCCATGCGTCGCCGAAGCGGTTCGTCAGCTTGAGGCCGAGGACGCTGGTATAGAAATCGACCGCTGCGCCCATGTCAGAAACGAAGATCGTTGCGTTGCCGCCTGAAATCATGGTTCTTCTCCTTCCGTCAGGGAACCATGATGCACCATTTTGTGTAGAATGAAAACAGCCAACCGGGAGGACCACTTTTGAAGGCACCTACCAGCATGCGAGTTCCCGACGTCGTCTTGAACCGCGATGGCCGAGAACCGCTTCACCGGCAAATCGCACGGCAGGTTGGGGCGGCGCGTCTCCCGCAACACCGTCGTTGCGGCCTACGGCGAGCTTATTGACAACGGTCGGGAATGCCGCTCGCCCGTTGGCGCAGTTTCATCGAGGCCGCGCATTTTTAATGCGGCGGTTTGCTACGCAGTCGCGACAGGCGCTCTGCCGCAGCCTTCGCATCGGGGTTACCAAGCCCCGCGGCAAGTTGATACCAGTGCAAGGCGGTCGCATAATCCCGTGGAACTCCATTGCCGTTCTCGAACATAGCGCCGAGACTGTACGCAGCGTCGATCGATCCTGCGCTCGGCTGCGTTTGAGCCACGCCCTCAAGGGAAGACGGAGTATTTACCGCAAAATTCTGCATGAGGCTGTGAAAGGCCGGAAGGAATAGGTCGGCTTGCGATTGCCATGCGAGTCTGTACCAGCGTAGGGCCTCTGAGTAGTTTTTGGCGACACCTAAACCTTGGTCGTACATTACTCCTAGGCGATACTCAGCATCGGCATCGCCCTGCGCAGCGGCAAACCGGTACCAATGCAGTGCCATCGCGTAATTCCGTGAGGTCCAACGACCTCGCTCATATAGGTAGCCGATGCGGAACTCCGCTCGAGGAGAGCCGTGGCCGGCGGCAACCTGGTAGTATCGGATTGCCTCCTGCCGAGCATCGGATGCGGAACTCTTGGGGACGCGCCCAAGCTCGTACATCTGGCCTAGGTTGGTCCAGGCCTCGATATAGCCATACTTCGTCGAGCCACCTAAGGTTGAGTGATAGTACTCGCTGTATGCCTCGTAATAGTTCGGAGGCGTGCCGTGGCCAAGCTCGGCGGTCACCGCTATATTGTAATGGGCAATTGAGTTGTATGGCCCGTTTTGTAAGGCCTGTTCATACCAATGAATTGCGGACGCGTAATCGCGCCCCACGCCATCACCTTCGTCGTACATGACACCGATGTTGTCATCCGCGTAAGCGTTGTCCTGAGCCGCGGCCAATTGGTACTGGTTAAGCGCCGTTGCGTAATCCTGCGGCAGAGCCTGGCCGTGCTCATTCATAAAGCCGAGGCTGTTTTCGGCGTCGGCATTTCCTTGAGCGGCGGCGAGTTCGTACCAGTGCAGAGCGGTCGAGTAGCTCTGAGGCACGCCGTCGCCAAAATAGTACATGCTTCCCACCTCGTACTCACCACGATCATCGCCTTGTACGGCGGCACGCTCATACCAGCTGAGTGCAGTGGCGTAGTCTCGCCGCACACCAAGACCGTAGTAGTACATGGTGCCGACGCTGCCCTCAGCCTCGGGATTGCCCTGAGCGCCGGCGAGACGGTACCAATGCATAGCAGTCCCATAATCAATCGGCGTGTCGTCAAGGCTATCGTCAGCGTACTCGTACCTTTCGCCGGCGTTATATTCGGCTACGGCGTCGCCGCCATTCGCGGCAGCTAGCACCTCGGAGAGCGGAACGCTAGCGGTTGGGCCTTGATCCGTCACGGTGTAGGTTACTGCTGCACGTCCCTGCGCGGAAAGGCTGTCAATACGCTGAACATGGGAGCTTCGCAGCAAGTCGACATTAACGGAATCCTGACTGCATGCAACGGTGATTTGTGTTGGCTTGACGTCCACTGAAAACGCGGTGAGGTTGTGCGAGAGTGATAAGCTGGGCGCGCGCACATTGAAAAACCTCAGTGGATCATCAAACGCAATCCGCCCCGTACGCACCATGACCAACTCCCGCGCACCCGCGCGCCATAGCGTGCCCGTGGATCCCGGCTCGAACGTGGCTGTGCTGGCTCTACCGCCTTCGGTGTACGCGATCTCGACCGCATCGGTGCTGGGGACATCCACGCTGACCTCGTTCGGTAGCGAGTCGCCGACTTCGAGTCCTTGGCGCACTACGCGTCCGCTCAGACTGTGCAGAGTAATTCCCATCTCCCGCGATGTGACCGGATTGCCATCACGCCTGATCTGCGCCACCGTAAGCGCCGACGACGCATCGACGCGGCAGGGCGTCGCCAAAAATGGCAGCGCCGCGGCTAGCAAAAAGCCACCATGCCTACCAATCATAAGTACCTCCAAGCGCAGCCCTATTCACTTTCGTCCGTACCTGCGCCCTTATCGTCGGCGCTCCCTTTAGGTGAGTCGTTTGCCTGTGGTTGCTCTGCTGCTGGAACGTTACGCGAAAGTCGGTCGACAATCTCCGTAACGACCTCTTCAACGATATTGGGCCGGTCGTCGATACTGATGGCTTGGATATCGCGAACCGTCAGGAAATCCCGCGAGCTCTGCAGCGCGGCTGCACTTCCGCGCAAGATCGGGAGCACGCAACGCGACTCAGCCCCTGCGCCAATCCATTTCAAGTGCGCCCGCTTAACCTCGAATCTGCAATATGGCTTCCTAAAGTATGTCTCGGAATAGATCGGGACGATGAATCGACTGCCATCAATTGCGAGCGATATCTTATCCTGCCAGGCCGTGCCGACACGAATCGTGTCAGTGTCGAAGAAAAGGCGCAGCTTCTTGCCATCAGCGAGCCTCGCAGCCTTGAGCGGAACGCAAACATGCTCAAGCACCCAGGCTAGCTCCTCGTGCGCATAGCTGATGAAGACATCGTAGTCATACTCCTCGGGTGGCGGAGCACCGTCGATCTTGTAGCGCTGCTCGAACTCTATTTGCTTTCCGCGCACGCCGCACAGGGCTGCGGCGAGCAGCATGCCGGTAGAGACCAGCGTGACCTGCGGTTGAACGCCGCTGTGACGAGCTAAGCGCTGGAACACTTCGAAGAAGGCGATTAGGCCCACACCCGAGGCCAAGACCGCAGCCGTCCACGGCAGGAATGGCCGGGCATAGCCGAGAGGTAAGCGCTTCAGTAAGAAAAACCAGGCGGCAAACGCCAATGCAACGATCGCGGCAAAAGCGGGAATTGCAAGCAGCAGCATGCCGTCGAGCGACGACACCGTCAAACTGGATTGCGCACCTCCGATCGAGTCCTGTGCTTGTCGCTCCCATAAGCGGTCGCCGATCGCCCAGGCGAGCAGTTCCGGGCCGCTCTCCTTACACCATATCGGAGGGCTTGACGGAGTCCCGCATTCATCTACTAGGTGTGAGGCCGGTTGGTCGTACCGTAATGTACCGAGAACGACATAGTTCCCGCCAAAATGGGCGCTGTTTGGAAATGGCTTTGAGATAGAGATTGCATAGACCTTTGGCGGTGAAGTCGGCAGCGGCGTAGGACCGACGAATACCATCTCCGGCGACGTGTTGCAGAGCGAGACGCTGGATTGCGCGATGTCCGGGATTGTGACGAGATCTGGAATCGACCAGATGTCTCTTGCAGTCGACCATTCCTCGCCCCCGCGAAAGCCCGCCGGCTGGTAGCAGCGCTGGTACATAGGCCGGCCCGGGAAGCGCATTTGCGTGTGCCCGATGTGCCCGGAAGGAATAGCTGAAGCTACCGCGCTGTCGAGCGGAGCCGGCGTACCCGTTATCGTCCCGGTATCGCTCAATGGAAGATCCCCAACGGTAGTGTAGACGCTGGTTCCGCTTTGTTCCACTTTAGTAATCGCAGCGGAAAGTGATCTGCTGCGTGCCGCGTCTCCCGCTTGGCATGGCGGCGTGGGCGGGGCGGGATGAAACGCGAAGTCTAGTACAAGGGCGGCCGGGCGCTGCTTGCGGTCGACGAGCCCATCGACGAAACCGGCTATCATACAGCGGCTGCGCCCAATGGCTGCCGGAGTTCCCGAGTCGTCGATCCTTACGTCGACAAGCTGCATGCTCGGGTAGAGCGAGAGATCCTGAGACGCCTCCAAATGCTCTAAGTAGCGATGGTCCAGATCGTTCCACGGGGTCCACAGGGTAATCGCCGTCATGAACGCGAGCCACACGATAACGAGAGCCGTACCTTGGCGCAGCCACGAAGGAATGCCGTCTAAGAGAAAGGTTCGGACCACTGCGATGCAGCGTTGCCGCATTTCAGGCAAGGCCTTCGATCAATGCGGTGACTGGCAAAGCGGCCGCGATAAGCGCACTACCGCCGAGCCGATACGGGTGCAGTACGGTTGCGGAGTCCTGCGCGGTCCGGTGGCCAGCAGCGCACGCCAACGCTCCGGCGCCACATCGCCGGGAGAGGAGATAAAGACACGCAGTCGTTGAGCCATGTCTGCGCCTGAGGTTAGGCGCTGTGGCTCGACTGTCCCACCCGTACTCGAGGCCTGCTTCAGCGATCGGGTGGCCACGTGTCCGGCGAAGGCTTAGCTCGCTCGATTGCCGCGGCATGCAGAACGCCGGCTGCATCGTACGTCCCACGCACGTTGAAAGGCCTGCCCACAATCAAAACGGCGCTTCGCTCATGTCGCACCGCATCGGAGTCGTCGACCCGAACGAATCTTCCGGTGCGCGTGCGCAGGGCGAGAAACGAACCGCTAATCTCGATGAGCTTGCCGGTAACCTCGTTCCGAGCGCTGAAGGTCGTGCGGTAGATCAGGCTGGCCACCATCGGTCCGGCCTTGACCGGAGACGAACCTCCCAGGCCGAAGATGTCGAGTTGCTCGTAGCTAGCAACGTACACTTTGCCGTTTGCTACGACGGGAACGATATTTGCGTTTGCCTGCGTCGCCGTCCAATAGCCCGCCGTCGCCTGGTAGAGTGTGTCGAGCGTCGAGCTTGCGCCTCGAGGCTCAGACTTAAACGCCATAAGGGTGACGCTTCCAGGGACGTACTGAGGCCGGGCCACCGCCCAAATGATCGCGCCCGACTCACTGCCCGCCGACGAGATGGTCGTGAAGAAACCGGGATCTTGACCACTCGGTAACCCTTGCGACGTTCCCGCAGCCACCAATGTTGGCTTCGGCGAGGTCTTGACTTTCCAGATCGTCACGTTGTTGCCGCCGCTGGCAACGATGCGAGGCAGGGAATCCTTCGCGGCATCGAAGTACGATTGGCCGCACCAGCATCCACCGATCTGCTTCTCGGCCAGATCGTTGTTACGATGCTTATCGAATCCTCCGAGGTGAGTCTGATCGAGCAAAAACATCGTTCCAGTCTTGCCGGCTGCGACGGCATACGGGGTTGTCGAGGGAAGCAGCAGTACCCCGCCCGACCCGAAGTCGACGTCGCCTTCATCGAGTTGTTTGACGTCGCGCGGCGTGAAAATGCTCAGGAGCTTCGTTAAATCGGAACTGACCTTGACGACGCTCTCTTGAACGTTCGTGACGCCGTTATAGCTCGATGGGTCCGAATTGCCGGTCACGAAGTATACGCTGCCCGACGGGTCGGCTGCGAGACCGTATCCCGACATCCAGATTGCCGACAGGAAGAAGTCATCGGGCGATTTAGCACGGCTGTCGGTCAGCCTGTTCGCCGCAAGCGGCGTCAGCGATCCCGCCTTCCAGCCGAGCAGCCAGCCGCGCGATAACGATCCGCTGTAATCGCAAAAGCTGCCGAATCCCGCGTAGACGTTGCCGTTTGCTTCCAGCAGGGCCGGCCGTTGTCGCTCGACGGCTGCGCTAAATGTATACGTGGTGCCATTGCTCAAGGAGTGCGAAGCAGAGACTACTGCGGGCGTTACGACATCGCTGAGATCCGTCAAACTGAGTTCGTGAAGGACATAGATGGGCGTGTAGCTCTCAAGCGTATACGCAGTCGTGTACGCAATGACGTACATCACGTTCGCGTTTAGATCAATAACCGGCGTGCCGTCGATTCCGACGTTTGGGCCGTTGGCGGTACAACCCAGCGGCGACTGAACCGGATTACCCAAGTTCCGTGAAAAGAGAATCTTCCCGGTCACTGAGTCGACTGCATAGATGGTATTGCTTTCCGTCGCGACGTATGCAACGTCGTGCCCGCTGGATGACCTGACGCCTTTTCTCGATGCATAACTGACGACGAGGGGTTGGGTGCTTACTTGGTCGTCGAGCGTCACCGTGTGAAGTAAGCCGAACGATCCGTTTTTGACGTTCTGGTAGGACAACGAGGATTCGCTATCGTCCCAACCCGTTCGCAGGTTGTCGTAGTGATAGGTGACGACTGAAACTCCCCGCGACTTCGAAGCCCGGCTGATCGCCGCCGCCACCGCGTCGCTGACATCCTTGATGATCTGCGTTGGGGTCTCGCCGCCGCCATCGATCCAGAATTGGACGGGGCTTTCCGCGCCCTTGAGCGCGGTTTGGTCAACGAGCGTAGCTCGGCCGTTGCTAACGCGGTAATGGGAGATCGCCGCCGGCCCCGAACCGCTAGCACCGATTGATGCTGCGAGGTATTTGCCGTCCCATTGAATAGGTCCGAGGCGGGCGGGGCGCAGCCCGTTCCATGCGATGGTTTTAAATCGTGCAGCACCCCTCGGAAGCTCGAGCAGACGCGTAGCATCCGAGACGAAAAGATTCCCCTCGTTGTCGTACGCACACGACCAAGACGCAACGTTGCGGTCGCCGACGGCGTACGAGCTGGGCGTGCCCTCGGCGTTGGCGTAGATTGCGACTCCCCGTCGAGCGCCGGCGTCTCCCGAAACGGCGAGGTTACCGGTTAGGGCGTCGACGGCGCAAGATTGGATGAAACCTCCCGGCGCGTTACGCAATACGGCAATCGGACGCGTACCACCATGGGCGTATTCCAATATCTCGTTGCCTTCGGGGATAAAAACGTCGCCGCTTTCATCCGCGCATAAACCATAGGCTCCTTCCGAAAGCCGGCGCTCAAACTTACCGTCGGGATATGAGTAAACGTCTACGCTGCCGTCCTTATGTGACACGTAGAGGAGGTCGTGCGTCGCGGCTCCGCCGGCAATCTGCGAGGGTTCACTGCCCCGTTGCTCCGGCGAGGCGCTCTTCGCGTCGGATTGGGTGGGAGCCAGCGCATTTGTCTGCGGCTGCGCTCCTCCGCAGCCCGCAGCGATTGCAAGAGCTGCAGAAACCCCTAAGACGCATCGGATCGAGTAAGCCTTCAAAGCGACGCTCCTTCTTGTGCTTTAGAGTATTCACCGCAGCATTGCGTATGGCTTCCCAGGCGGCGGGAGAGTGTCCCAACAGCGATACTCGCGCGTAGGCCAGGTTTGGCACCTGACGCCGCGAACACTGTTCGCTTAATGGCGAAGCCGCCTCAGATCGGGACGCACGCCCACAGACACGCTGCTCACGTTCATCATATCGTGCGGCACGCCACGCAACCGGACGCCGGAGGGAGCGCGATCGTGGGCGCCTTAGTCTTCCTTCTCGTGGTCGGCGGCCTCGTCGCCTTGATGGTGCTCTTGTCCAACGCTTCATCCAAACAGCGACAGCAGGTACGGGCAGTCGCACAGGCACATTTTGCGGACATTGCCAAGAACCCGATGGTTCCAGTGACGGTGCCGGAACTCGGTCTTGCAAATGGTGAAGTAGCGTACTACGCATCTGAGGCCCAAGTTTTTGGAACGCATACCCGCACCCGTCGCGTAGGACATAGCGGCGGGCCGTCTTTCAGAATCGCGAGGGGCCTTTATTGGCACGCCAGCAGCTACACATCGACGCCCGTTCGCGAAACCTACACAAGCGTGGACGACAAGGGCCGCCTCATCGTTACAAACCAGCGCGTTATCTTCGTCGGAGCGATGAGCAGCTACGCATGGCCGCTCTCTAAGATCCTGAGCATTCAACGGTTTACCGATGGAGTACAGATCAACCCGGAAAATAAGAAAACGATCGTGTTTACTACCGGAAGCCAAGATGCCGGGATAGTAATCGATCGTGCGCGGACGGGAACATTGGCGAAAGCACTTGGCGCGGCAAACGCGTAGCCGGTTCACGGCGTTAGCGAGAAGACCGTCCCGCATCCGAGACTATGGCAGCCGTGGCCTCCTGCACTGGTCGTGCCGTAGAGCGTGCCATTGACGTCGATGAGGGCCGCCATTGGCAATCCGCCGTCCCCCGAGCCACCGAAGCTGTGAAGTACCTTTTCGTTACCGGACGTGGAAACCGAGAAGACCGTTCCTTTGTCGTATACCCCTCCGTGTGAGGTTGTGCCGTAGAGTTTGCCGTCGACGTTGACGAGGGCCGCGAGTGGCGCTGCGCCATCTCGCCGGTCGCCCACGAAACTATAAAGCACGGTTTCCGTGCCGGATGGCGTGAGCGAAAAGATCGTCCCGTCGTTGGTTGCGCCTCCACGATAGGTGGTGCCGTAAAGCGTGCCGTTGACGTTGACGAGGGCAGCCGGGCCGTTGCCGTCCCCAGGGTGGCCCTTGAAAGTGTAGAGTACGGTTTCCTTGCCTGACGGCGTGACAGAAAAGACGGTTCCGCATCCGGGCTGCAATCGTTTGCTGCAGAACGGGCCGCCACTAAGGGTCGTGCCATAGAGCTTGCCACCGACGTTAATCAGGCCTGCAGTTGGGTATTCGCCGTCTCCAGAGCCGCCTTTGAAGCTGTAGAGCACGCTTTCCTTACCGGACGACGTGATCGCGAAGACTGTTCCGCATCCTGAATAGCCAGAAGAACTGCACGAACCCAAACCCCCGTAATGGGTAGTGCCGTAGAGCGTGCCCTTGACGTCGAGGAGGCTTGCCAGAGGGCTTACGCCGTCTCCCGAGCCACCGAAGCTGTAGAGCACGGTTTCTTTACCGGACGGCGTGATCGAAAAGACCGTCCCGCAGCCGAGCGGGAAGTCTTGCCCGTGGTGCGGGGGTGTGCTACTTGTCAGGCAAAGTAGAATTGGGAGGCGCGGCCGTTCGAAAGCTAATTGAAGTTCCGGTCAAAGGGGCGCCGGTTCGAGGGGCACTTCGTCCCCTTTGGCGGTGTGATGAGAGCGACGAAGTACGTGCTGATCGCGCGTTCCACGCACGTGCTCGGGTCCGCGTCGCTGGTATGACCGTAACCGTCGTGCGTTAGAAGGACTGCGTTGCCAAGCCGCGATGCGGCGCGGACGGCGTTATCGTATGCCGTGTTCGGATCGAAGCGCGTACCAATTACGAGGATGCGGTTTTTCGTGAACGCATTCCACGGCCCGGTGTAGCGATCGGCGCTGCGCACGAGCCAAGAAGCGCACGGAGCCCAGAGCAGCCAGCCGTTCACGGGGCCGCTCATGAAGCTCACGTCGCTCAGCCCACCGATGACCTTGGGCCATTCCTGCAGTCCGGGCCGAGGCGGAAACGGTTTATCTGCGCATTGAAGTCCGACGGCCGAATCGAGTGCGGGCTCTAGAAACGCCTTCACGTCTCGAGCTGTGCTCTCGAGCGCGGAGCCATCGCCGCGAGCGGCTTTGTCGAGATCGGCTGCAAGCTCCGGCCACTGTGCGGGAGCGCCAAGCCGCACCCACAGGACGATCAAAGCATCCCCGTAGGTCAACTTGCCCATCGGCGCGTGTCGCAAACGCGCCAATAGCCGCCGCACACGCGGTGCAACCGGACCATCGCCAGCCAGATCGCAGCGGGGCCGTCCGGCACTTTGGCAGAGCGACTCGAATTTGCGCAGGACCAGATCGGCGTCGCCGATACTCTTCGCAATGCTCTCTGCAGTACCGGCGGTAAACGCGACCGGGTCGATCACGCCGTCGAGTACCAGC
>Ga0209167_10000408_pt1 | contig 33238 bp, 35 predicted proteins | sample Coa_R1_9_FD_187154 | JGI IMG/M metagenome (GOLD analysis project Ga0209167, IMG submission 187154) | Surface soil microbial communities from Centralia Pennsylvania, which are recovering from an underground coalmine fire - Coalmine... | ecosystem: Environmental > Terrestrial > Soil >...
TTCCTGGTCTTTCCGCGGAAAGACCAGGAACAGGATCGGATAAACCACGATCGTGTACGGCACCGCAAAAAACGCCAGGGCGCCGGCGCCGAAAGCGAGCGCCGGGACCGCGATGAAGGTGTAGGCGGTGTAGAGATCCCCGCCCACCAGGAACCAGGTGATCACGGTCCCGAAACGGCGCCCGCCCAAACCCCATTCATGCAGCAGGTCCAGATCACCCTTGCGCCAGCGTGCAGCCGCAAATCCCAGCCAGGTGATAAACCCGAACAGCAGGACGAAAACGCTCAGGGCAACCCAGTTCACGTCCTGCATGTCAGTCTCTCTGGGTGGCGAGATAAATCAGCGCAGTGATGACCGCGCTGATGATCACCCACAGCATCTGATACCAATAAAAGAACGGAATGCCGATCCAGTAGGGCTCGGCGCGGTTGTAGAAGGGCGGCCAGAGCACGGCGACGAACTGCACGAGAAACAGGAGGTACCACCAGCGCCAGCCACCGCGCTTGCCCCGTACTTCACTCATGGCGCGTCCCCCTCGAGTATCGACTGTAACGCCTATTGCACCTGGCGGTCCTTGGTCTCGGGCAGGAACAGCGCGCCGATCACGACGGTCATCAGCGCCACGATGATCGGGTAGCGCAGGCCGTAGTACATGTTGCCGGAGTAGGCCACGAGGGCGAAGGCGATTGGCGGCAGGAACCCGCCGAACCAGCCGTTGCCGATGTGATACGGCAGCGACATGGATGTGTAGCGGATTTTTGCTGGGAACAACTCGACGAGCCACGCGGCGATCGGGCCGTAGACCATGGTCACGTAGATGAGCAGAATCACGAGCAGCAGCAGCACCATCGGGTAGTTCATTTGCGCGGCGTCTGCCTTGGCCGGATAGCCCGCTTCTTTCAGCTTCGCCGCGAGGTCCTTGCCGAACTTGCCACTGGCAGCCTTGAAGTCAGCCGCCGACATGCTGCCACCAGCCACCGAGGGAACATCGGCAGAACCGATGCGCACGACGGCGACGCTACCGGGCGCGGCGCTCTGGTTGCTGTACGGAATACCCGCCTTGGCCAGGGCTGCCTTGGCGACGTCGCATGACTGCACGAATTTCTTCTTGCCGACCGGGTCGAACTGGAAGCTGCAGTCATTGGGATCGGCGGTCACCGTGACCGGCGACTGCGCGGCGGCACTCTCGATCGCCGGGTTGGCGAAATGCGTAATGCCGTGGAAGATCGGCACGTACGTTATGGCTGCGAGCAGGCAGCCGGCGAGAACGATCGGCTTCCTGCCGATGCGGTCGGAAAGGCTGCCGAAGAGGATAAAGAACGGCGTCCCGATCAGCAGCGCCGCGGCGATGAGCAGATTCGCCGGCTGCGCATCGACCTTCAGGACCTGTGTCAGGAAGAACAGGGCGTAGAACTGACCTCCATACCACACCACCGCCTGGCCAGCCGTCGCACCCAGCAGCGCCAGGATCACAATCTTCAGGTTGCCCCAGCGGGCGAAGGACTCGGTGAGCGGCGCCTTGGAGCGCGTGCCCGACTCCTTCATCTCCAGGAACACCGGCGATTCAGCCAGCTGCAGGCGGATGTAGACCGAAATGGCCAGCAGCACGATGGAGGCGAGGAATGGTACGCGCCAGCCCCAGGTGTCGAAGTCCGGCCCGAGCGCCGAGCGCGTCAGCATGATGACGATCAGGCTGAGGAAGAGGCCAACGGTCGCCGTTGTCTGGATCCAGCTGGTGTACAGACCACGTTTTCCTTGCGGCGCATGCTCCGCCACGTAGGTCGCCGCACCGCCGTATTCACCGCCGAGGGCGAGGCCCTGCAGCAGGCGCAGCGCCACCAGCAGAACGGGCGCAATGACACCAACTGACGCGTAGCTGGGCAAGACCCCGACGAGTGCCGTCGAGAGACCCATGATCACGATAGTGATCAGGAACGTGTACTTGCGTCCGACGAGGTCGCCCAGGCGCCCGAACACCAGGGCTCCGAACGGGCGGACGAAAAAGCCGGCGGCGAACGCGAGCAGCGCGAAGATGAACCCCGTGGTCTCGTTCACGCCCGAGAAAAACTGCTTCGATATGACCGCGGCCAGCGACCCGTAGAGGTAGAAGTCGTACCACTCGAATACCGTGCCGAGGCTTGACGCGAGGATTACGCGTCGATGCGCGCGGTCGATACCGGCTTGGTTGGAAGGCTGAGCGATCGTAGCCACTGTACGGACTCCTTTTATATTAAGGAAGGTCTTCGTTATTCTTCGAGGCCCGAACTATCGTGGTGCGGTTACTGCACACCAGCCACACGGCGCAAACAGTTGAGGAGTATTCCACACCAACCGGCGGGCAAGGAAGCCCTTTGCCGAATGTAACATTTTCACAACGCCGGGCGATGCCCCGGCCCGAGAACCTCGGGCAGCATGGTTTCAGAGCTTAGGGGGGTGCTGCTGGTTGTCGTGAGGGGTGGCGGTTGCCCGCCCAGCCCCTAGAAAAACGCGATCGACTCAGGCGCTGCTTTGAATATTCCGACGCACTGGCCCGCCATGTCCGTGACGAGCCAGTTGTGACCGATAAAGGTCTGCTGCTCAATTCGACCGCCGGGCGCGAGATGTTGATAGGGGACGCGTTCGCCCTGGAACCCCAGCCAATAGATCTCGACCGGAGCCTCGCTCCGGGTGACAAAGGTCATGCCGGTGCGCTCCTTGGATGGCCGGGATGCGAGGTTGGGCTCGCTCGCGCAGTACTTGGCCGATGGCAGATCTTCGCAGGCACGCATGCCGCTCCCGGAACCTAAAGAGCACCCGATGGCATAGCCAGCGGGTCCATCGATGACACCGTGAGCGTTTGGCTGCGGCCCGGGCGAGCTCGCGAGCTGCCCCGCAGCGATCGCCGGCAGCGCAAGTCCGAGCCTCAGCAGCCGCAAGAAGAGTGTTCGTTGCACAACCAGGACTGGAGCAGCCTTGTACAACAGGCGTCAACGCCGACTGCCTGGAACGTGACGCACGGCTCAGCGCTGGCCGTTTAAGACGGGCGCACGTCCGCGGCGGGGCTTTCCTGCGCGTCAGGGACGAACTTTCCCTGCGAATCGAGTTCCGCGAATACCCCGCCCAGGCTGACTAGTTCGTCGTAGCGACCCTGTTCAACGAGCTGCCCGTCCTGAATCACCAGGATCGTATCGGCGGTGCGAACGGTCGAGAGGCGATGCGCGATGACAAATGTCGTGCGACCCTTCACCAGCGCACCGAGCGCGCGCTGGACGCGAGCCTCGGTCGTGTTGTCCAACGCGCTGGTTGCCTCGTCGAGAATGAGAATCGGCGCATCCTTGAGCATCGCGCGGGCGATCGACAGACGCTGCCGCTCGCCACCGGACAGTGACTTGCCGTCCTCGGCTACCAGGGCGGTGTAGCCGCCGGGCTTGGCGGCGACGAAATGATGTGCTTCAGCCGCGAGCGCCGCAGCCTCGAGTTCCGCGTCACTCGCTTCAGGTTTTCCGATGCGCAGATTCTCGGCGATCGACCGGTAGAGGAGCCCCGGGTTCTGGAACACCACGGCGATGTGCGCACGCAGTGAGGTGAGGCTCACGGTGCGGATGTCGATCCCATCGATGGTGAGCCGGCCTCTGGCCGGATCGTAGGCGCGGTACAGCAGCGACAACGCGGTGGTCTTGCCGGCACCGGTGGGCCCGACGACCGCCGCGGTGGCACCTGCTGGCACCTTGAAAGTGAGGCCCTTGAGGACCGGATGCGCGGCATCGTAACCGAAGGACACATCCTCGAACGCGACCTCGCCCCGCACATCCTTCAGATCCGGCGCGGCCGGGTCCTCGTGCAGGCCGCTGCGGGTATCGAGGACCTCGAAAAAATTCGCGAGCGCCGGCGCCTGGAAGAATATTTCGGAGATGAAGCCGGCCAGTTGCTCGAGGCGCCCGATCATCATCATCGCAAAGCCAACGAAGCTTACGATGGCGCCGACGCTGACTTCACCGCGTCCATGAAGCTGCACGCCGAACGCGAAGATGCCTATCACCGTCAAAGTGCTCGCCGCGCGGTTGGCGACTGCCACCCAGGCCCAGCCGCGCAGCACCGGGTACTGCGCACTCAGAACCTGTCCGACCAGTTGCCGCAGCGCGGCTACCTCGGTGACGACGCGCGAGAAACTCTGCACCACCATGACGTTGCCGAACACATCCCCGGTGCGCTCGGCGATTCCCTGGTTGAGCTGTTCCACTTCCCGTTGGGCATCCGCGGTGCGACGTACCACGATGGTGTTGAACAGCACGAAGGTGGCCATCAGCGCCATCATCATCAGCGCCAGCTTCCAGTTAATCCGCAGTGCCAGCGGAATCATCACCAGGACGGCGATGACGGTGCTGAGGTGACTGCGAAAGCAGGACAGCCACAAGCCGAACAGGTTGCCGCTGCCGGTGTGCAGCGTTCGCAACAATCGACCGGTGTGGTGGCGATCGTGGAAGCCCAAGGGCAGGGCGAGGGCGTGCTCGAAGAAGTCGACGATCACGGCCAGTTGGCGTCGATGGGCCAGGCGGTCCGAATACAACGACACCAGCACATTGGCGGCGACACCGAAAAACCCCACGCCCGTCCACCAGCCTATGTAGGCCCAGGCCTCGCCCGAGTGCCTGGCCGCTAGCGCATCCACGACCCGGCCGAAAAGCCATGGCTCAAGCAGGAAGACTGCCGCCATGCCGACGTTGGCTACGGCCAACGCCATAGCCAGCCACTTTTCCGGGCCTAACAGAGCCAAAACACGCAAATAGATCCTCAGCAGCGACATGGTTGCCCTTGGAAACAGCAATGACAGGCGAACGCGCAACAGTCTATTCCGAACCTGCCCATGCCATTCCAAAATGGAATCACTGCACTTGTGCTGGTTCCCGGACGCCGGTCGCCGCGCGGCCTGGCGAGTAGACTTGTTTGTGACTTGCATGGAGCAAACCTGTGATACGAGATCTTCTGGCCGTCATGTCCCTGGGAGTGTTGGCTTTTTCAGTAACCTTCGCCCGCGCGGACGCTGCTACCGTAAAGCCGGAGCCTCCTGATCAGACCGAGGCGGAGCTGCGCACGAATACGCAAGCCCTGTTGGATGCGATCGCGCCAGGCGACGCCTCGGTATGGGATCGCTTGCTCGATGCGAGAGCATTTCAAGTGGATGAGAATGACGTTCTCAGATACAAGCCTGAACTTCTCAAGGAGCTCAGGCCTCTGGGACCGGGACTCGTTGGTCATCTGGACATCGATGATTTCCACTTCGTGAGGCATGGCGAAGTTGCCGTAGTCACGCACGAAGACAACGAATATCTGGACTACCACGGACAGATCATCCGAAGTCGCTTTCGAGTGACCGATACCTGGATTCATTCCTCGGCTGGCTGGAGGGAGATAGCCTCACAGGTGCTGGCCGTATTACAGGATCCCCCCGCGCAGAAACTTAGTGAGAAGGTGTTATGTGGCTACTCAGGCACCTATGAGCTGACGGCGCAGATCAAAGGTACGATGCGGTGCGAAAACGATGGACTCGTATTCGAGCGCGCCGGCCGACCCGCGCGGCACTTTCACCCCGAACTGCCGGATGTGTTCTTTGAGCCCGGTCAACCGCGGACGCGTCGCATATTTGTACGCAACTCGCATGGACAGATCACCGGGTTCGTCGATCGGCGCGAAGCGAGGGACGTTCTATGGCACCGCGCAGGCACGCAGCGGTAGGAGGGACGCGGGGCGTATTGCCAGCCCGGGAGTTCGTCGGCTCAATTCGAATCATCTCCTAAACTTAACATAATATACATTATGCGAAGTATCCCTTGGCCCCGAGGTATCGGTTGCAGACGCCATCAGAGCGGCGCGCGTGCATCGATAGCTGGCCAGTCGGGGATTCGGGGACACGAACCCGTTACTTGATGGGATAGGTATGCCCGCGCTCTGCAGAGGATCGCGGCGCGCGGGGAATCTGGATGAAGAGGAAAGGCCCTTGGGACAGTTAGTTCTCGGGACTCGGCCCCCTTCTCCCCCTAGGGTTAAGCACGTGGCGCCGCAGGAACCAGACCGTACCTGGACATGACGGAGACTAACCGCGCCCGGTCAGGTGGCCCGCCAGCATTGATAACCGCTCCGACATCTCGAAAGTATTGGGCACCGATATCAGGGGTCAGGATTGCGAGTACACGGGTCATTTCCCTGTGCGGATTGCTGAACTGATGAACAGAGCCCTTCGGTGAATACATCCACTCTCCGGGGCGAAGATCTCGCGTAACGTTGTCGACCGAATAGCGTAGCGTCCCCTCGAGGACGTATACGCATTCGTCGTTTTTCGAGTGACTGTGTGGCGGCGGGACGTTCGACTCAGGTGGTATGGTCAATTCAAACACCCCCATTCCCGCGCTCATAGTGCCGTCGATCAGATAGTTGATTCGTAACCGACCGACCTCGATTAGTTTGGATTGCGTCATTGGACTACCTCGACCGACGTTCATGGATCCACGTCGTGACAGAGTTTTAGAAGTTAGCGTTACCGTTGAAACAGCCTGGCGAGTGCTACAAACAACGCAGAAATCGTCAGCGGCACGAACACCGCGGCGATCGGTCGATTGAAAATGAATATGGCGGCGTTCCTTGTGGTAAACTCAATTTACTACGTGAGACTGTAAATGAAGTTTACTAACGTGTCAAGCTCACCGCTCAAGAGTGCGGACATGCTCATCGGGGCATTGCTGCGCGTTCCGGCCCAGGCGGTCCACCGTCGCATTATCAGCAAACTCAGCACAGCAGGGTTTGAGGGGCTGCGTGTCCCACACATGGCGGTACTGCAGTTTCCGGGTCCGGATGGGGTTCGCCCGGGCACTCTCGCCGAGCGCGCCTGTATGAGCAAGCAGGCCATGAACCAGCTACTCCGCAGCCTCGAAGATCTCGGCTACATCATCCGGTCCGATGCATCTGACGAGGGACGCGCGCGCATTGTCCGCTTTACCAAACGTGGACACGCCGCATACTCGAAAGTCCACGACATCCTCCGCGACATCGAGCGCGAATGGAGCGCTGAGCTTGGGCCCAAGGATTTCACGCAACTCAAAAAACTACTGTCGCGCGTCTGGGAAAGCCCGTTGACCCGCTAGCCCGGACCTTTGGCCGCGATCGGCGCCACACTTTCGCTTGCTACGCTGAGACGGGGCGGCCGTCCCGGCAATCCTGCCGGCGCCGCCCCTTTTAAGTCCCTGTGTTAGTTCTGATCGAAATGCGCCTGCAAATTCCCCTTAGTCAAAAACTGCAACGGCAGGCTGAGGACTACGTTACCGGGCTTGCTCGTCTGGTAAATCAAGAGGGCAATCATGTCGTGCCTCCCGGGCTCGCCGTTATCAATCAGCGTGAACGAAACGGTGTAACCAAGGGCGCCGTCGTACCGGCCGGTGCCGAGCCCGATCATCTCGTTGATCGGAGCAACAGGCGGTGCCGGGTTACCGATCAGCAAACAGGTAACGGGCCCAAATGTCTCCAAGTGGAAATGGTGCCCGCCCCAATTGATCTCGAGGTTGTCGGAGTGCCTCAGGTCACAGTCGAGTTCAAGGCCCTGGGTGATCGATAAGCCGCCGCCTACTTCAATATCATCTCCACCGCCTGTGAAGCGTCCAAGCGCCGGGGTACAGACGAGCGGCGATGGATCATATGTAAACGCTATTGGTACCGTCGAGCCGGAGCTGGTCAGCGTGGCGGACGTAAGTGTTACGGTAATAGTTCCTGTCAATGGGCCGACAGACGTTAGAGGCACAGATACGGTTTGCGCAGCTGTGCTGGCGGTAAATGACGTCGAGGTCGATATCGTCACACTCGGTGCTGAGGTAGAGTTGATCGTGAATGTGTAATCGATGGTGTAGTGCGTCCCTACCTGCAGATCACTTGCGGAGATCGAAAGCGAATAGTCCGTGCAGGATATTGTGCCCGTGGCAGACACGAGGATATTTGCGTAGCTGGGTGCGGCGAATGACATCGACATCGCTGCCAACAGTAGTGGAAGTATGAAACGGCGTCTGACCATAGAATTCTCCTTCATCATCCACCGCACATGCGGTGGCCCAATTGCGATTGTGATTAGTTCGTTGAATGAATATCGTCGGGTACGCGATTTGAGCGCTCGTGAGACTTCTGGCTTTCCGATTCCGCCCGGCTCGCCGAAGGTGGAGTCAACGTTGATGACCGCCAAACTCCATCCCAGCGGTCCAGCAGCGGTAGCGTCCAGCCTATAGCTCTTGCGCTTCTCGGCCGACTTATAGTCCCCTGCCCCCCTGCCTTGCAACGCGGGCTTGGGTATTCGACATAATGCGGCGGCACGTGCCAGGCGGCGTGCGGGTAGACGCGCCGCAGTCGTGCTGTGGGTGCAACCTGGGCGTGACCAGCCTGCTCGGATTTGCGCCAGCGTAGCGGCGAAGGCGATCTGCGATCAGCACACAGTAACGGTGCCGATTCTCAGCCTCTCATTCGTCCTTGAACTTGATCGACGCATGCGTGCCATCGCAAAACGGCTTGTTTTGCGACACGCCACATCGGCACAGGGTGACACGGTTACGCACCTCGTAGAGAAACCCATCCGAACCGATCACCTGAACACCACCCCGCAACCACAAGGGCCCGGCACACTGGTTGGCGGGATCTTCGATGAGCCCGATCGATAATTCGTACTGCGGTTCGATCGGCTTTCCGGTCGAATTGTCCCAGGCAGCCAGCCGCCCCGACGGACACTCGCCAACCTGGCGCACGAAATTTTTCCTGGCACTCGGCTCGTCTGTTTCATTCACCAGATTCCACACCTGTCCGTTCGGGTCGCAGAAGCGCGCGAAGGCGCACAACTGCTCCGCGTCCGTCAGCGACATGGTGGGGCCTTGCATGAGCTTGGCCTGCTCTCGATAGGGTTTGCGGCTGGCTGTTTCTGTGCCGTCGAACCCCACTTTTGTATGCGAGCCATCGCAGAATGGCTTCGTCGCGCTCTGCCCGCAGCGGCACAGTGCATACGAAGCTGGTGCGGCAATTGGCTGCCCCTCGATCCATCTGACTGATTCGCCCGCGGAATTCGTGCCTATGGTTTGTTTTCTCAGCGGCAAGCCGCCGGTGACCATGTAGGGACCATTTTTGGTGATTTGTACTTTGGCGCCTGGCGCTTTCTTGGTACTCATCGGCCATCTCCAATGGCGAACTCATCGTCCACCGACGCGATCACTGTGATCGGGAAGACGCGTAATGCGACAGTAGCACGGCACGGGCTTCAAATCGGCGACCCGGCGTTCCTGGCTGCACCCCTCGATGGGTAAGGTTTCCCCAGCGGCCGAGAAATGGCCTGGTTATAGCGGAGCGAGCTTTGTCTCGTGGGTTAAAACGACCTTCCAGGCGCCGTGCTGCCAGCGCAGTACGTCGGTTTGGCGTTCCGACACCTCGAAGGGCTTGCCTTGGAATGTGCCCGAGGTTTTCACCTTCGTCGTCACCACGGCGGTGTTGCCGTAGAGGCGCACTCTGGGTTCGGAAATTTCAAATGTCTTGCGCGTCAGGTAACCCGACTTTATTCCATCCGGGAAGATCGACCTGCCCTCGCCTACGCCACCAGTGGCGGCAATAACCGCCCAGTCATCTGCCAGTAAGCGTTCAATTCCGGCCGCATCATTGGCTGCCATTGCCCGCGCGAGTTCCTGTTCTGCTGCCAGAGCACTTGCAGCCGACGGCCCGGTCTTTGGCTCGTTGCCACCGGCAGGCCGGGCGGGTGCCGCCGCCGCGATGTTCAGACTCGCGGTCAGCGCAAGCACAATCGCGAGTCCCGGTATTGAGTCGATCGAGCTGTCCCGTGCCTGCGCAGGTAAATGCAGTCGCATTTGTCCACCTCCAACAGCTACTCAACTTGCATACTGCAAGTGGTGCGAATGTAGCCCTGAGCTGCTTCAAAATGCAACTGGAGGGAACGGAGGCGTCCATGCAACTTAGGCTGGGAAGCTTGCGCAGAGCTGGCTAATGAGCCCGCCGCCGAGCAGGTGAAGCGCAGTTATCAAACGCGCAGCGACTCACTGCGCATCGAGACTCACAACGCTTCTATCCACCCCGAGATGTGCCCGCAGGTAAGATAGATCTCCCGCCCGCTCATGAAATGTACGACCTCATCGTCGCGGTCGTCCTGCGCGGGGTCGTAGCGTCGCACGTTGCCGTCGCAGAGGCTGAGCATGTAGCCCACGGTGTGGAAACCCTGGTTCGTATAGGCGTCAGCAGCGGAGAAGTAATTGGCAAACAAGCGGTTGTGCTGCGAGCAGATGTGGGTGTGGTAGTCCGCCACGATTCGCCAGCCATCGGGGCGCGCTTCGTTGTACTGCAGAATATCCAGTCCAAAGGGCTTGTGGGAGGTCAGCGGTGCACTCACCCGATAGTGGTGCTGTGCGTCCTCGTAAATCACGCCGCCACACTCGTAGTGCCGCGGGCAGTCCCGCGCGGCGGTAAGCGCGGCGATCGCAGCCGAGTCCATGTCCCCGAAGATGGCGAAGATGAGCGAGATCATCGGCCGTACTCCCACCCCGCTTATGAGGTTGATGTAACGCCGTGCGTTCAGGCTCATTTTTGCGCTCTGCTGGCGCCGCGGCGGCCGATGTACTTCACAACCTTGACCGCCAGGATGTGGACAGATTCCGCAGACTGGACAGGTGCCCGCCCGCGTGTGACCGGATCCACGTTACGGAACTGCCGCCGGGGGCACCTCGCGGGGTCTTCCGTGAGCAAGTGCACGGTGCCGCTCGCGTCGCGCGACGGCAGCGCTTAGCGCTTAGAAGCCGTATCAGCGCGCTCCTGCGCAAGCGCACGCGCGCTACGCCGGGTTCGGCGCGCCGCTGATGGCACCGGTTGCGACGACGGGCCCCGTGGGCTGCCCGGTCGGGGAGCCGCCGAGCGGCTCAAGGGAAACCGCGAGAATGGCGGTCGGCCCGAGCTGCGCAAGCAAGGCGGGACTCAGGCTCAGCGTCGTGACGCCGCCCGCTGCAAACACGCCCACAGCGACCGGCTTCTGGCCGCGCGGAATCAGCCACAGCTCGGTGCTGCGATCCGGCGCAACGGTGCCAGGAGATGCGGGCACGACGACGATCTGCTTGCGCTCCAGATCCATGGTGGCCGTCCAGCTGGCAATGCCGTTTTCCTGCTTGATGGTCGACACCATCAGTCCGGCGGTCACGACACTGGGTGGCGGCGGCTGTCGCGGCGGCGTCACCACGAGGAGTATCAGGCAGGCGGTGGCGACGAGTGAGGCACCCACCCCGATCCACTGCCAGAGGCGCAGGTTCTCCCACACCGACGGGCGTTGCAGTGGGGGCGTCGGCGCATCCAGCCGCAGTGCCTGACGGATATCCGGCCAGACGTGGGCCGCCGGGGCGATCTCCCCGATGTCTTCCGCCAGCGGCGCCAGCTGACGCTGCCACAGGGCGACGGCGGTTGCCGCCTGTTGGTTGACGAGAATCTCCTGCGCGACGGCGGCACGCGCGTCGGCGTCCAGCACACCCAGCGCGTACTCGGCATAGCGCAGGTTGTTGTTGTCGCTGTCGTCGGGCGTGTTCATGCGTTCAGGCACGCCCGCAGCTGCAGGAGGCCGCGGCGAATCCAGCTTTTCATGGTGCCCAGCGGCACCTTGGCGCGCGCCGCCAACTCAGTGTAGGTGGCGCCACTGAAGAAAGCCTCCCGCACCGAACGACGCTGCTGTGCCTCGAGCTGCTCAAGGCATGCCTGCAGCCGCCGGTACTCCTCACCGCGTTCGGCGCTCGCGGAGGGACCCGGCTGATCATCGACGATGGCGTCGATCTCACTGCCGTGATCGATGTGCGAGTCGTGGTGCTGCCGCAGGCGATCGATCGCCTTGTTGCGCGCCAGGGTCACCAGCCAGGTAAGCGCGCCGGCCTTGGTCGGATTGAAGGTCGTGCCGCGCTGCCAGACGGTCACGTAGGCCTCCTGCAGGACCTCCTCCGCTTCGCGACGATCGGGGAGCATGCGATTGCAGACGCCGAAGAGTCTGGCTGAGGTGCGTTCATAGAGCTGGGCGAACGCCCGCTCATCGCCCTGGCCCGTGCGCATGAGCAGGCGATTCAGCTCCTCGTGATCGGCCGCGCTCGTCACACTCATGGGCACGCTGGTCCTGCATTCATTCCGGTCACGCGGGTGCCACTTTGCCTGTCTGCAGCAACGGCATCAATCTGGACGCACAAGGCGGTAGTGGGGCACCTGCCATTGGCTGTCCTGCTCGTAACCGAAAAGCTCCGCACAGGCCATCCAGAACATGCGCCAGCGCTGGAACCACAGGGGCGCTAACTTCTTGCCATAGGCCTGGGTCAGCATCTCCAGCACCTCGGCGCGCCGCGCATCCTGGTTCCGGAGCCAATGATTGGCGGTGCGCTGATAGTGCGTGCCGTCCACTTGCCGGCGCTGTTGGATGTGCAGGTCACGCTGGAACCAACAAGGTATCGGTCGTGGGCATCAGTCCGCCGGTAAAGAAATGTCGTCCCAGCCAGTTGTCCTCGCCCTGCGTTTCGAACGGGTACATCAGATTCTGGTGCGCAAACATATGCACGAACAACTTGCCGCCGGGGCGCAGCCAGCCGCCGATGCGCTCGAGGTCTTGAACGTGCGGTGTGAAAAATAGCGGTGATAGAAGCCGGTGAGCGTGAACATACGCACCACGTATAGCGCCGCGGCGACGTACAGCGCCACCGCCGACACCTCCACCCAGAACACCCCGAGACAAGCCGCATGTAGGCCGATGAAGGGCACCGTGCGCAGCCAGTCAATGCCGTCCTGCCGGGGAGCCGCCGCGAGCGGTTCCGCTCCGGTATCAAACCAGCGCCGCAGCGCGCTCAGGGACTGCCTCGTGCGCGGCGTGGCCCGCAGGGCATTTGCTGGTGCGATCAGTGCAGGCTGGAGCAGGCTCATGAACGCATCCGTAGGGCCCGTGTCCTCCTCCTATACGGATCCAGGGTGCGCACGGATGCGCCAGGGTCAGACTGCCGTACTATGAGAGCCCATGAGTGCGCCGCTCGCCGGGATCCGCGCCTGCGTCTTTGACGCCTACGGAACTGTCTTTGATTACGCGTCGGCCGCGGCCCGGGCCGGCGACGTGCTCGGGGACAAGGTGGCGCCGCTGACAACGTTGTGGCGCGAAAAGCAGCTGCAGTACACGTGGTTGCGGTCCCTGCAGGGGCGCTACGTGGACTTTTTCCAGGTCACCTCCGATGCCCTGGAATTTTCCCTGGCCGCATTACAGCTGACTGCCCCCGCGTTGCAGGCGCGGCTCATGAGCCTCTACAACTGCCTCGAGTGCTTTCCCGAAGTGCCGGCAATGCTGGCGCGGCTCAAGGCTGCGGGACTCAAGACGGCCATACTGTCCAATGGCTCGCCTGCCATGCTGACTGCGGCTCTGACCGGCGGCGAAATCGCGCACCTCTTTGATGCGGTGCTATCGGTGGACGAGGTGGGGGTCTACAAGCCGCACCCGAAGGTCTATCAACTTGCGGTGGATCGGCTCGGCGTGGCGCCGGGGGCGATTTCCTTTCAGTCATCCAACGGCTGGGATGCGTACGCGGCCGCCGCGTTCGGCATGCGGGTCGTCTGGTGCAATCGTTACGGTCAGCCGCCGGAGCGGCTTCCGGGTCGGCCCGAGGTCATAATCGACTCACTTGCCGATCTGCCCGCGCTCGTGGGCGCGTAATCCGGGGCCGAGCCGACCGCCCATACTCCCCTGCCGGCCGTCCGTCGGATCGGCCGGTTGATGTGACGCAGTGCCGCTTTGACTGCCCGCCGGGTCCAGTACATTTCGCCCCTATGAAGCGGCAAACGGGTTTCAATCTCGTCGAGCTGATGGTGGTGGTAGCGCTCGTGGCCATCCTCATGGGCATCGGCATTCCCTCGTATCGCTACGTGACCAACTCCAATCGCACCTCAGCGGAGGTCAACGGTCTCCTGGGCGATCTGATGTACGCGCGGGCCGAAGCCGTGCGCGAGGGCACCCCGGTGGTCGTGTGCACCTCTGCGGACAGCCAGAGCTGCGCGGGCGCCGGTGTCACGACCTGGCAAGGCGGCTGGATCAGCTGTGTCGCCAATCCGGCCGGCACCTGTGACAACACGACGGCGGTGCTGCGCGTTCAGAAGGCCTTCACGAGCACGGACACCCTGCTCGGCAACGTCGCTGCCATCACGTTTTCACGGGTTGGTTTTGCGACCGGCATCCCCGTCGGCGCGACCATCACCCTGCATGACGCGACCGCCAACCCGGTCTGGACGCGCTGCCTGCAGGTTACGACGGTCGGACTGCTGACTGTCTCGAACCACATTTCAAACCCGGCATGCACATGAAGACTCTGAAAAATATTTCCCGCGTGTCGGGCTTCAGCATGGTCGAAGTGCTGGTCGCCCTGGTCGTGCTGTCGGTGGGCTTGCTCGGGATCGCCAAGATGCAGGCGCTCGGCATGTCGAGCACCTCCGTGGCAGGCAAGCGCGCGCTGGCCGCGACCCTCGCCGACAGCCTTGCCGCCGCGATGCATGAGAACCAGGCCTACTGGGCATCGCCGGCTGCCCTCGGTACCCAGAACGCATCCACCGCGGCTGTGGCGTCGTGCGTCCTGGGCGCTCCTGGCTTCACGGCGCCGTGCAGCCCGACGCAGCTCGCAGCGTACGACCTGCAGGTCTGGGCGCAGAACCTGAACGGACTGCTGTCCAACGCGACCGGCAGTGTTACCTGTCAGGTCGCGAATCCCAACACCTGCCTGGTGACGATCACCTGGAGCGAGAAAACCCTCGCGATCAACACGCAGGGGCAGGCCGCGGCGCAAGCCGCCGGCGGCACTAACAACCCGACCTACACCCTCTTCGTCGAGCCATGAGCAACATTACTCAAAAGCGCAGTCTCTGCATCCGCCGCGCGCACGGCGGGTTCTCCCTGATTGAGATGATGGTCGCCGTGGCGATCGCCATGTTCCTGATCGGGGGACTCGTGAAAGTCCTGCAGAACATCCGCAATACGTCCGGTATGCAGACCCAGCTGGCAGGGCTCCAGGATGGCGAACGGCTCGCCATGACCATGATGGCCGGGGTGGTTGAGTCTGCGGGCTACTTCCCCAACCCGAACCTCAACACCGCCGCTGCGACCATGCCCATCGGCGCTGGCAGCGCGTTCGCCACGTCCGGTTCGCCGGTGATCATCGGCGTCTCCAATTTCAACGCACAAGGCGACAGCCTGACTGTGCGCTATGCAGCGGCGCTCAACGACAACGTTTTCAACTGCCAGGGCGGCACCAACACCACCGTCGGTCCCTACGACAGCTGGGAGAACACCTTCTTCGTACAGGTCAACGCGGGCGTGAGCCAGCTCATGTGCTCTACCTGGACGGCGTCCACCCAGAAGACCTCAACCCAGGCACTGGTGAGCGGCGTGACGAACATGAGCGTGCTGTACGGGGTACAGACCACCGGCGGCGGCACTGGCACCTGTACCGACACTTACATGACCGCAGCGCAAGTGACCGCGGCCGCGGACTGGGGCAACGTCTGCTCCGCGGTGGTCACCCTGACCTTCCTGGATCCGACCTACCCGAATGCCGCCGTGCAGCCGCAGATCACGCGCGTCATGGCGTTGATGCAGACCGCGGGGGTCATATGAAGTGTATCTACGCCCACTCGGACCTGGCGCGTGCGCGCGCCGAGGGCGGCATGGCCCTGATCACCGGGCTGCTGATGCTCCTGGTGGTAACCATCATCGGCCTGAGCATGTTCCGCAGCTACGGCATGCAGGAGAAAATCGCCGGTAACACGCGTGAAAAGGATCGCGCGCTGAACGCGGCAATCAGTGCGCAGCAGCTCGCGGAGAACTGGCTGGTGGGCGGCACAGCGCCAACCATCGGTGGCGTGTGCACGGCTGGTCTCGTGTCGTCCAATGTCGGCCAGGTGTGCAGCAACACGCCCGACAACGGCTTTGCCGCACCCTGGACGATTGGCGGCGGGGCGGTAGGCGTCCGTGACGACAATTTCGCGGGCCAGACCGTCAACGCCGCCAACCCGACCCAGGCTACCTGGTACCAGCCGCCGCAGTATTACGTGACCTGGCTCGCGGGCGTTCCCGGCGGCAACACTTTTTACCAGATCGACGCGGCGGGTTGGGGCGGTACCCCGAACAGCGTTGCGGTTGTTGAAAGCACCTACGAAGTTTTCCCTCCCGGCGCCGGCGGACCCCCTGGGGGCGGTGGTGCAACCGGCGGTTCACTAGACAAGTGAGATACTTATGAAGCTCTCATCGGCACTCGTCGCGCTCACCCTGGCCCTCCCGGCCGGCGCCTGGGCGCAGACGCAGCTCACCATCCAGGACGACTTCACGCAGGCGGCTGCGCAGAACAACTGGATCACCTACGACGGCGCGTGCCTCACCGCCGGCAATGGTAGCGGGACAGTCCCGGCGTGCGTCGGCCTGCCGTACTACGCGACCCAGGGCGCGCAGGCGTGGGTCGGCGGCACCAGCGGCACCCTGCCTGACACGGCCGGCAACGGTGCGCTGCGCCTGACCAATGGCTGCACCAAGGGCAGCACCTGCGACGGGTCGTTCACGCACGGCTACAGGCAGGCAGGCGGCATTATTTCCAACTACACGTTCAATGCCGGCACCGGCGTGAACGTGATATTCAAGACCGTCACTTACCACGGCGATTCCGGCGGTGCCGGGGCCGACGGCGCCGACGGCATGAGCTTCTTCCTCACGGATGCCACGAATCCCTACGACATGGGCGCCTTCGGCGGCAGCCTGGGGTACACCTGCTCGAACACCAACAACGATCCCACCTTGCACGTGGACGGCACGCCGCGCCAGTACGATGGCCTGCGCAAGGGCTATATCGGGCTCGGCATCGACGAGTACGGCAACTTCCTGAACCAGGGTGATAACACCGCGACCGGCTACGGCTACCAGCCCGGGCGCATCGGCCTGCGCGGCACCGGCAACATCAACTGGTACTGGCTGAACGCCGGCTACCCGGCGGACTACCCGAGCACGCTCACCACGGCGCAGCAGGCAGCGGCCGTGCAGAAGACCTGCAGGACCGGCGTTGTCTGGAACTACTCTAACCCGGCGTCGCCGATCAACACCGGGGTCGCGCTCGCCGACTACGCGCCGATTCCCAATGCCTTCAAGATCCTGTCCGGCGTGCAGATCGCCAATGAGGCGGCAGTGACGCGCGCACAGGCGGTGCCGATCGCATACCAGCTGAAGATCACGCAGGACGGGCTGCTCAGCTTCTCCTACAGCTACAACGGTGGCGCCTACCAGCCGGTCATCACCAAGCAGAGCATCGCCGCCGGCAACGGCCCCCTGCCCGCCACCCTGCGCTTCGGATTTGCAGGCTCGACCGGCGGCAGCACCAATATTCACGAGATTCTGTGCTTTCAGGCGAGCCCCTCGGATCTCGCAGCCACCTCGGTCGGCGTCAACGAAAAAGAGGCCACCAAGATCGCCAGCGGAACCCAGGCGTTCCTCGCCTTCTATTACCCGAATGACTGGACCGGCAACCTGACCGCCAGCAGCCTGCTCTTCAACAACGTGACCCACCAGGTCACCGTGGCGAACATTGCCAACTGGGACGCCTCCTGCAATCTCACCGGCGTGGTCTCGCCGGCCACCTGTGCAAGCACCGGCGCCACCGCCGTCACCGCCCAGGCGCCCACCAGCCGTACCATCATCACCTCGAACGGCGTGGGCACGGGCAAGGGCATCCCCTTTGAGTGGGCCTCGCTCACCGCCGCGCAGCAGGCGGCCCTGGACCTGGGCGACGCCAGCATCACGCAGTTCCGGTTGAACTACCTGCGGGGCGATCGCAGCAACGAGATCAACACCGCAGGCGCCGGGCTGTATCGCGCCCGCGACGCGGTGCTGGGCGATATCGTGGACTCGAGCCCGAGCTGGGTCGGCCCGCCAGTCAATCCCTACACGCTCAACTGGAAGGACCTGCTGTATCCGGCCGCAGCGGCTCCGGAAAATGGCTCGAACACCTATAGCCAGTTCGCAACCACTCAACAGACACGCCTGAACGTCGTGTACGCCGGCGCCAACGACGGCCTGATGCACGGCTTCCGCGCCGGCGCGTTCGATGTCAACAACAACTTCCTCAGCGCCACCAACGACGGCCAGGAGGTTCTGGCTTACATGCCGAATGCCGTGCTGCAAGTCATCCATCAATACAGCGCGACCAATGGGAATGCGGCGACGCTGGATTACTCGAACACCCAGTACGCCCACAGCTTTTACGTCGACGCCACACCCACGACCGACGACCTGTACTACGGCGGGGCGTGGCATACCTGGCTGGCCGGCGGCCTCGGGGCCGGCGGCAGCGCTTTCTACGCCCTCGACGTGACCAACCCCGCCAGCTTCAGCGAGGCGAACGCGGGCACCACCGTGATCGGTGAATGGACGCCGGCGAACATCACCTGCGTGCACGTCACCAAGGTCACGAACTGCGCCAACAGCCTCGGCAACACCTATGGTGTACCGGTCATCCGCCGGCTGCACAACGGCAACTGGGCGGTGATCTTCGGCAATGGCTACGGCAGCGCGACCGGCGATGCCGGCATCTTCATTATGTCGGTGGATGCCACCAGCGGTACGCCTTCGTTCTACTACATCGGCACCGGTGTGACCGGAGTCGGCTCCGGCCAGGGAATCAACGGCATCGGCTCACCGGCGCCGGCGGACCTGGATGGCGACCACGTCACCGATTACGTGTACGCGGGCGACCTGCTGGGCAACGTCTGGCGGTTTGACCTCACGAGCAACGATCCGACGCAATGGTCGGCCGGCGCGACGCCGCTCTTTACCGACCCGGCGGGTCACCCGATCACCACCAAGCTGATGGTGGCCTGGACGTCGATGACCTCGGGACCCGCCGGCGTCATGGTCGCCTTCGGTACGGGACGCAAGATTCCCCTGACCAACACGACTCCGCAAACCTATGCGGGCGGCACCACAACCTGTACGGCATCTGGGACTGGAACATGACGGCGTGGAACTCCAAGTCCATCGTGCAGTACGCGAGTCTCGCCTCGATTCCCTCTGCCATCAGTCTGGCGACGCTGCAGCAGCAGTCGCTGACGCTCAATGCCGCCAGCGGCGCGCTCGACGGCACGAGTAACACCGTGTGCTGGGCGGGCAGCGCCGGCTGCGCGGCCTCCCCGAAGTATGGCTGGTACATCACACTGCCAGGCGCCAGCGAGCAGGTGGTGTTCAACCCGCTCGTCTACCTGGGCGCATTGATTCTGAACACGACCATCCCGGCGAATAACAGCCTCCTGAACTGCAAGACCCTGACAGACACCGGCAACACCATCGGCATATCGATGGGTACCGGAGCCGCCATTCCCTCGTTCTTCCCGTACTTTACCGACACCTCGGCGGTGGGGGGACAGACCAACGGCACGGGTAGCCCCTTCATCGTGCTGGCGGGCGGCCAGGCTCAGGTCCTGACCCAGGCGATCGGCGCCGCCGGCGGAACGTCCGGTGGGACAGCTGGCCCCTTCCAGAGCCAGGCCTTGACGGGTGGCGGCTACCTCGATTCCACAACCATCAAGACCCACGGTCCGACCGGCAAACGCCTCACCTGGGTCGAGAGACGCTAATGAACTGCAAACACCTCGTGACGGGCAATGCCGGCCGCTCCGCGGCCGGCTTCACCCTCGCCGAACTCATGATCACCGTGGCGATCGCCGCCCTGCTTTTGGTCGTCGCGGTGCCCAGTTACCAGGCCCAGGTGCAGAAGTCCCGCCGCACGGAGGCACGCACTGCACTGCTGGATCTTGCGGGACGTGAGGAACGCTGGTTCAGTTCGAACAACGCGTACACCAACGTGCCCGCGAACCTCGGCTACCTCTCGTTCACGCCGGTCGGCAGCGGCTATTACAACGTGGCAATCGTGGTAGTGGCGGCCAATCCCGCGAACGTGCCCCCCACGCAGGCTGGCTACACCATCACTGCGACGCCGATCGGCATCCAGGCGCAAGACACGATCTGCGCGAGCTTCACGGTCGACCAGACCGGAACCCAGACCTTCACCGGTACCGGTAACCTGAAGACGTGTTGGCAGTAGAAAATCTAAGTGTTTAAAGCTGCTTAGGCGATACACATGAAGTGATTTCTGCACCTGCGGTCCGCGCACGCGGCCGTTGTTTGTTTTTCCTAGAGTCTGCGGTATATTTCCCGTCCAGCCGCTTGAGCGCGCTTAGATTCCAGTACTGACCGGACAACAAGAACTAACCGACGCCGCACTGCGCAGGCTCGAACCGGAACCATGCTGCGGACGACGTCCCATTGAGGTAGTGATGAGCACCACATGGGAACAGCTTGAGGGCGCAGTTCTGACACTGGCGCGCTCGGGCGCGATCAAAGATCGTCTCGCGGATGCATTCCGCAATCATCTTGCGCAGCTGAACGCGGATGACTTACCCGACACGCTGCGCGCCGAGTTTCGCGCCTGTCATGACGCGCTGACGCGCGAGCGGCCGTTGCGGGGCGAGGATGCGGTGCGCGCCACGGTGCGCAAGATGTCGTACGAGGAGGCCGACGAAGTCGCGTGCGGTGTCGTGCGGATGTTCACGGCCCTCGCACACCAGCGGCAGCCGGCGCAGCACGAGCACTCGCAACCGGAGATGCCGGCAGCCCCGGTGCAGGAGCCGCGAGCCACGGCGAACGTGATCAACGGGGCGCATGGCACCGTGCTCAACGGCGCGCACAACGATGTGCTCAATAGTGCCCTCGCGCTGCACGGTGCGCTCAAAGGCAAGCGCAAAGGGCCGAAGAGCGTGCCGCAGATCATTTCCCTGTACGCCGCGGAGGCGTAGCACAAGCCCTCAGTCGAGTTTGAACTCGATCGTGTCCCAGCGCGTCGTTTCCTCGTGACGCGCCTGGCGGCGCACCGCGTCCACCAGCGCCCGCTCGTCCCATTCCACCACCTCGTCGGCGAGATCCATGATCGCCTTGGGGACTTCCTTACGCGCGCCGAAGGGCTTCATGAGAACCACGGGCTTGTGGCTCGCCTGCGCGTACAGCAGCTGGAACGTCAGGAGATCCGGCTGCGTATCAACAAGACTGGATAGCGCAATGACCGCCTCGGTGGGAGCGATCTGGCGGCGCAGATCCTCGCGCAGTGCTTCTTTCTCGCCAGCGGGGCGTTTATCCGGCGTGCTGTAGTTGCGGTAGAAGAAATTCTTCGCGCTCTCCAGGTACTCGAACACCCGCAGGTAGTCATCGCTGGTTTCCCAGCAGTGCGTGACGAACAGGCGGATTGGGTTGACTTGCGACATCCCGGTCGGGAAGTCTCGCACAAGCGCGCGAAAGGGGAAACTTGCCGGACCTTTGGCTCAGGAGCGCTGCCGACCCCCCTGTTCCGCACGGCGTGTGGCGGCCCGTATAGAATGAGGGACGCTTTTGAAGTACGTGTGCGAGGGTCAGATCCGAAGGTGCGCCTGCTCGTCTACAACATCCGCTATGCCACTGGCACCGGACCTGCGTTTCACCTGCCACTGCCGGGCGCCGGGTACCTGCGCAGCAATCGCAAGGTCTTGAGCGGCATCACCGAGTTCATCCGCGCGGAGAGCCCGGACGTGGTGGGTCTGATCGAGGTGGACAGCGGCTCGATCCGCACCGGCCTGGTCAACCAGGCGCAGCACATCGCCGGCGAACTCGGCCACTACTCCACCTACCAATCCAAGTACGGGGCGGGCTCCCTCAACCAGTTCATGCCGATTGTGCGCAAGCAGGGCAACGCGTTCCTGTCGGCGCCCACGGTGCACGGCGAACGCTTCCACTACTTCGACACCGGCATCAAGCGCCTCATCATCGAACTGGAGCTTTCGGAAGTGTGCGTGTTCCTCGTGCACCTGTCGCTGAAGTTCCGCCAGCGCCAGTACCAACTGCGCTCGCTCCACGACCTGATCGTGCAGGCGACCAAACCGGTCATCGTCGCCGGAGATTTCAACACCTTCTGGGGCACCCACGAGATCTACCTATTCATGCGGGCGGCGGGCCTGCGCAGCGCCAATACCGCCGGCCTGTTCTCCTTTCCGGCGCGCGTGCCGCGCATCGAGCTGGACTTCATCCTGGTCAGTGAAGGCATTGAGGTCACTGACTTTCGCGTCCCTGATGTGCGCCTCTCCGACCACCGGCCGCTGGTGTGCGATTTTCGCGTCGTGGCCGGCGCCACGCGCGCTTCGGCGGCTTGAGCTCTTCTGACACGGGTGCCTGCATATGGCTGACGACCCTACCCGCTCCTGGAAAACCGAACGCGACGCCGACGGTATCGCCTGGCTGACCTTCGATAAGCCCGGCACCTCGGCAAACGTACTGTCCGCCGCGGTCCTCATGGAACTCAACGCGGTGCTCGCGGGGCTGGAACAGGACCTGCCGCGCGGGGTGATCGTGATCTCTGCCAAGAAGAGCGGTTTCGTCGCCGGGGCGGACATCAAGGAGTTCACCGGCCTTGCGAGTGAAGCGAGCGGCTACCAGCTGATCCGGCCGGGACAGCAGGTGTTCGATCGCCTGGAGGCCCTGCGCTGCCCGAGCGTCGCCGCCATTCATGGCTTCGCACTCGGCGGCGGGCTGGAGCTGGCGCTCGCCTGCCATTACCGGGTCGGCGTGGCGGACGAACGGCTGTCGCTTGGCTTACCGGAAGTGATGCTGGGGATTCATCCTGGCTTCGGCGGTACGGTGCGCTCGGTGCGCCTCGTCGGGGTTAGGCCGGCCATGCAGATGATGCTCACGGGCAAGCCGGTGCGCGGCGAGAAGGCGCTGCAGCTCGGATTCCTCGACCGGCTGGTGCCGGAAGCTGAGCTGCGCGCGGCGGCACGCGAGCTGGTGCTCAAGGCGCCGCCACGGCGCCAGGCGCCCCTGGCGGAACGGCTGCTGTCCACCGCCCCGGCGCGGCGCTTCGTCCGCGGCTCCCTGATCGCCCAGGTGGCGCGACGCGCACCGCGCACCCACTACCCGGCGCCGTACGCCATCATCGACCTGTGGTCGCGCTATGGCGCCCACGGTGCAGCGGCCTTCGAGGCCGAGGCGCGCTCGATTGCGCATCTTTTCACCACCGAGACGTCCCGCAACCTGGTGCGCGTTTTTCTGCTCCAGGACCGCCTCAAGGCCGGCGGCGGCAAGAGTGCGGCGGAGGTGAAGCACGTGCACGTGGTCGGGGCCGGCGTCATGGGCGCTGATATCGCGGCGTGGTCGGCGCTGCGTGGCTTCAGCGTGACGCTGCAGGACCGGGCCCTGGAACTCATCCAGCCCGGGATCAAACGCGCCGCAGAGTTGTTCGACAAGCGCGTGCGGGAACCGGCGAAAAACGCCGCCACCCGCGCGCGCCTCAGCGCCGATGTCGAGGGCGCAGGCGTGCCGCAGGCGGACGTCGTGATCGAGGCAATCTACGAGAATCTTGAAGCCAAGCAGGAACTGTATGCGCGGCTCGAACCACGCATGAAGCCCGGCGCGCTGCTCGCGACCAACACCTCGAGCATCATGCTCGAGCCGCTGGCGGCAAAGCTGATACGCCCCGAACGCCTCGTCGGCCTGCATTTTTTCAACCCGGTGGCGCTCATGCCGCTGATCGAGATCGTACGCGCGGCCAGCACCGACCCGCGGGCGGTTGAGATCGCGACCGGATTTGCACGCCGCATCGACAAGCTGCCGCTGGAGTGCCACAGCGCACCCGGCTTCATGGTGAACCGCGTGCTCACGCCCTACATGTATGAAGCCATGCTGTGCGCCCAGGAAGGCACGCCGCCCGAGGTTATCGACAAGGCCGCGACGGATTTCGGCATGCCGGTGGGGCCGATCGAGTTGGTGGACGTCGTGGGGCTGGATGTCGCATCGCACGTGGGTGAGATCATCGCGCGCGAGCTGTCCCGGCCGGTGACCGAGATCAGGCGGCTCAACGAGCTCCTGGCGGCGAAAAAACTCGGCCGCAAGAGCGGTGAGGGGTTTTATCCGTGGGCCGATGGCAAGGCCGTGAAGGCGCCGGCAACCGCTGCGGCACCACCGGCCGCCGATCTCACCGACCGCCTGGTGCTGGTGCTCGCAAATGAATGTGTCGCCTGCCTGCGCGAACGCGTGGTGGCGGACCCGGATCTGGTGGATGCCGCGGTGCTCTTCGGTGCCGGCTTCCCGCCGTTCCGCGGCGGCCCGCTCACCTACGCGCGCGCGCGGGGCGTTGATGCGGTGGTAGCACGCCTGCGGGAACTCGCAGCGCGATACGGCGCACGCTTTCAACCCGATGCGGGCTGGCAAATGCTCGCCGGCGCTAAGGCAGCGTGACCTGCATCCAGGGCCACCTGAAGACCCTGTGCTACCATCGAGTTATATCGCACTGCAGCAGGCGCAGTGCGTGATGTGAACCAGTTCCTGTTCAGCGGACCCGACGAATCCGATGGCTCAGCCGCAAGAAACACCCGAAGGCCAGGAAGCCGCCTCAGTGCAGTTGCTGCGCAAGTTCGCGCCGCTCGATGGCATGAAGCGGGAAAATCTGGCGGCGCTGGTGCGCAAGGTCAGCGTGCGCTCGCTGTCCGCGGGCCGTGTGCTGTTTTCCCAGGGTGACACCGACAAACGCACGCTGTGGCTGATCAGCGGCACTCTGGAAGTGAACGAAAACGACCGCAACGTGGCGCTGCTGCACGGCGGCAGCCCCGAAGCGCGCAACCCGCTCGACGCCCACAATCCCCGCCGCCACACCATGCGCGCGGTCGAGGACGTCAGTTACCTGGCGATCGACTCCGACCTGCTGGATGTCATGATCACCTGGGATCAGACCGGCAGTTACGAAGTCGAGGAGTTGCAGGCGCAACTGCAGAACGCGGGCTCCGAGGACTGGATGACCACGCTGCTGCAGACCAACGCCTTTCACCGGATTCCGCCGGCCAACATCCAGGCGATCTTCCAGCGCCTGCAGCGCTTTCCGTCCGGCGCCGGGGAGGTCGTGATCAAGCAGGGCGAGGAAGGCGACTATTTCTACATCATCGTGCAGGGCAAGTGTACGGTGACCCGCGAGACTCCCATGAGCCGCGAGGGCATCAAGCTGGCGGAGCTTGGGGTCGGCGACACCTTCGGCGAAGAGGCACTGATCGCGGAAGCCAAGCGCAACGCGACCGTGACCATGCTCACCGACGGGGTGCTGATGCGCCTCAACAAGCAGGATTTCCGCGAGCTGATGAACGAGCCGCTGCTGCAGTGGGTTACTCCCGAGCGCGCGACCGAAATCACCGCCGCCGGCGGGCGCTGGCTCGACGTACGCCTGCCGAGCGAGTTTCAGAACCTCGCCATCGAGGGCGCACTCAATGTGCCGCTGTACCTGATTCGCCTGAAGCTCTCGACGCTGGATCGCACCAAACCGTACGTCGTCTACTGCGATACCGGACGGCGCAGCTCCGCGGCGGCCTACATCCTGGTGGAACGCGGCTTCGATGCCTTCGTACTCAAAGGCGGAGTGAGCAACGGCGTGCTGCAGCTCACCCGCAATGGTGCTGCGGAAAAGCCCTAGCGGGCAGTGCGCGAATAGCCTCAGGCGGTCGGATTCTTGAGATTCGTCGCCGTGACGCGATTGCGGCCGGCTTCCTTGCTGGCGTACAACGCCGCGTCCGCGAGCTTGAGCATGCGCTCGGCCAAACGGCGCTCGCCGGCCGGCACCCGATCCAGCCCGCACAAACCGAAACTTGCCGTTACCCGAACGTTCGTCTTGTCGACCTTGAAGGCAGTATGGGAAAGGCCCGAGCGTAACTTGCGCGTGACCTCGAGTGCCGGCTCATAGGCGGTCTCGGGCATTACGATGGCGAACTCCTCGCCGCCGATCCGCGCCACCCAATCAGACCCACGGCGCAGAACCTGCTGCAGCCGCGGGCCGAATTGCTGCAGGATCTGATCACCGCCGGCGTGACCCAGCGTGTCGTTGATCTTCTTGAAATTGTCGATGTCGCACAGCACGAGTGACAGCGCGAGCCCCGAGCGCGCCGCGCGTTCGATCTCGCGCGGGAAGTGTTTGCCAAAGAAACGCCGGCTGGCGACGCGCGTCAGATCATCCGTCGCGGACAGTTTGCGGTTCTCCTCGAGGGTGATGCGCAGCACCGCTTCGAGCTCCACGATTCGCCGCGCGGCCCCGATGCGCGCGTCCAGCTCCTGGTCGGTTACCCGACGCCCGACGCACTCGTCGGCGCCCGCGGTGAGTCCCTGTTCGCGGTCTGCGGCCTCATCGAGTTCCGACACGTAGACAATGAAGGGAGCCCGTCCCGCGGATCGGGACCGCAGGTTGCGTATCAGCTCCTGGCTGTCCGTCAGGACGATCGGGCGAAACCCGGCGGCAAACCGCCGCAGCGCTTCCTGGTCGTCGGACACGGATTCGAAGTCCAGGATATCCGCCGTGATACGGCGCTCCACGTACTGCCGCAGCGTGGGGTCCTGAAAGACCAGCAGCGCCTTGGGAGGCGGCAGGACACGGACCATCACTGCGACAGTCGCTGTGGTCCCCTCCTCGATAGTCGCGGGCTTAGCCGCCCGGCGCTCCAGGACTCTTTGGATGACGGTTGTGTGTCCCCCCGATGGCATCTGATCCCCCCTAACTGCCTCAGGCTGCACTGACAGGCAAGACTACAGGTATCGGTGGGAGGTTGTCCTCGGGCGGCGCGGGGACGCGCGAGTATCTTGCGGAACTAGCGCGACAACGCTGTGCGTTTCATGCCCCATGCAATCAATAAACTGGCGTAAGCACTTGTAACCCCTCTGGGTTACACACAGAAAGCCCAGCGCACCATTTGCGCGGACGCCCTCCCCCGGGGTTACTCCTGAAGAGCAGGCGCACTCATCAGCGCTGACAGTGGTAAATGCGTCCGTTGCGCTACTTCTTCTTGTCGGGGGACTTCTTCGCGAGTGCCTGCTCCGCGGAGATCTCTGCGCCGTTCGCGTCAATGTAGTGGGTGTCGAAGACGCCGTCCGAGTACAGGTACAGCACGCACGACGCTGTGCAAGTGAACTTGTGAGCATGATGTGCCGGCAGCATGGCATAGGCCCCGCCGTGCACGATCGTCGGTTTGCTGTCTTTCATTTCCAGCCGACCGGTACCGCTGATCATCATCACGTGCTCGTTCGACGAGTGCCAGTGCCACGGGACGGTACAGCCGCCGGCGAACTTGGTGAGGAGCAGTGACGGCCCTTTGGCTGGATCACCGTTCAGTACCGATCCGGTGAGGCAGTCAGGCGTTCCGGGGAATTTGTCGAGCTTCTGCTCACTGAGACTCTTCACCACCGGCGTGGGGGGCGAGGCGGGATCAGCCGCCAGGGTTGCATAAGGCACGGCCAGCACACACGCGATTGCGCATAGCAGTCGGATCTTCATGAGTACCCCTCCCGAGTTCTTATTGGAATAAGTCGCGCGTCCGCGCGCGCGAATGCAACACGGTATACACCCGGGTTCGCCGCCGGACAAGGACCGTACGCCGCATTGCGCGCCGCGGTGCCGCGGAGGCGCGAAACCGCATTCTTTACATCGTATGGGTGGGCTTGTCGCCCGAGAGCGCACCGGCGAGGTAGGTCTCGATTCTCTTCTGGGTCTGGCCGCGGTCCTGCTCGCTGAACTGCACGCCGATTCCGGCGGTACGTTTTCCCTGGTTGCCCTGCGCGCCTTTGGGGGTTACCCAGATCACGCGTCCTGCGACCGGGAGCTTCTCGTCCTCGCCCATCAGGTTCAGCAGCATGAAGACCTCATCCCCCAGGCGGTAATTGCTGTTGGTGGGAATGAACAGGCCGCCGTTGCGCACGAACGGCATGTACGCCAGGTACAAGGCGCTCTTGTCCTTGATGGTCAGGGTCAAAAGACCCGGTTTGTTCGCAGCGGTTCGCAAGTTCCTGTCCCCACCCACGCTGGCCGGCTGTGCATTCATCCTTGCGCCTCGCCGGCGCCCGCCTGAGCGGGCGTCAACTGTCTGAAAAGAACCTCGAGGGCCAATCCCCTGTTCAAGGGTGCGTCGAGCGCCGCGCGCAGATCCCGCACCCCGTCCATGAGCCCGAAGAGCTCACGTATATTCAAGAACGTATTGCCCGCTGACAAGTAGGGTGCGCTCCGCACTTCTGTTAAAAGGCCTCCGCCGGCCTGGCTGCGCCGGATGCGATCTGTGAGCCAATTCTCAAAGCACAGCAGGCGCAGCGCTGGAGCAGCGCGCGCCCAGCGCTCGGCGCTGGACACAGGATCCGCGCTGCCAGCGACGAGCGCATCCAGCGTGCGCCGGCTATCCGCGCCTATCTCCGCCAGCTGCGTCGCGTCGCCGTGGATGAGCAGCATGGGCGCCTCGCCGAGCGCATCGAGCGCGGCGTTCCAGTCGCCCGCTCCCCTGGCCGCAGCAAGCCAGCCTAAGCTCTCGGCGCGCTGCGGTGCGCGGACCCGCAGCCGCAGACAGCGGCTGCGGACAGTGGGCGGCAGACGCGCAGGCTGGGTCGCCACCAGCACCAGGAGTGTGGCCCCCGGGGGCTCTTCGAGTGTCTTCAGGAGCGCATTCGCCGCGAACCGGTTGAGCGCGTCCGCCGGGGTGATGATCGCGACCTTGTAGCCGCCGCCGTGGCTCTTCAGCGCGAGATCCGCGGACAGATCGCGGACCTGGTCGATCCTGATCTCGCGCGACTCGTCCTCGAGGCTGATCCAGTTCAGATCCGGGTGCTGCCGCGCGGCGACCCGCCGGCACGCCGTGCAGCGGCCACAGGGCGCCTGCGCGCCCTCCTGGCACAGGACCAGCTGTGCGACCCACGCCGCAAGCCATTCGCCGCCGGCGCCCGGGGCTTCATGAATGAGGAGCGCATGTGGCAGGCGCCCCGCCTTCAGCGCCCGCGTGAGGGCGGCGGTGTGTGCCGCGATCCAGGGTGGCGCCGGCAGGGTGTCGGGCCCGCTCACAACGCACCCAGGATGTCACCGAGGGCGCGTTCAACCTCCGCGAGCGGCGCGCCCGCATCCACAACGCGGAAGCGCTGCGGTTCGGCGCGCGCCAGCGCGAGATACCCCGCCCGCACCTTTTCAAAGAAGGCCAGCGTTTCTGCCTCGAAGCGATCAGCCCCCGAGCCTGGGCGGCCGCGCGCGCGCGCCAGCCCCGCCGCCGCCGGCAGATCAAACAGGACCGTGCAGTCGGGCGCGAGACCGCCATGCACCGCCACGGCGAGCGTATCGAGCAGTCCCGCATCGACTCCGCGGCCACTGCCCTGGTAGGCACGCGTGGCATCCGTGAACCGGTCGCACACCACCCATTCCCCGCGTGCCAGGGCCGGCAGGATGACGTTCTGCACGTGCAGGGCGCGCGCCGCAAACATCAGCAGGGTCTCGGTGACGGGCGCTACGACCTCCGTGCCGCGCTCGAGCACGATCTGCCGGATGCGCTCGGCGAGCGGCGTGCCGCCGGGCTCGCGGGTCGTGCGCGCCGCCACGCCGTGCTGCAGCAGCCAGCTGAGCACAAACTTCGTGGCGGTGGACTTGCCAGCGCCCTCGATGCCTTCGAGCGTAATGAATTTTCCGCGGCTCACGGATGGCCTGCCGTGGGCGGTGAGTTGTGCTGCGGGTGGCGCAGCCGCGCAAGGTACGTCTGCACCGCGGCATTATGCTCTTCGAGGGTTGCCGAGAAGTGATGCGCCCCGTCACCCAGCCCCGTCGCCACGAAGTACAGCGCGTCGGTCGCCGCGGGGTGCATCGCCGCCGCGATCGACTCGCGTCCGGGCAGCGCGATCGGGGTCGGCGGCAGCCCCTCGCGCGTGTAGGTGTTGTACAGCGTGTCGGTGGTGAGGTCGCGCGTGTGGACATAACCGTCGTACTTCTCGCCGAGTCCATAGATCACCGTAGGATCGGACTGCAGCCGCATGCCCTTGCGCAGCCGGTTCACGAACACGCCGGCGATGAGTGCGCGCTCAGGCTTGAGCGCGGCCTCCTTCTCCACCATGGAGGCGAGAATGAGTGCCTGGTAGGGCGTGTCGAACGGCAGGTTCGGTGCGCGCGCGGCCCACGCCGGGGCGAGTACGCGCTGCATTCCCTGGTAGGCCAGCTCCAGGATGACCGCATCGGAGGTGTTGGCGGCGAAACGGTAGGTATCGGGAAAGAACTCCCCTTCGGCGCCGACGCCGGGGTGTCCGAGTGCGCTCATGATCTGCGCCGGCGTCCTGCCCTTGAGTGTATGGGTGACGTGCGGGTGCTGATCGAGCGCTTCGAGGAACTCGCTGAAGCTTGCGCCCTCGACCACCGTGATCTGGTCGAGGACCACCTTGCCCGCCTCGAAGAGCGCAATGATCTGCTCGGGGCTCGCGTGCGGCGGAATCTCGTAGACGCCTGCCTGCATGCGCGGATGTGCGCCGCGCAACCGCAGATACCAGATGACCGCCCGGCAATTGCGCACATCGCCGAGTTTCTCAAGCTCGCTCAGCACGGCGCGCACGCTCGCCCCCGGAATCACCTCAATGCGGGTGAGCGCCGTTGCGGGACCTTCGGCCTGGAACTCGTGCTGCAGCCAGAAATATCCCCCAGCGGCGCCAAGTCCGAGCAGCACAAGGAGCGCGCACAGCGCGCCGAACGCGCGCCCGCGCGCAGCGCTCCTGCCCCTAGGCAACCTGGCCTCCTGCGCGCCCGGCGCCGCGAGCCGCATCCTCGGCCAGCAGCCGCGTGAGCCCCGCCTGCAAAGCACGGGTCAGCGGTCCAGGGGTCCGCGCCCTGCCATCCAGCTCCCGCACGGGATGTATGCCGATCAGGGCATTGGTCACGAAAATTTCCTCCGCAGCCTGCAGATCCGCCGCGCGCAATAGACACTCGCGCGTCGCGATGCCCGCCGCCGCGGCCACCTGCATCACGGCGCGCCGCATGACGCCCGCGACCCCGCACCGATCCAGGCGCGGGGTTTGCACTTCGGAGTTTCGCACGGTGAATACATTGGTCATGGTGCCCGAAACCACTACCCCGGCGCTGCTGTACATGAGCGCGTCGGCGATCCGGGGATCCTGCCACTCGGCTCGCGCCAGCACCTGCTCCAGGCGACTGCAGTGTTTGAGCCCCGCGAGCGCCGGATTCTCACCCAGGCGGGTCGTCGCCGTACGCAGCCGGACTCCCGCAACGGCGAGCTGCGGATCCTCCGCCGGCCAGGCATAACGCAGCAGGACGCGGTTCGCAGTTTCCGCGCCGCTCACGGCATAACCGCGCGCCTGGGCGGCGCCGCGGGTCACGAGCACCTTGATCACGGCGCGCGGGCTCTGTGCGGCCAGTGTCGCGATCTCGCTGCGGATGTCGCGCAGCTCGGGAATCCGGATCCCAAGACGACGACAGCCTTCGCCCAGTCGCTCCAGGTGCATATCGAGCAGCCGCGCCTGCCCGGCGGTGCAGGCGATGGTCTCGAACAGGCCGTCCCCGTAGTGCAGGCCGCGATCCAGCGCCGACACTTCGCTGAGCGCGCGTCCATTGACCCAGATGACATCCGGTGCGGGCACCTAGACCCCCCCCAGGGCTGCCAGAAGGCCGCGCGCCTTGGCGCGCGTTTCCTCCAGCTCGGCTTCAGGATCGGAGTCCGCGACGATGCCGGCGCCAGCGCGAAAACTCAGCTCGCCGCCGCTCAAGGTCATGGTGCGAATGAGAATGTTCAGATCGAGGTCGCCGCTGCGAGTCAAGTACCCGAGGGAGCCGGTGTAGGCGCCCCGCCCCGCTGCCTCGAGTTCCGCGATGATCTGCATACAGCGGAACTTCGGGCAACCGGTAATGGTTCCGCCCGGAAAGACCGCACGCAACGCGCCGATGGGCGTCACGTCCGCGCGCAGTCGGCCACTGACATTAGACACGATGTGGTGCACGTGCGTGTAGGACTCTATGGTCATGAGCTCATCGACACGCACCGTCCCCGCCTCGCACACGCGTCCAAGATCGTTACGCTCCAGATCGATGAGCATGATGTGCTCGGCGCGCTCCTTGGGGTGGCCGGCGAGCTCGCTCATCTCGCGCAGATCTCCGCCCGGCATCCGGCTTCGCGGCCGGGTTCCGGCAATGGGGCGCGTGTCGATACTCGTTCCCGCGACCCGCACCAGTCGCTCGGGGGATGAACTCAGGATCGTAATCCCCTGCCGCTGCGCAAGCGCTGCGAAGGGCGCCGGGTTGGCCGCGCACAGCCGCTCATACAGGACGGCCGCCGGTGTGGCGCCGGTGACGCCGCTCGCCGCGGCGTTGATACAGACCTCCCAGGGCCGCGACAGGTTGGCCTGGTAGATGTCCCCGGCGCGGATGTATTCCTTGGCGCGGTGGACGCGGGAGAGATAGGCCTGCGGATCCTCCTCGCGAACCTGTCCGATCAGTGAACCTCCGTCCGGCGCTGCAGCCGGCGCGCTCGCCGTTGCGCGGGCCGCTGCCACGTCCGCCAGCAATTCCGCGAGCGCCGCGGCGGCGCCCTCTTCCGCAACTGCGCAGGCGCGCCCGCTCGTGAAGTCATAAACCAGCGCCGCGTGCGTGCGCACCGCAAAGGCAGTCCAGGGCAGCGGAGTCTGCGGCAGCTCGAGGCGCGGCTCGATCTCTCCTGCGAGCTCATAGCCCAGGTAGAGCGCCCAGCCGCCCGCGAAGCGCAGCGCCCCAGGCTCCGGCGCACCCGCAGCGGCGGCAGGCTCACTGCCCATGCGCCACCAGTTCTCCAGCGCTTCAAGAAACGTCGTTCCACGTGCACTGAAGCCCTGTGCCGTAAGACGCCCGTCGCGGTGCAGCGTGAGGGCCGCGTTGGGGCCGGCAAAGAGCACGCTCATTTTTCCCAAGGAACCGGTAGCGACGCTCTCGAGGAGCAGCGGGTAGCGCTGCGGCGCGCGCACCGCGAGCTGCCGTAATAGCCCCGGTGGAACGTCAAGCTCGCGGACGAGAGGTGCGCGCGTGGCGATCAGCCTGCTGAGGCAAACGAGCTAGGCGCTGAAGCGGCGGAAGATCAGCGACCCGTTGGTGCCGCCGAAGCCGAAGGAATTCGAAAGGCTCACGTCAATCTTCATGCGGCGCGCGGTGTTCGGAACGTAGTCCAGATCGCATTCCGGGTCCGGAGTGCGGTAGTTGATGGTGGGCGGCGCCACGCCGTCGCGGATGGCGAGCAACGAGAAAATGGCCTCGACGACACCGGCGGCGCCGAGCAGGTGTCCGGTCATCGACTTGGTGGAACTCACGGCGACGCGCCGGGCGTGATCGCCGAAGGCGCGTTTCATGGCCACCGTCTCCGCCTT
>Ga0209167_10000409_pt1 | contig 33227 bp, 31 predicted proteins | sample Coa_R1_9_FD_187154 | JGI IMG/M metagenome (GOLD analysis project Ga0209167, IMG submission 187154) | Surface soil microbial communities from Centralia Pennsylvania, which are recovering from an underground coalmine fire - Coalmine... | ecosystem: Environmental > Terrestrial > Soil >...
TCCATCTGGCCATCGAACACGCCGACGATTTGCGCCTTCATCGCATCGAGTTTTTCCTTTTCGATCGGCTTGCCGCGCCGGATCGCGGCGGCTTCGGTCACGATCGCCATGGTTTCGGCGGCCTGTTCGCCGCCCATCACCGCGGTCTTGGCGTTGGGCCACGAGAAACAGAACCGCGGGTGAAAGCCGCGTCCACACATGCCGTAATTGCCGGCGCCGAACGACGCGCCGCAATAGATCGTGATCTGCGGCACGGTTGCGGAGGTCACGGCCTGGATCATCTTCGAGCCGTGCTTGATCATGCCGGCTTCTTCATAGGCCTTGCCGACCATGTAGCCGGTGGTGTTGTTCAGATACAAAAGCGGCGTGCGCGACTGGCAGCAAGCCTGGATGAAATGCGTCGCCTTGTTGGCGCCGGGCACGTCGAGCGGACCGTTATTGGTGATGATGCCGATCGCCTGCCCCTCGACGCGCGCGTGGCCGCAAACGGTGGCAGGGCCGTAATTGGCGCCGAACTCGGTGAAATCGGAATCGTCGATGAAGCGCGCGATCGCCTGCCGCATATCGACCGGCCGCTTGTGATCCATCGGCATGATGCCAAGCAATTCTTCCGGATCGTGGCGCGGCGGACGATACGAGGCCTCGCCCCTCACCGGCCGGTCCCATTGCAGGCTGGCCATGATGTCGCGCGCGACGCGCAACGCATCGCGGTCGTCCTCGGCCAGATAGTCGCCGAGCCCGGAAACTCTGGTGTGCATCTCGGCGCCGCCGAGTTCCTCCTCGGTGGCGATCTCGCCGGTCGCGGCCTTCAATAGCGGTGGCCCAGCGAGGAACGCCCGCGTCCTGCCGCGCACCATCACGATGTAATCCGACAGCCCGGTCTGGTAGGCGCCGCCGGCCGTGGACGAGCCATGCGTCACCGTCACCACCGGCAAGCCCGCCGCGGAGAGCCGCGCCAGATTGCGAAAGATGTTGCCGCCCCGGACAAAATCCTCGACCCGGTAGCGCAACAGGTTGGCGCCGGCGCTTTCGACCAACTGGACGAAAGGCAGCTTGTTCTCCAGCGCCAGCTCCTGCACCCGCAGCGTCTTGTCGAGTCCGAAAGGCTGCAGCGCGCCGGCATCGATGCCGGCATCGTTGGCGCTGACCATGCAGCGGATGCCGGCAACGAACCCGATGCCGGCGATCACGCCGCCGCCGGGAACGCTCTTGTCGGGGTCTGGCACGTCGAACCGGTAGCCTGCGAGCGTGGAAAGCTCGATGAAGGGCGCGCCGGGATCGAGCACCAGCGCGACGCGCTCGCGCGGCAACAATTGCCCGCGCTTGTGAAAGCGGTCCTTGGCAGCGGCCGAAGCCGCGCGCGTTCGCTCTTCGAGCGCACGCATCCGCGCAATCAACGCCAGCATGCCCTCGCGATTGGCTCGGTAGGCATCGCTGCCCGGCGCGATCGTTGATTCTATGACGGCCATTTCCGATTACACTTTCCGGCGACTTAGTGGAGAAGCCCGAAAATCCGCCGTGCCTCGCTCGGCGTCGCTATTTCGCGCCCTGCCCGGCGCGCGCAGGCCGCGATGCTTTCGATCAACTGGCCGTTCGAGGTCACCTTGGCGCCGTCGGGCTGATAGAAGGTGTCTTCGAGCCCGGTGCGCAAATGACCGCCGAGTTCGGCGCAGCGCTGGTGCAGCGGCCAGATTTCCGCCCGTCCGATCGCGGTGACCTGCCAGTGAGCTTCGGGCAATTTCAATTTCAAAAGGATCGGCAGCAATTCGGGATCGGCCGGCATGCCGGAGGCGACCCCCATGACGAAATTATATTCGAGCGGCCCCGAATACATGCCGGTCTGCCGGTACATTCCGACGCAGCGCACGATGCCGACGTCGAAACATTCGAATTCGGGGAGCGTGCCGGCTGCCTTCATCACGTCGAGATAGGCTTGCACCTTCTCGACCGCGTTATCGAACATCATCGGCGGCCAGGCCCAGGTATTGTCGGCCTTCACTTTGAGATAGTTCAGCGAACCGGCGTTGCAGGCGGCCATTTCCGGCCTGGTTTCGCGCACGCAATCGAGCGCGCCCTGATAGTTGGGCCCGGACGTTCCCGTGGTGTGATTGATGATCACGCCCGGGCAGGCCTCGCGGATCGCCTGCTGGATCTCGCGGGAGACGGCCACCTCCCAGGACGGCAGATGTCCCTTGCCAGGCGCCTGCTGGCGCAAATGGACATGCATCACGCTGGCGCCGGCATCGAAGGCGGACTTCGCCTCGCGCGCCATTTCTTCCGGCGTAACCGGGACGTGATGCTGCTTGGGGTCGGTCAGCACGCCGTTCAGCGCGCAGGTGATGACAGCCTTGTCGCTCATGGAGTCGCCTTGATGCAGTTGAAATTTCCACCCGAGATTCTCGCGCGGCTCTTTCAGCCGCTGTGCTCGTCAACCATAGCGTCATTCCCGGACGAAGCAATTCCACGTCTTGAGGTCGCCTGCCAACGCAGCTTGCCAGGAGCACCGCTTGGGATCACGGCGCGAACGTTCGGGCCACCTTTTGCTGCTCGCCGGCACGTTCTTCGGCGGCGACCGCCCTTTTATAGCCGTCGCGCCGCTGCAGGCGTTGCCAATAGGCCGCGACGTTGGGCCCGAAATCTTTCGCCAGCCCGATATTTTCGGCAAGCCGCAGCGCGTAACCGACCACGATATCCGCCGCGGTGAAGCGGTCGGCGGCAAGCGTCTCGGCATTGGCGACAGCGGTCTCGACCGCCCGCAGCCGCCCCAGGAACCATTTGGCGTAATCGGCCGCGACCTGCGGATTGCGCCGTTCTTCCGGTTCGAGCCGGGTGTAGCGCAGCACCAGCGTTTGCGGAAACGTCAGCGTGGCGTCGCTGAAATACATCCAGTTGAGGAAAGCGCCATAGGCCGGTTCGTCGACGCCAACGATCAGCGGCGTCGGGCCATGCCTCGTGCCGAGATAGTGACAGATGCCGGAGGACTCCGTCATTTTGGTCTCGCCGTCGATCATCAGGGGAATGGTGCCGAGCGGGTTGAGCGCGAGGTATTCCTTGGCGAATGCCCGCGGCGGGAACGGCAGCATTTTGAGATCATAGGATAGCCCCATCTCCTCCAGCATCCACAACGGCCGGAACGAGCGCGCGGCGTGGCAGTGATAAAGCGTAATCATCCGTCGTTCCCTTGTTGCTGATTCATTTTGCGAACTTCTTCGCGGTCCGCGGCGAACAGCATCCTGTTGTCATAACCCCATCTGCCGGCTGGCCAGATCCTTCATGATCTCCTCGCTGCCGCCGCCGATCGCGTTGACCTTGACCTCGCGGTAGATGCGCTCGACCTTGATGCCGCGCATGAAGCCTGCGCCGCCAAAAATCTGCACGGCCTCAGACGCGCAGAACGCCATGGTCTGCGTCGCCTGATTCTTCAGCATGCAGATCTCGGCGACCGGTTTTTCGCCCTGATCGAGCCGCCACGCCAGCATTTCAAGCATCGCCTGCGACGCCGCGACCCGCTGCGCCATGTCGACCAGCTTGTGCCGGATCACCTGATGCTGCGCCAGCGGCTTGCCGAAAGTGTGCCGCTGCCTGGCGTATTCCATCGCCTCCTCGAGGCAGACCCGCGCCGCCCCAATACAGCCGGCCGCCATCCCCATCCGCTCACCGTTGAAATTGTGCATGATGATCTTGAAACCGCCGCCCTCTTCGCCGAGCAGGTTTTCGGCCGGCACGCGGCAATCATCGAAATGCAGCGTTGCGGTATCCGAGGCCCACCAGCCCATTTTCTTCAATGGCGTGCGCGAGAGCCCGGGCGTGTCGCCCTCGATCACGAGCAGGCTGACGCCGCCGGGACCGGGCCCGCCGGTGCGCACCGCGGTGGTGATATAGTCGGCGCGCATGCCGGAGGTAATAAAGGTCTTCTCGCCGTTGACGACATAAAAATCGCCGTCGCGGCGCGCTGACGTGCGCAGGTTGGCGACGTCGGAGCCGCCGCTCGGCTCGGTGATCGCCAGCGCGGAAATCTTCTTGCCCGACAGGATCGGCGGCAGCACACGCGCCTTGAATTCCGCGGAGCCGGCGCGCGCAATCGGCGGCGCGCCGATCGAATTGCTCTTCAGGCTGGCACTGACGCCACCGGCGCCGGCCCGCGCCAGTTCCTGCGCCGCGACGATCCCCATGAAATTGTCGGTTTCCGTGCCGCCATACTCTTCCGGAAAGCCCAGGCCCAACAGGCCGATTGCGGCCGCCTTCTCGTAGAGCAGCCGCGGAAACCCGCCGGCCTCGTCCCATTCGTGGGCGTAGGGCTCGATCTCCTTTTCGACAAAGCGGCGCACCACCTGACGATAGGCCTCGTGCTCTGCGGTGTAGAATGGGCTGGCCATTCGTTTCGCTCCTGGATGCTTATTGTTGTGACCGCTTACGATGTCCCGAAACCTTAACCGCTAACTTGCGTCGACTGGCTGGCTGCCGGCGTAAGCCCGATGGTTCGGACGTGCTCTCTACATATGCACGATCTCGTGGCGCATTACGAAGGGGGCGAGCAGCTTATCTACTTCGCTGTCGACGGCTTCCCGCTTTTGCTCCGGGACGTGCGCGATCGTGACCGTAGCGATGCTGCCATGGCTGCCATGCGGCCCCACCTTAACCTCACAGTCGATGCCTTTTTCCGCGAGAGGGGCGAGAACGCCGGTGAATACGCGTTTGGCGGCGTCCCATCGAAGCTTGGGCTTGAACACCTTGCCGACGCCGGTCAACGGCATCGGATCGATTGGGATAATCTGCACGGGCGCGGCGGCGCGTTCGGGGGTGCGCTCTCGGACCCACGCTTCCAGCTCGCCCGGCTGGACAGTCGCACCCGGTTTCAGTTGCACGTAGCCCACCGGCAACTCGCCGGCATAGGCGTCCGGCTGACCCACCACGGCGGCAAAGCCTACGGATGGATGCTGGAACATGATCTCCTCGATCGGGGCGGGATCGATGTTGTGGCCGCCACGAATGACGAGATCCTTGGCGCGGCCGGTGATCCAGAGGTAGCCATCCTTGTCGAGACGACCCAGATCCCCGGAGTTGACCCAATCCCCGTCCACGAACGCACCCTCGTTGTGGATAGCGTTGAGATAGCCGCGGAAGATACCGGGTCCAGCCATGATCACGACCCCGATCTCGTCAGGTTCGCAATCGCGCTCGACGCGATTGTTGGCGTCCAACTTGACGATGCGAACGCGGCCGTAGGGCACCGGGAGCCCGACGGACCCGAGGCGGATGGGACGGTCCGCGTAAGCCATGGTGTGGACGCTTGAGGTCTCGGTCATGCCGTAGACCTCGATCACCGGGATCTTGAACCTGTCCTCGATCGCCTTGCCGACGGCAACGGGAATGGCCGATCCGCCGCCAGCCGCATATCGCAAGCTCGACACGTCAGCTTTGCCGGGCGGAATGGAAAGCGCTGCGGCCAGAACCGTCGGGACGCTGCTGAAAATTTCGGGTTTGAAGCGTTCGACAAGGCCCCAGATATTCTTTACGGCCGCCGGATTGCGCCATCCGATGGGCGAAAGAACGACAAGGCTGTTGCCGGCTGCCAAGCTGCTCAACGCCTGCGTGAGCGAGCCTCCGACGTGGAAGAGCGGCATGCCGAAAAGCAGATTGGCTCCGTGTCCCGCCTTGAGCAGGAGATTGCAGGCCCAGGCCTGATAGACCTGATTGGCGTGGCTGTGGCAGACAAGCTTCGGCGTGCCGGTGGTGCCTCCGGTGTGAAAGTAAGCCGCGGTCTCTTCGCCCGAAATCCGCCTGTTGCTGACGAGCCTGTCCGACGGCTGCGCCTCGATCAGATCGGCGAACGAATAAATCCCGTTCGCGGGATCGCCGGAGCCGTGGACCTGCACGATGGCCTTGAGGTGCTTCAGCTTGCCACGGACTTGCTCGACCTTCTTCCATATGTCCGTTCCGGGCACCGGGCCAAGCGCAACCAGCACCGTGGTATTCGCAGCCTCGAGGATTTCCGCGATTTGATGCGGCTCCAGAAGCGGATTGACGGGATTGGCGATGCCGGCTGCTTCGGCGCCGAACAGGACGATAAAGGCTTCCGGGAGAAGCGGAAGCATGAAGCTGACGACGTCATTGTCGCCAACACCCAGCGCATGGAACATGTTGGCGGCTTGCGTCACGCGCGCGACGAAGTCGCGGTGGGAAATTACGATCGGCGTGTCTGCCGGGTCGGCATTGGCGAGGAATTGGATCGCGGGAGCGTCGGGATTCTTGGCAGCCCCGAGCTTGAGGGCATCATAGGTGCTCTGGGCGATGATCCGGTCGGCGTAGGGGACCCGTTCGAAAGCACGGACGTCGGCTTCCGTCGCAAAAGTCGGATATTCGTCGCCGATCAATCGATCGAGCGAATGCATGCCCGCCATCGTCTACCCTCCCTGGTATCGCTTCCCCCGGGCCGTGCATTTTAAGGCTTAATCTTTGAGGCCGAGGTCTTGATCTCATAGCACCACATTCCGCTTCGTCAGCGAACATCAAATGTGGGAGTGGAGTGGGTAGATTAAGACCGCATCTTAAGAATAACAACAACAAATCAAATGCTTATACACGCATTCGATTCCGGCCGGGCAGTATCCGGCGCTGCCTGCTGAATTTCAGTCGGCAGGCCACCCGCAATCGATCGTCACGAAGTGGCGGGGGCTGGCGGCCGAATCTCCAGCGAAGACGGGCAACATCATTGCCGTCTCATATCACTGGAAATGTCCGCCGTTTTATCCTGTGAGTGCCGCCGATTTCACGGGCGCGGCCGGGGCGATGGGCGGGCTCACGACGGCGGGTGCGTTGCGGCGCGCATCGTAAAATTCCAGCACGCGTTTGGCGGTTCGGGTTGTGAGCCGTTCGAAGTTTTGGCGCGCCTGATCGAGATCCTTCTTCGACATCCTGCGGTCCGCCGCTCTCATCAGAAGGAGGGATTTCACGGTCGTCCAGGAGCAACGGGCGGCCTTCGCGAGAACCTGCACGACGCCGGGATTCTCGTTGAGTACCGCCCGTTCGACGACCTCGATGGGACAGCCTGCAAGAACCGACAAAGCGAGCACTGCCTTTTCGAAATTTTGCGCGAGAGCCGCCGCAAGTAGATCGGCTTCCCCGAGTTCCTTCCAATCTTTGAGCCGCTTTACCCTTTTCCTGGCTTCGGCGTGATCGCGAGAACTGTTGCGCATCTCCATATTTATGTCATCGACAACTTCCGTTACCGCACCCCGCACGACATCGGCAAACTGCGGGTTTGCTGTGACGATCTTGCTGCGTACCGAGGCGGAGGCCGTTTCAAGAAGTTTCAAAAAGCGATGCCGGGAAATGTCATGCCGCTTTCCAACAAGCAGCGCCAGCTCGGCATCATCCCCGGATCGCTCGACGAGCTCGCCAAAGCTGCGATCCGAAATGCGGGCGCCGGCGTTCTTGGCTACCGCATGGACGACGATGGGTTCGCCGCGCTCGATCAGTATCTGGGTGATTACCTCGCTGATTGTTCGACGCTGCGCGATGGCGTAGAGATGTCGCTGGCTCTGGGTATTTGCGCTGACGGCAAGATCGCAATCGCTCAGCACCGTCGACTGACTGAGAACCGGGGCCGCGACATCGATCGCGTCATCGAAGGCAAACGCCCGAACCAACGCCGCCGGCGCATCTGGGTCGGTTGCGACTTTGTGCGCGAGCTTGGCCCGAGTCTTCAGCTCGATCACGGCGACCAGCGTCTTGAACACCTCGCCGAATAGCTCGATCTGTCGCTCCGAATGATGGGCAGACCCGGCGGCAAACAAGTCAGTGATGCGCGTGAGCGCTCTCAACTGTCTTTTGGTGGTCCCGGAAGCTGTGTTTTGAACTTCATCAATCAGGGAGGCGAATGTTGTCATGGCTGTCGCTTTGTCATTTCCGGGTTCGAGCTTGAGAAGCTTTGAAGAGCAGCAACAGCTTGGTACCACCCAAGAGTGAAAATGATTTGCGCCCGTTGCCTCATAGAAGGCTAAAATTGTCAGAATTCGAAGAAAGTTTGTTAATTACGTGAAGGTGTCGGCGGCAAGCGAATATGCCCGTTGGGTTTATTGAACCCGTCATTGCGAGGAGCGCAAGCGACGAAGCAATCCATTCTTCCTTCGCTGTGGTCCGATGGATTGCTTCGCTGATCGGGCGCGTTCGCGCGACCCGTTGGCTCGCAATGACGTCGAAGCACGCATCCGCCATCTCGCGGCGCCCTCGTGCCGAAGTCACGCAAAAACTTCACTCCTTGACGCGTCTTCTTCACGCGAACCGGTATCCACCCCGGATCAAGCCCGAGGCAGGCTTTCGCTCGAAAAGCTTTAGGCTCGTCGAAGCCGGCTGCGGACCATCAAACCGCATTCGCCAAATGCAGCGCCTTGAGCAGGGTGACGGCCTTCTCGGTGCCAAGGCCGAAGTCATTGATCAGGGTGGCAAGCGCCTTGGCCGTCAGAGGAACCGTTGACGCGTCACCCAGGACGCACGCCTTGAGGGCGACATCGGGTGCGGTCAAACTAGCCGCGTTCGTCGCTGCCAAATCGAGCATGGCGCAATAGCAGATGACGTGGTGGTCGCAGAGCAGGTCGAGCTTGACGCCCGCCTGCGCCGTCGAGGGCTGGAGGATGGTCGCCTTCGAAAGCGTGGTATAGCCGATGCCGGCCGGGACGTGCGGGACTAGATCGAGAATGTAATTGAAGAGATCGTACTGCTTTACGTTCTGGTCAAAAATGCCCGCCCAGACCGAATCGCCGGTTTGCGGCGAGGCAAATAAACACGCCGACGCGTTTGCACCCAATCGTTCGGCGAGGTCTTCCACAAAATAAGTGGCGAGCGCGCTGCCGAGACTGTGCCCGGTCACAACGATCGTGCCATTGCCGACAAGCTTCTCCACTCCTTCCGGCGCATGTTGAAAGGTGGTGACGCCGGTGGCGGGATCGGCAAGGCTCATGGTTTGATAGATGCCCCAAAATCCCTGCTCGACGCGCGCGCCGGGATAGCTCGGATGCGGGATCGGAACAAAGTCGGCGTCGATCACCCATTCGATCATGCCGTCGGTGCCGCGGATCGCCGCGACATAAGAGTTTGGGTTGGTCTTGCCTTGGGCAACGAAGCCGTAAAAAACGCGCTTTGCCTGATCGATACCGAGCTTGCGGTTCGATGCGCCCTTTGTCGGAATGAGGGCGTCTTGCGCGGTCAGATAGGAGACGACATTCCAGCCGGCGGCAGCGATGCGGGGGTCCGCCGGAGGACTGAGCGTGCCGGGCGCGACAGCGTACATGTCCTCTGCGTACATCGCGAGCAATCCGAACGGAATGGCGTTGGACATAGCGCTCCTCCCCAATAGCACGCGAGGCAGCCGGCCGTCTCCGCGACCTCACCCGGAAGCCAGCCTGAACGGCGGACCTCGATCATCATGGTTGAAATCTGTAGCCAACGCAATCCAGACGCCGGCCGTCAATCGGTCTGGTCCCGGCGCACGCTCAAGGCGTGGGTTTCCGCAGTCGCCGGCGCGGTGCCGAATGACCGCGGCCGGGTCAGCACCTCCGGTTTCAAAATTTCGTCGAGCTGCTCGCGGGTCAAGAGCTTCTTTGCCAACACCAGATCGTAGACGCTTTGATCGGTGGCGAGCGCCTCTTGCGCGATGTCGGTCGCGTTCGCGTAGCCGATATAGGGATTGAGCGCGGTCACGATCCCGATCGATCGTTCGACGCCGCGACGCAGAAGCTCGCGGTTGGCGGTGATGCCGTTCACGCATTTCGAGGCCAGCGTCAGGCAACCGGCGCGCAGATGGTTGACGCTCTTGAACAGGCTGTGCGCGATGACGGGCTCGAAGGCATTGAGCTGCAATTGACCGGCCTCGGCCGCGAAGCTCACAGTCACGTCGTTTCCGATCACCTCGAAGGCAATTTGATTCACAACCTCGGGAATCACCGGGTTGACCTTCCCCGGCATGATGCTGGAGCCCGCCTGCATCGGCGGCAGGTTGATCTCGTTGAGCCCGACGCGTGGTCCCGAAGATAGCAGCCGCAAATCGTTGCAGGTTTTCGACAGCTTGACCGCCACGCGCTTCAGCACGCCGGAAAGCTGCACGAAACTGCCGCAGTCCTGGGTGGCCTCGATCAGGTTCGAGGCGGTGACAACCGGGATGCCGGTGACGGTCCGTAAATGCTCGCAGACGAGATGCGCATAGTCCGGATGCGCGTTGATGCCAGTGCCGATGGCGGTGGCGCCCATGTTGATTTCGCAAATCAGAAGTACCGCTTCCTTCAGCCGCTGCTCGTCTTCTCCCAGCATCACCGCATAGGTCGAGAATTCCTGGCCGAGCGTCATCGGAACGGCGTCCTGCAATTGGGTCCGGCCCATCTTGATGATGTCCTTGAACTCCTCGGACTTCACCTCGAACGCCCCGCGCAACACCGCCATGGCGTCGACCAGCCGCATGATCCCGGCATAGCCAGCGAGCTTGAGCGCCGTCGGATAGACGTCGTTGGTGCTCTGGCTCATATTGACGTGCTCGTTGGGGTGCAGGAATTTGTAATCGCCCTTGGACCGGCCGAGCAGCTCCAGCGCGCGATTGGCGATCACCTCATTGGCATTCATGTTGGTCGAGGTGCCGGCTCCGCCCTGAATGACATCGACCACGAATTGCTGGTGCAGCCGACCGGCCCTGATCTCATCCGCGGCCGCGGCGATGGCGTCGGCACGCGTGGCATCGAGCAACCCCAGCTCGCAGTTGGTCCTCGCGGCCGCCAGCTTGATAGAAGCCAGCGCCGCGACGAGGTCGGGATAGATCGAGATCGGAGTGCCCGTGATCGGGAAATTTTCCACCGCACGCAGGGTATGCACGCCGTAGTAAGCGTCCGCTGGAACATCCCGGTTGCCCAAGAGATCGTGTTCGCGTCGCGTGCTCATCGCCAGTCTCCGCGGTTGCACAGGAGACGCCGATAAGATCAGGATGTTCCGGACTTTCCAAGTATTGATGTGGCCGGCAACGGCCCCGCCGCGACGGCCGCGGTCGCGTTGCCGTTGTAAACGATCGTCGGGATGCCAAGGGGCCGACGCGGGGCGCACCAGAATCAGCGGTGGTGGCGTTATCGATGTGGTCGCCACGGTTGGGCCTTACCGCGCGCGACATGGCGGCCCTGCGCGTTCCGGTTGCGGGACCTGACAAATTCTTGGTCGACAACCGCACGGCATCCGCTTTTTCGGTAGCCCGCGCGCCAAGGACATCCGCAATGTTTAAGTCATCCTTTAGATGTGACGGGTACCTTGATAGGGCGATTGCCCTCATCGCCCGCGATCCACCGCCAATTGTTTCACCAAAAATTAACGCTGGCTTTTGGAGTTCGGGGGGCTGCAGACGCGATCCGGATGCGGATGGATACGATCAGGGAATGAGCAGCGCATTCGACGAGATCGATTTCGACTACGCGACGACGATCGCGGATCGGGCCAATCGATTCATGTTGAAGCACGGCGTGCCGCCCACGCCGGATAATTTTTCCGTATGGTTTCATTATGCGATGGGCGCGTCGCCCGCGCTGCGAAAGACCATCGAAATCCTGGTGGTCAACAAGCGGAAATTCGATTCCGCGGTCAACCATGACCTCTACGTCACCTACGTCAACCCGACGCACGATCGCAGCACGACCGAAGATTTCCCCGAGCAATTGCGGAGCGTGATAGAAGGCGCCAAGGAGTTCCTTGCAACCGCCATCTCCGACAACCGCGACCACATTGAGACGCTCGGTGAGGTCTCCTCGCAATGTCAGCCGACCGCCGATCCCAGGCCCATTATCGAAAAGCTGGTGAAGGAGCTGTCAAATGCGACGACGCGTTCTTCGGCGCTCGAGGCGAATTTCGTCAAGACCACGGAGGAACTGGATCAGATACGAGACTCGCTGAAACTGGCGGAGCAGCACTCCAACACGGACGCGCTCACCGGGCTCGCCAACCGCCGCTCGCTCGAGGCATTCCTTCGCTCCGCCCAGATTGCCGCGATGGAGACCGGAAACGCGCTCAGCATCCTGATGATCGATATCGACCACTTCAAGAAATTCAACGACAACTTCGGGCATCAGGTCGGCGATCAGGTTCTTCGGCTGGTGGGCAAGGTATTGCAGGAGAGCGTTCGCGAGTGCGATCTCGCCGCGCGCTATGGCGGCGAAGAGCTGATGGCGGTGCTTCCCGAGGCCAATCTCGACAACAGTGCCGACGTCGCCGAACGCATTCGCCGCCGCATTTCGGACGCGCGCCTGACGCGGCGTGCGACCGGCGAGGAAATTTCGAGCGTCACCGTCTCGATCGGCGTCGCGCAATTCCGCCTCGCCGAATCCGCGGAAGCCATGATCGAGCGGTGCGATCGCGCGCTCTATCATGCGAAGCGATCCGGCCGTAATTGCACCATCAAGGAAACCGCCGTCGAGGGTGAGACCGCCGCGGCTTAAGGCTATGATCGCCTTTGGGCGCCAGCCACGACGCGATCCTGGATCTTGACGACGCCGGCCCTGGCGCAGGCCTCGTCCTTGTCGCCTCCGGGCGCACCGCCGACGCCGAGCGCCGCAACGATCTCGTCGCCGGCCTTGATCGCCACGCCGCCGGCGAGCGGCAGGATATCCGGCAACGATGCGATGGCCTGCCCGGCGGGGCTCTTGGCCACCATCTGCGCGAACGCACTCGACGCGTCAAAGCGGAAGATCGGCCCGAGCGTCACGACCGTATAGGCCTTACGGAAGCTGGAGTCGCGCGTATGGATCGTCGAGTGATCGCCCTTGGCCTGCAATTTCACTACGCCGGAGGGATCGACCACGGAGACGGAAACGGCGTAGCCGTTACTCTCGCAAACCCTCACCGCTTCGGCCGCCGCTTCGATGGCCAGCGACAACGGCAGCGCATAATTGGCGCTCGCGACCTGCGCCTCGGCTGGGATGATGCCCCTGATCATCGCCAGGACCACACCGACCTTAAGTAAGAAACGCAGCATTCGATCCTCCGCAGAATAGCCCCGGCCGTTTGCCGATAATAACCTTATAAACTATATTTATACGGTTATCAAGAGGCCGGCTATTCTTTGCGCTTCTGCGCAGATTGGGGTCGGCGCGCCGCGGTGCCCCTCGCCCGCGCCCTGTGCGATGCCTGCTTGGCGCGGTTTCCGCACACGGCCATGGAGCACCAACGGCGCGCGTGGGCCTTGGTAGTGTCGAGGAAAAGCATCGTGCAGGCGGGGCCCTCGCATTTCTTCACCAGCTCGAAATCCGCTTCGCAAACGAGATTTGCCATCGCCTGTGCGACCGGCAGAAGCACCATATCCGGCGTGCGCCAGCGCCGACGCCAGCGCCAGCCCAGGGCGTGATCGTGCGAAGTCTCCACCGGCGTCTGCGAGGGACCCTCTGCCGCAACGATCGTGCCGTAGGCCTGGTCGCGTTCCAGAAGCCTGTTAAGCGGCGTCAACTCCGCTAGCGCACCCGATTTCATTGAGCGTCCGGCATGTGCAAGCACGAAACCGCGAAACCATTCGCGCAAGGCTCGCGCCTGCGCTGCCACGGCGTCGAGCTCGCCCGGGATCGTGCCGGCCCGAATGGCGTTTGCTTCATCGGCTGCAATCAAGCCGGCCCGCTCGAGCCAAGCGAGAAGATCCTGTCCATTCCCAAGCCACTCGATGTCGCTGCCCAAGGGCGCGGCAATCGTATTCAGGAAGTCGAGGCCATGCGCATCGGCGATGAACATCGGGGCCGGACGCGGGTCGGTCATCAAGAGATTGCTCCGAGTTTCAAGGCGATGGCTGGGGTCTCGACGAAATCTAACATAACCATATAAAAGGCTCTTGACAAGTTATCATCTCTACAGTAACTGTTAAAAATAACTTGCAAAGGTTACTGACAAGGAGCATCGGGATGTCTCTCACCACCCACCGCACGGCTGACGTCGACGGCTTGAAAATCTTCTACCGCGAGGCCGGGCGCCAAGACGCGCCCGCTATTCTCCTGCTGCACGGCTTTCCGACCTCCAGTCATATGTTTCGCGGCCTGATTCCGGCGCTCGCTGACCGGCATCGCGTGATCGCGCCTGATCTGCCGGGCTTTGGCTTCAGCGACGCTCCTGATCGGGCGAGCTTCCCCTATACCTTTGCCCGTCTCGCCGAAGTGATCGACCGATTTACCGAAGTGCTTGGCTTGAAGCACTTCGCCATCTTCGTCTTCGACTACGGGGCGCCGGTCGGCTTCCGCATCGCGCTCAAGCACCCCGATCGCATCGCCGCGATTATCTCGCAGAATGGCAACGCCTATGAGGCCGGCCTGAGCGAGGGATGGAATCCGATCCAGGCCTACTGGCGTGAACCGACCGCCGGCAACCGGGCCGCGTTGCGCGATTTTCTCAAGCCGGAAACGACGAAGTGGCAATACGTTCACGGCGTCAGCGACGAGAGCCTTCTTGCGCCCGAAAGCTATACGCTCGACAGCGCGTTGCTGGCGCGGCCGGGCAACGACGAGATTCAGCTCGACCTGTTCCTCGATTATGCGAGCAACGTCGCGCTCTATCCCGAGTTCCAGGCCTATTTGCGCGCGCATCGTCCGCCGTTGCTCGCGGTGTGGGGCAAGAACGATCCGTTCTTCCTGCCTCCAGGCGCCGAGGCGTTTCGGCGCGATGTGCCGGATGCGGAAATCCGCTTCTACGACACCGGCCATTTCGCGCTGGAGACCCACGGCACGGAGATCGCCGCCGCAATCGGCGAATTCCTCGCACGGCTGCCGCGTGCCGCCGCGCACGCCGCGTGATCGGCGTTCCGCAGTTCAGGCCGTCGCCCCGGTGGCGCCTGATTATCCCGGCCAGCCAGTCCATCAACGGGCTTAAGGCCATCAATCCTCAACCACGGAGACCACTGTCATGAACATGAAACACCTGAAGCTCCTCGGCCTGGCCGCTTTCACAGCCATCTCGATTTCCGCCGTCGCCGCGCAGGGCGATCAGCCTTCCGCGCACATTCCGGTCACCCAACTGAAATACGGGGCGACGGGGGTCACCGATGGCGTTCACGGCGAACTTAACGCTGCGCCCGCTTATGGCGATCTGACCCACGGACCGCACGGCACGTTCATCAAGATGCCGTCGGGGTTCGTCAGCCCGCTTCACACTCACACCGAAGATTATTGGGGCGTGGTGATTTCCGGCGTCGGCGTCAACGGCAAGCCGGGCAGCGCGGATGTCCAGCTCCCCGTGGGATCCTATTGGTTCCAGAAGGGCGGCGAGCCGCATGTGACGAAATGCATTTCGCCCAACGAATGCATTTTCTTCATCAGCCAAGGCGGCAAGTTCGACTACATCCCTGCGAAGCTGGGCGCCGCGAAGTAAGACCCAACCCGTCTGCATTGGCGGCCGAGTTCATCAGCCGCCAGTGCAGCGGCCTCAGCCGCCAACCAGCCGAATCCCTTAACCGCGAAGGTGCTGCAACACGCCCGTCCCGGCCCAGCGTGCGCGCAAAAGTCTTTTTCGCTCATCCAACCTGAAAGAGCCTCACATGACCAAGATACTGCATATCCAGGCTTCGCCCCGCCAAGCCGACTCCAAGTCGAACGAAATCGCACGGGCTCGAATCGACACGCTTCGCCAGCGTGACCGGAGCCTTGTCGTCGATACACTCGATCTCTGGCGCGAGCCGTTGCCGGAATTCGACGGTAACAGCGCCGCCGCCAAGATGACCTTCTTCGGCATCGGCCAACTCGATGGCGCCAACCGCACGGCCTGGGACCGGATCGTCGAAATTACCGAACGGTTCAAGGCGGCCGATCACTATGTGCTCGGCGTGCCGATGTGGAATGGCGGCATTCCCTATAGGCTCAAGCTCTATATCGACATCATTACACAACCCGGACTGCTGTTCGGTTTCGATCCGGCGAAGGGCTATTTCGGACTGCTCAAGGGCAAGAAGGCGACGGTGGTTTATTCCAGCGGTGTTTTCGCGCCGGGGGCTCCACCCGAATACGGACTCGATTTCCAATCGAACTATCTCGACTGGTGGCTTCGCTTCATCGGCGTCGCCGATATCCAGACGATCCGGTACCAGCCTTCGCTGCTGACTCAGGATCCGGCCAAGGGTTTGCATGATGCAACCGAAGCCGCCCGAAAGCTGGCGGCATAGGACCGAAGCAGCAATCCGCCGGCGCAAGTGGTGGAGGGCCCCGGCCCTCGCCGCCTGCCCGGGGGCCGGCGCCGACCCTCCAACCTGGAAGCCTGATCATGAATACCCCGACCGACATTGTCCGTGGATTCTACAACGCGCTCGGGCACGGCGACGTCCCCGGCGTTCTCGCTTTGCTTTGCGACGATTTGGAATGGACCGAGGCCGAACGCTTTCCGTATTACAGCGGCACCTGGCGCTCGCCTCAGGAAGTTCTCGACAAGCTGCTGGTTCCGCTCATGCGCGACTGGCGCGACTTTTCGGCAACCGCCCACGATTTCGTTGCCGAGGGCGATCGGGTCGTCTCGCTTGGGGTCTATTCCGGTACTGCGAAAGCCACGGACAAGTCGATGACCGCGCCTTTCGCACATGTCTGGACTGTACGTGACGGCCGCATCACGAAGTTCGGCATGTACACCGACACTGCCAAGGTCCTCGAAGCACTCGCGCCCCATTCCAGCGAAGACAAACCGGCTTCCGCTTTTCGCTCTGATGCAAGCCGGTAGCGTCGCGGTCCCTACCAGCGCCATCCTCCCCATCCGCCATAGTAGCCGTAATATGGGGGGTAACCGTAATACGGACCGTGGTAGCCGTAATAGGCCGGCGGGGCTGAGAGGCGCGGCCCAACTTCCTCGACCGCTTCCCCGCCATAGACCTGCGGCGCGGGCCGAGGTCGCCGCGACGCCAGACCGAGATTGCGGGCGATGACATAGCCGTCCCGGCCGTCGACGGAAGTTTCGCACCATGCGTTGGCGCACTTGCCAACCTCGACCGTCGTGCCCTTCGGGATGATGCTGAGCACCGGACTGTCCGTGCCCGGCGATTTCCTCAAATTGGTCTCGGCGGTGGTGACGATGGGTTTGGCCGTCGCGCACACGGCCGACGGGAGCATGAAGATGGCGGCCGATGCCGCGATCCGTGCAAAGCTCATGGCTCTCCTCGTTTTCTTCGTTCGACCTCGTCGTTCGCACCTGGAGTGGATATTTTCGAGCGCAACGGCGGCGCCGCGTTCAAGCAGTGCACCTCAAAAATAGCACTCTGGAGCAGCCTTTCAATTGAAAGCGGATGGCAGGTTCGAAGCAAGGCCCCCGGCCGCCGATGTCGCGAGATTCCAGCCAGCTTTGGACCTGGAAGGTCCGCTTCGTCCGCTCAAATCAGCGAGACGACCTTCTCGAGGCCGATCAAGCGGGCCAGTTGGCGCACTTCGCGCTTCTGGTCCTCGCGCAATTGAAACAACAGCGGCATCGCGGCCGACCTCAACTGCTGAACTTCTTCCGCATCGGGATCGATCGGCACGCCAGTCGCGGTCGGGTCGGCCTGCCGCATGGCGTGAATCTTCCGGGCCACCGCGCGCAACGCCTTTTCCACCGCCGGCCAATAGTATTCCTGCGAGGACGAAAGCTTCAAACGCTCCTTGATGCCGGCAATCTGCGCGTCGCTCAGAAGCGCATAGGACTTTTGCGGCGGCGGTTTGCTGACGGCTCTCTGCTTCGGCGGCGCGGGCGGTGCTGCGGGTTCTGCTATCCTCAGGCCTTCGATCTCGGGCGAAGGCGTGGCCGCGAAGGCCTGCCGCATCGGCTCACTGGAGATCGCGCCGGTTTGCTGCGGCTCGAACGAGGCCGGCACAGCCGAAGCAACTGTCAGCTTGTCGCCCTTGCTTTCCCTGTTCGAAACCGGACCCTGGAAGTCGGCGGAAGCCGTTGCCATCGCCGCTCCGGCCGCGGGCACGCTGTCGCGGCCCAGAATGCTGGTTGCGGCCGCCCCGACCACCAGAAAAGATGTCAGGGCGATCATGGTCACTGCTTTGGTCAGGCAATACTCCGGTGTTGACTGTGGCGCCGGGTCACTTCGCCAACAAGTGCGCAATAATTAAGGCCTAACCGTGCCGCCACGGTGTCCTCATTCGGTGGCGGACCGAAGACCTGCCGGGAACTGGCGAAACATCACGCCATGGCGGCGAGCTCGTAGGCGTCCTGGATGTCGGCGATGATGTCGGATGCCTCCCACAGCGCATCGGGGGCCACCGCTTGCAGGCTGATGGTCCAGTTGCCGCCCCTGCTCGAGCGGGGCATGCTGATGACGTCGAATTGCACGTTGCGGCATAGCGGATGGCGATCGAGGGCATAGGCGACCCGGCGCTTGATCTCGTCGAGGCTTGCCGGCGTCTTCGCAAACGGCGTCTCGAAATCCATGTCGATCCCCCTCAACCGCGGTTCGGGCACCGCGCCAACAAGCGGCCTCCGACACGACTTTCGGACGGGTTTGGTTAACGGAGCGTTAAGGCGAGGAACCGCGCGGAATGATTGGGCGGGCTTACCGGTGGCGCGGAATTCCGCATGAGCGGATGGTGGGATAGGTCCGGTTTTCCGCTTGCCTCAGGGCGAGGCTATTCCCGCGGGGAGAATTCGGACCACATCGCCCGCCATTTCTCGCCCAACGGCCGAAAATCCTCCGGCCCGACTTCGTGGCATTCGGCGTTGGCCGCCGGCAATACCCATGGCTGCGCGCTTCTCATGAACATGTGCGCGGCCGGAACAAGCCATTTCGTGTCGTCGAGCGTTCCGGCGCGAATATTGACTGTCTCCGAACGCTCCGCCCGCTCGCCGTAGATTCGGCCGCCGCAGTCGCCGCAGAACCATGACGTGACATCGGCTCCCCCCGGGGAAAGATGTCGCCATCCCTTCGGTTGGCCCTGCAGGATATCGAAATCCTTTGTCAGAACCGGCATGTTCAGCGCGAACGCGCTGCCGGACGCCGTTTGACAATCCGTGCAATTGCACGTGTAGAGCAGCAGCGGAAACGACGCGATGCTGTATCGGATCGCACCGCACGAGCAACCGCCGGTCAAAGGAAGTACAGGCCGCGCCGAGCGCATGATCCATCCCCGCTTCTTGCGACGCAGAGTTTATCCGGGAAAATAGTCTGGCGGCGATACGCTTCCCGGGAACTTGGCCTGCGGCAGAAGCACGATCGCGCTCTTCTGATCTCACAGCGGGGGATCAGTGGCTTTGTCATATTCCCTTTTGAAGCGCGCGATCAATTCGGCGGCCGGCACGATCTTGCCGACGCTGCCGACACCCTGGCCGCTTCCCCAGATTTCCTTCCAGGCCTTCGGCTTGGCGCGCTCGCCTGAGGCATCGGTTCCAAAACTCATCTTCGACGCATCGGATTGCGGAAGATTGTCGGGGTCCATGCCGGCGGCGACGATCGATGGCCTCAGGTAATTGCCATGCACGCCGGTGAAGAGGTTGGAATAGACGATATCTTCCGCGCTCGAAGTCGTAATCATCTCCTTGTAACGCTCGACCGCGTTCGCCTCGGTGGTGGCGATGAAGGCGGAACCGATATAGGCGAAGTCGGCGCCCAACAGCCGCGCCGCGCGGATGGCGCGGCCGTTGCCGATGGCGCCCGACAACGCGATCGGCCCGTCGAACCATTGCCGCGTCTCGGCCACGAAGGCGAACGGCGAGATCACGCCGGCGTGGCCGCCGGCGCCGGCGGAGACCAGGATCAGGCCGTCGGCGCCCTTCTCGATCGCCTTGTGCGCGAATTTCTGGTTGATCACGTCGTGAAAAACGATGCCGCCCCAGCGATGGGCGGCCTGGTTGAGTTCCTCGCGCGCGCCGAGCGAGGTGATGATGATCGGCACCTTGTGCTTTTCGCAGAGCGCAAGGTCCTGTTCGAGGCGGTTGTTCGAGCGGTGCACGATCTGATTGACGGCGAACGGCGCCGACGGAAAATCGGGATGCGCCGCATCATGCGCGGCAAGCTCTTGGCTGATCCGCGCCAGCCACTCGTCGAGCAGCGCAGGCGGCCGCGCGTTCAGCGCCGGAAACGACCCGACGATCCCCGCCTTGCACTGCGCTATCACAAGATCAGGCACCGAGATAATGAACAGCGGCGCCCCGATCACCGGAATCGACAGACGGCCCTTGAACAAGGCAGGCACGGACATTCGTCAAGATCCTTTACGTTTTCGAGGGAGGCGCGATGCATCGAATATAGAATGCCAGACATCATACCATGAAGGCAAATCGCGCTTGTACGAAAACGGCGCAAGGTGCGCATTTCGCTATTGGCACAGCGCGCGGGTGACGTAATAGTCGGTGCGGCAATCGTCCGGCTTTCGGGCGCGTCCGGGAATCAGTACTTTCGCCGAGCAGGCTTCCACCGAATCGGTGTTGAGGCTCTTGCCCTGCTTGAAGCCCTTGGTCTGGCAAAGCTTGTCGGTGCCGGCCTTGCAGTCGGGAGCGCCGTTGGCGGAGACCGGGCACATCACCCGCCCGGTCACCCACGAGGGCGGCTTGGCCAGACGCGACAGGCCCTCGCCGGCATCCTTTGCCGCATCCCTGGCACGCGCGTTCAGATCCTCGATCGCCTCGCCGGTACTCTTCAGGGAGGGCAGGACCGACAGGGATTTCTCGAGCACCTTTCCCATCTCATTGATGAGGCCCGGATTTTCCTCGCGCGGTTTTGCAGCCTGCGGCGAGGCGGGGGCGCCTTGCTGCGGCGGCTGATCCGGCACCGCCTGCTGGGCCGGCGGCTGCACCGGCGTGGACGACGGCGAGGAAGCGGCCTGCGGCCAGGCGGCGCCCGCTGCAAGCATCCATACCGACAGTGCGACCCCTGCGGTTGCAACAGGCGTCCTGGACAGCGCGATCAGGTTGCCGGATCGGTCGAGCATCGCCCCAAGGGTAGCCCGAAGCGGCGAACCGGCAAAGCACTTAACGCCGCCGTCAGATCATTTTGAATGCGACAACAAAACCCGCCACCAGCACGCCCGCCCCCAGCGACACCCACAGGCCGAGATGCCGCTCGATCCTGAGCCGGATCCAATCGCCGTAACGATTGAGCAGGATTGCGACCACGAAGAAACGGCCGCCGCGCGCGATGACCGAAAGCGCGACAAACAGCCAGATGTTGAAATTGGCAAAGCCCGACGTGATGGTCACGAGCTTGTAGGGGATCGGCGTCAAACCCTTCAGCAGGATGATCCACGCGCCGTATTCGGCGTAGCCTGCGCGGAAAGCCTCGACCTTGTCGCCGAGGCCGTAGATGCTGATCAGCCAGTGTCCGATCGAATCGTAAAGCAGCGCGCCGATGGCATAGCCGAGAATGCCGCCGAACACGGAGGCCGCGGTGCAGACCGAAGCGTAGAGCCAGGCGCGCGCCGGCCGCGCCAGCGACATCGGGATCAGCATCACATCCGGCGGCACCGGAAAGAAGGAGCTTTCCGCAAACGCCACCGCCGCCATGATCCACAGGGCGTATGGTTTGTGCGCGGCGTCGATGCACCAATCGTAAATCCGTCTGAGCATGCCGCGATGAACCATCATGCGACGGATTTGTCCATGCCGGAAGGCAAGAGAATTTGGGGGACTCTCAGTTGCGCTTGCGCAAGCCGCGGCTCTCGAGCGCGACAATTGGTCGCCGCGCGACCCGGGGCGGCGCAACCTTGGGCAATTTGAGCGGCGACTTCGGCATCTTCTCGGCTATCCCGAGCAGATGCTCGCGGCGCTCCATTTCCCGCCACACGTCTTCGGGCCGCACGCCGGCCGCCGCCCACAATACCGTGAGATTGTAGAGCAGATCGGCGCTTTCGCTGACGACGGCGTCGGTCTTGCCGTTGACGGCGTCGATCACGACCTCGATGGCTTCTTCGGCGAGTTTCTTGGCCATCTTGGCAGGGCCGCGCTGAAACAGCCGTGCGGTCCGCGAAACCGCCGGATCGAGATCCTTGGCCGCGATCACCGCCAGATAAAGCCGTTCGAGCGAATCACTCATGTCTTCAAGATAATCCAAACGCGTCGCGAGCGTGTTAACGAACGGCGTCCGCAGGTCGAAAACCACCGGCCACAGTGACCAGCGGATTAATCATGTCGAAAGACTTGCAGCTACCGGCGAGGCAGGCGGCCTGGGAAAACGCGGCATGCCCCCGTTGCCGAGAGCCATATCCGGCGCATCAGCCGGCGTCACCGCCGTAATAATACGGACCAGCGGGTCCGAGCGGGGCCGGGCTGCGGCGGTCTCCGGCAGCCCACCCGCCGAGTTCGCGCCGGGAACAGTTGCGCACGCGCATGTGAACGGCGGCCGCCCGTGCTCATCGACTGTTCAGATTACATCCGGCACAATGCGCCGGGCGCCGCGATGGTGTGTCATGAAACAGACATATCCGGCGTGGCAACTGACATCCGGTCCCGGTGTGATGCTGATGCGTGTAGTTCGGACAATCGTTGCCCGCTGCCTTCTGGCTTCGCTGCTCAGCCTGACCGGACTTGTGTGCCTGGGCGGGCTCGCCGGCCGTGCCGCCGAAGAAAGCCGCCAGCCGCTCACGATTGAGTTTTCCTTCGATCGTCCGATCAACGCCAGCGCCGCCCCTGTCGTATTGGCGATGACCGACGGCTTGTTCGCCTCGGAGGGACTGGCGGTCACGACCGACGTCGCGGCCGGATCGCCGGAAGCGATCGCGCGGGTTGCCGCCGGCACCGGCGAATTCGCACTCGTCGACATCAACGCGTTGATCCGCTTCCGCGACCAGGGTTCGCCGCCGGTCAAGGCGGTATTCGTACTGTTCAACAAATCGCCCTACGCCATCATTGCCCGCAAGAGCCGGGGCATTCATTCGCTGTCCGATATCGAAGGCAAGACGCTCGGGGTCGCCGACGGCGATCTCTCGGTGCGGCTGTGGCCGGCGCTGGCGCGTCAGAACGGGATCAAGCTTTCGAGCGTCAAGCGGGCCCGCATCAGCGCCGCCGTGCGCGAACCGATGCTGTCGGCAGGCCAGGTCGATGCCGTGGTCGGCTTTTCGTACCAGTCCGCGGTGAATCTGAGGGACCGCGGCGTTCCTGCCGATGACCTCGCGGTGTTGCGATTTTCCGACTACGGCTGCGATGCCTACGGTTTTGCGGTGATCGTCAACCCGGCTTTCGCCGCCAAGCAGCCCGAGGCGGTGAGGGGCTTTGTGCGGGCGCTGATCGCCGGCACGAATCTCGCGATCAGGGATCCCGGCCATGCGGTGGATGAAGTCCTGAGCCGGATGGACGATGGCTCAAGCGAGCTCGAACTGGAACGCCTGCAGACGGCGATCGAAGACAACATCTTGACCCCCGAAGTGAAACGCAACGGCATCGGCGGGGTCGACCCCGCGCGGCTCGACCGGTCGATCGACCAGGTCGCCGAGGACTTTAAATTTACCAAGCCGCCGTCCGCGGCCGATATTTTCGACGGCAGTTTTCTGCCTCCGCGCGGCGACCGCCTGATCAATTGATATCCGCAACGTCGCGAGGCCGCTCCTCTGAGTCTGACTGGAAGTGCAGCCCTTGATATTGGCCAAAATCATCCCGCGCTGGTTCTCTGCCGCAATCCCTGATTAGATGCGCATTCCGACGATGGATCTTCCGGTCGGGTCTTTTTGGTGCTGGAGCCGCATGTCCCTGCCTCGTCTCTATACGCGCGTCCTCAACCTGCTCGGCAAAGAGGCACGCCTGGGCTGGATCCTGGCCGGCGTCAACCTGCTATTGGCGGGCGCGCAATTCGCCGAACCCGTGCTGTTCGGCCGCATCGTCGATGTTCTCTCCGGAAAGCCGTCGACAGGGCCGCTCGGATCATCGTCGGCGTGGCCGCTGCTCGGGGCCTGGGCGGCCTTCGGCCTGTTCACCATTGGATGCAGCGCCGCAGTTGCTCTTTATGCCGATCGGCTCGCGCACCGCCAGCGCCAGGCGGTGCTGACGGATTATTTCGAGCACATCATGCAATTGCCCCTCACCTTCCACACCGGCACACATTCGGGGCGCCTGATGAAGGTGATGCTGAACGGTACCGACTCGCTGTGGCGGCTGTGGCTCGGATTCTTTCGCGAGCATTTTGCCGCGATCATGTCGCTGATGGTGCTGCTGCCACTCGCGCTCTACTTCAACTGGCGGATGGCGATCCTGCTGTTTGTACTCTGCGTCGTGTTCACGGTGCTGACCACGCTTGTGGTGCGAAAGACCTACGGCATGCAGAACGAGGTCGAGGAGCATTACAGCGATCTGTCGGCGCGCGCTTCCGACGCGCTCGGCAATGTCGCGCTGGTGCAGAGCTTCGTGCGCATCGACGCGGAGGTGCAGGGGGTGCGCTTCGTCGCCGACAAGCTGTTGGCGGCGCAGATGCCGGTCTTGTCGTGGTGGGCGCTGGTCACCGTGATCACCCGGGCGTCTACCACCATCACCGTGCTGGCGATCTTTACCGCCGGCATCATCCTGCACGAACGGGGCCTCACCTCGGTTGGCGAGATCGTGATGTTCGTCAGTTTCGCCACCATGCTGATCCAGAAGCTCGAGCAGGTGGTCAGCTTCATCAACAACGTGTTCATGGAGGCGCCGCGCCTGCAGGAATTCTTCAACGTGCTCGATGCGGTGCCTGCCGTCCACGACCGGCCCGATGCGATCGACACCGGGCGCCTTTCGGGCCTGGTCGAATTCAACGACGTCTCGTTTTCCTATGACGGCAAGCGGCCCGCGGTCGAAGACCTCTCCTTCACGGCCCTGCCCGGCCAGACCATCGCGATGGTCGGCCCGACCGGCGCCGGAAAATCGACCGCGATCGCGTTGTTGCACCGGGCGTTCGATCCGCAATCGGGCTTCATCAAGATCGACGGCATGGACGTCCGCGGCCTGAAACTTTCGGCACTGAGGCGCAATATCGGCGTGGTGTTCCAGGAGGCCTTGCTGTTCAATCGTTCGATCGCGGACAATCTGCGGGTCGGCAAGCCGGACGCCAGCGACGAGGAACTGCGGATCGCGGCGCGCCGGGCGCAGGCGCTCGAATTCATCGAGCGCAGCGAAAAGGGGTTCGACACCAACGCCGGCGAGCGCGGGCGGATGTTGTCCGGCGGCGAGCGCCAGCGGCTGTCGATTGCGCGGGCGCTGTTGAAGGATCCGCCGATCCTGATCCTCGATGAGGCCACCAGTGCGCTGGATGCGGTGACGGAAGCCAAGCTCAACGCGGCGCTCGACGAGGTGATGAGGGGCCGCACGACCTTTGTCATCGCCCACCGGCTTTCTACCATTCGCAACGCCACGCACATCCTCGTGTTCGACCGCGGCCGGATCATCGAAAGCGGAACTTTCGATGAACTCCTGGCGAAAGGCGGTCGTTTTGCGGAACTTGCGCGGGCCCAATTCATGGTTCAGGAGAGTGCGAGGGCCAGTATCAAGGCGCCCGGATAGCGAAAAGCGTCGCGGTGAAGATTTAAGTACCGCCGAAATTCGGCCTATTTCGTCGACGAATTAATCGCCCTTGCCTCTGTTCCGGACCGGCAAGCCGGTATAGGTTTGCAACCGCCGTTAGCGACGGCGCCGGACACGCTTGAAACCCGAATGTGAATTGGTGAGGACCTCCTTCCCGAAGGCGGGTCTCAAAGGACCGGAATCGGATAGTGCATCTTCTTCGCCCGTTGCTTTGCAAATCGTCGTTGAGCTGGATCGTGTTTCTCGCGACACTCGCCGTGGTCTCGCCGCGCGCGGCGCGCGCCGAAGCGCTGCTGGTCGTCGAAGCCGACACTGGAAAGGTCCTGCAGGCCGAGAACGCCACCTATCCGTGGTACCCCGCATCGGTGACCAAGCTGATGACGGCCTATGTGACGCTCAAGGCCGTCAAGGAAGGTCGGATCACCCTCGATACGCTGTTTACCGTGTCCCCGGTCGCGGCCTCGCAATCGCCTTCGAAGATGGGGTTCCGGCCGGGAACGCAGGTCACGGTCGACAATGCGCTCAAGATGATGCTGGTGAAGTCGGCCAACGACATGGCCGTGGTGTTGGCCGAAGGCGTCGGTAGTTCGATCGACGGCTTTTCGGCGCTGATGAACCAGAATGCGCAACGGCTCGGCATGACGCAGACGAGCTATGTCAATCCGAACGGCCTGCCCGCCGACGGCCAGATCACTTCGGCGCGGGATCTTGCGATCCTTGCCCGCGCGATCATTCACGACCTGCCGGAATACGAATATTTCGTCCATATTCCCTCGATCCGTTACGGCCGCAGGGTCACGCAGAATTTCAACAAGCTGATCGGACGTTATCCCGGAGCCGACGGCTTCAAGACCGGTTTCATCTGCGCCTCCGGCTATAACCTCGTGGCTTCGGCCACCCGCAACGGCAAACGGCTGATCGCGGTGGTGCTTGGTGCATCATCCGGCCAGGCGCGCGCGGTAAAGGCCGCGCAATTGCTCGAGCGCGGCTTTAACGGCGACGCGCTGTCGTGGCTGCGCCCCTCGCTCGGCACCGTCGATAATCTGGCGCCGATCGATGCCTCGCCGCCGAATCTGCGCGACGAGATGTGCAACGGCAAGCGGCACAAGCCGGCCAGCGACGAAGACGAGGACACGACCGTTGCCAGCAGCGCATCGACCAGTTCCGAACCGGCGCTAGCCTTCTTCGCTGCCGGGCTGCCGCCGCCGGTACTGAAGCCGTCGGAGTTGTTGGCGGCAGCTCCCGCGCCGTCCGAACCTATTCCGGTCTATACCGGGCCGACCCGAACCGGCACGGCCCTGATCGCCGCGGTCGCCGCGGACGCCGACGAACAGGCCGCGCGCCACCACGGACGAAAGTCGCGCCTTGCGGCGAAAAGGCCGGATGCGGCCGAGTCCAGGAGCGACGCCAAGCCCGAAGCCAAATCGGGCGGGGGCAAACCCGCACGGCATGCCAACGCCAAGCCGGATGCGGCCGCAAAGCCCGCAGACAAGCCGGCCAAGCCCAAGGCTGCGGCAAAGCCTGCGGCCAAACCAGCGCCGAAGAGTACCACGGGCGACGCCGGTGCGCCGGATCAAAAGCCGCGCTCGTAGCCGGTTCCGCACCGCTCGGACCGGCACATTTCCGTGAGTCATACCCCCGATTGCCGCCGCCGCTTGCCATCGGCCGCCGCAATGCTCAATACTGAGCCAAATAATGCGCCCCGTGCCGGCAAGCGGGCGAGATTCAGAGGCAACGAACCAAGAGGGGAATAGCATGGAGCGCATCTGGCTCAAGCGATATCCGGCCGGCGTGCCCGCCGATATCGATGTGACCCAATACTCATCCCTGGTTGAACTGCTGGAAGAAAGCTTTGCGAAGTTTCGGGATCGCAAGGCCTTCATCTGCATGGACAAGTCCATCAGCTACCACGACCTCGACGAGATGTCGCAGGCGCTTGGCGCCTATCTGCAGAATCTCGGCCTCCAAAAGGGCGCTCGCGTCGCCTTGATGATGCCGAATGTGCTGCAATATCCGATTGCCACCGCCGCCGTGCTGCGCGCCGGTTTCGCGGTCGTGAACGTCAATCCGCTCTACACCCCGCGCGAACTCGAGCATCAGCTCAAGGATTCCGGCGCCGAGGCGATCATCGTATTGGAGAATTTCGCAACCACCGTGCAGCAGGTGATGGGCAAGACCCCGCTCAAGCACGTCATCATCGGCAGCATGGGCGACCTGCTCGGCTTGAAGGGCGTGATCGTCAACCTCGTGGTGCGGCGCGTGAAGAAGATGGTGCCGGCTTATTCGATCCCGCGCGCTGTTGCCTTCAATGATGCGGTTGCCGCCGGCCGCGGCATGAAATTCGAAAAGCCCAGGCTCACGCCGGACGACGTCGCCTTCCTGCAATACACCGGCGGCACCACCGGCGTCTCCAAGGGCGCGACGCTGCTCCACCGCAACATTCTCGCCAACGTGCTGCAGAACGACGCCTGGCTGCAGCCGGCGCTGGAGAGGCCGCCGCATGTCGATCAGCTTTTGATCGTCTGCGCGCTGCCGCTCTACCATGTCTTCGCGCTGACGGCGTGTTACCTGCTGGGGATGCGCGCCGGCGGTACCAATCTCTTGATTCCCAATCCGCGTGACATGGCGGGTTTCGTCAAGGAGTTGATGAAATACCAGGTCAACTTCTTCCCGGGCGTCAACACGCTTTACAACGGCCTGTTGCATACGCCGGGTTTCGATAAGGTTGATTTCTCCAGGCTGAAGATTTCGAACGGCGGCGGCATGGCGACGCAGAAACCGGTCGCCGAGAAATGGCTGGCGGTGACGGGCTGCCCGTTGTCGGAAGGCTACGGACTTTCGGAGACCTCGCCGACGCTCACCTGCAACCCCGCCGACACCGACCAGTTCTCCGGCTCGATCGGCATTCCCGTGCCATCCACCTATCTCTCGATCCGGGACGACGACGGCAATGAAGTCCCGCTCGGTCAGCCCGGCGAAATCTGCGCCAAGGGCCCGCAGGTGATGGCCGGCTACTGGAACCGGCCCGACGAGACCGCCAAGGTAATGACGTCGGACGGCTACTTCCGCACCGGCGACATCGGGGTGATGAGCCCGGATGGCTTCACCAAGATCGTCGACCGCAAGAAGGACATGATCCTGGTCTCCGGCTTCAACGTCTATCCGAACGAGATCGAGGAAGTGATCGCAAGCCATCCCGGCGTGCTCGAATGCGCCGTGATCGGCGTGGAGGACGCCAAGTCCGGCGAAGCCGTCAAGGCTTTCATTGTCCGGAAGGACCAAAACCTCACCGCCGAGGACGTGATCAAGTTCTGCACCACACAGCTTACCGGCTACAAGGTCCCTAAACACATCGAGTTCAGGGCCACCTTGCCCAAGACCAATGTCGGCAAGATCCTGCGCCGCGAACTGCGCGACGAGAGGAAGGCCGCGGCCGCCTGATGACGCCGGTGGCAGCAAGCGCGGAAGGCGCGGCTCGAAGCTGATGACAGAACATTGAACGCACGGGGCCATTGCCGTTTTCGCAGGCCTGAATATTGTGCCCCTCGCCTGCCCGGTTTAAGAAGCCATCCGCACCATTTGAGGAGATTTGACGATGACGATCAAAGTTGGCGACAAGCTGCCCGAAGCGAAGTTTCGCGTGATGACGGCGGACGGTCTCCAGGTCAAGACCACCGGCGACGTCTTCAACGGCAAGAAGGTAGCGCTGTTCGCCGTGCCCGGCGCCTACACCGGCACCTGCCACAAGATGCACCTGCCGAGCATCTTTCTGAACGCCTACGCCATGAAGAACAAGGGCGTGGACACGATTGCGATCGTCTCGGTCAACGATGCGTTTGTGATGAACGCATGGAAGCGCGACACCGACCAGCGCGACGAAGCGACCTTCCTCGCCGACGGCAATGCCGAATTCACAAAGGCGATCGGCATGGAACTTGATGCTAGCGGCAACGGGCTCGGCATCCGCTCCCACCGTTACTCGATGCTGGTCGATAATGGTACCGTCAAGAAGCTCAATCTGGAGCCGGCGCCCGGCAAGGTCGAGGTTTCCGGCGGCGAGACGCTGCTCGGGCAGCTTTGAGTCTTGGTTCGCCGATCCCACAATCACAACTGTCGTCGCCCGGCATAGCCGTCCGAAGGACGGCGTCGCTTCCGCTCGCCTATGACCGGGCGATCCAGTAAGCCGCGGCCTGTCGAGTATTATGAACGCCTCTGGAATACTGGATCGCCCGGTCAAGCCGGGCGATGACAGCGGTGTTTGTGCAAGCAATGCGCTTCACGCTTCGACCTACGTCTTCAACCTCGCCATCGCCACGCCCTCGCGCGCCAATTGATCGGCGCGTTCGTTTTCGTCGTGGCCGGCATGGCCCTTGACCCAGTGCCAGCGCACCTGATGCGGCTTGAGCGCGGCGTCGAGGCGTTGCCACAGCTCGGCGTTCTTGACCGGCTTCTTGTCGGCCGTGCGCCAGCCGTTTTTCTTCCAGCCGTGTATCCAGCCGGTGATGCCCTGACGCACATATTGGCTGTCGGTATAAAGATCGACCGCGCAAGGCTTTTTGAGCGCCTCGAGCGCCGAAATCGCCGCCATCAGCTCCATCCGGTTGTTGGTGGTGTGCGCCTCGCCGCCCTTCAATTCCTTTTCGGTGTCGCCGAATTTCAGGATGGCGCCCCAGCCGCCGGGCCCGGGATTGCCCGAGCATGCGCCGTCGGTGTGGATAGTGACGGAGGGAAGTCTGCTCACGCGATCTATCCCGAGGCTTCGACGCCGTAGTCGCGGATCGAGGCGACGCTTTGCTGGAAGCGCAGCTTGCGGACATATTCCAGCGGGTCTTTCGGCCGCACCAGCGCGCCGGAAGGCACATTGAGGAAATCGACCAGGCGCGTCAGCAGGAAGCGCAAGGCCGCTCCGCGCGCCAACAGCGGCAGCGCGCGCTCTTCGGCCTCCGACAATTTTCGCGTCCGGCCATAGGCGTTTAAGAAAGCGCGCGCCTTGGTGACGTTGAACGAACAATCGCTCTCGAAACACCAGGCGTTGAGGCAAATGGCAACGTCGTAGGCGAGCATGTCGGTGCAAGCGAAGGTGAAGTCGATGATGCCGGAGACCCGCTCGCCGAGAAAAAATACGTTGTCCGGAAACAAATCGGCGTGGATCACGCCGACCGGCAAATCCTTCGGCCAAACATTGCCTTCGAGATGGTCGAGTTCGGTCGCGATAAAATCGCGCAACCCGATTTGCACCTCGTCGGCGCGCGCGGCCGCCTGCTCGAACAGCGGCCGCCAGCCCGACACCGAAAGCGCGTTGGCGCGCGACATCGGGAAATCGGCGCCCGCAAGGTGCATCTGCGCCAGCACCGCTCCGACGCCGGCGCAATGCGTCGTATTGGGCTTTCGCGGCCAGATGCCTTCGAGAAAACCGATGATCGCCGCCGGCCGGCCGGCCAACGCGCTGAGCGCTTCGCCGCGCTTGTCTTTGACCGGTTGCGGGCAATTAAGGCCGCGCGAGGCGAGATGCGTCATCAGGCCGAGGAAGAACGGCAGATCGCTCTTGGCAACCCGCTTCTCATACAGCGTCAGGATGAAATAGCCCGACGTCGTGTGCAGCAGGAAATTGGAATTCTCGACGCCCTCGGCGATGCCCTTGTAGGACAACAATTCGCCGATCTCGTAATTCTTGAGGAATTCCGCTAACTCGTCGGCGGCAACGTCGGTGTAGACCGCCATGGGCGCCTACGCCGCGTCGGGCCGCAGCGAGCGCGGCAACGGAAAGAACTCGTTTTCTTCCGCGGCCGAGACCGTCTCCACATGCAGTTCGTATCGCTCGGCGAACGCGCCCATGATCTCCTCGACGATCACTTCCGGCGCGGACGCACCCGCCGTGATGCCGAGGCTTTTGATCCCGTGAAATCTCGACCAGTCGAGATCGCTCGCGCGCTGCGCCAGGATCGCGATCTTGCAGCCCTCGCGCTCGGCGACCTCGCGCAACCGCTGCGAATTCGACGAGTTCGGCGCGCCCACCACGATCAGGGCGTCGACCACCGGCGCAACCTTCTTCACCGCGAGCTGGCGATTGGTGGTGGCGTAGCAGATGTCTTCCTTGTGCGGACCGGAGATGTTGGGGAACCGGCCCTTCAGCATCGCGACGATCCCGGCGGTGTCGTCGATCGAGAGCGTGGTCTGGGTCACGAAAGCGAGATTGTTGGGGTCCTTGGGCATGAAGGTCGCCGCATCCTCCGCGGTCTCGATCAGCGTCACCGCGCCGGCCGGCAATTGCCCGAGCGTGCCGACAACTTCCGGGTGATGCGAATGCCCGATCAGCAGGATCTCGCGGCCGCGCTTGAAATGGATCGCCGCTTCCCGGTGTACCTTGGTGACCAGCGGGCAGGTGGCATCCAGCGAAAAGAAATTGCGGGCGCGGGCGTCCGCGGGCACGGATTTGGGAACCCCATGCGCCGAAAAAACCACTGGCGCGTTGGTATTGTCGGGGATTTCGGCCAGTTCCTCGACGAAAATGGCCCCCTTGGTCCTGAGGCTGTCGACCACATAGCGGTTGTGGACGATCTCGTGGCGGACATAGACCGGGGCGCCATAGATCGCGAGCGCCCGCTCGACGGTATCGATGGCCCGCACCACGCCGGCGCAGAAGCCCCGTGGCGAACAAAGCACGATTCTCAAGGGGGGTTTGGCTGGCATTGGGCCTGTCTCGGACCGAATCGGCGCCCTTCGGGCCCAGCGAACGGTCGATTCACACGGGGAGCATTCGTTAAAGGACTTGGGACGGCTTTTGGGCGCTGTCAAGGGCGGTTAGCTGACCATTGCATGGGCAGCCCCTGGGGGCTTATATAGGGCGTAATTCCCGTCATCGCTGATGACCACGGCTTCGCCTCTTTAAGAGGGTGGGCGAAGCGCAAAGGAGATTTGCCATGAGCAATGCACCGCTGATGCCAAAGGCAACTGCCGTGTGGCTGGTCGACAATACCGCGCTGACCTTCGATCAGGTGGCGGATTTCACCAAAATGCACCCGCTCGAGGTCCGCGCCATCGCCGACGGCGACGCCGCCCAGGGCATCAAGGGCATGGACCCGATCTCGACCGGCCAGCTCACCCGCGACGAGATCGAAAAGGGCGAGAAAGACCCGAACTACCGGCTCAAGATTGCCGAGAGCAAGGTGACGCTGCCGCCGCAGACCAAGAAAAAGGGCCCGCGCTATACCCCGGTGTCGCGCCGCCATGAGCGGCCGAGTGCGATCCTGTGGCTGGTGCGCAATCACCCGGAATTGAAGGACGCGCAGATCATGCGCCTGGTCGGCACCACCAAGACCACCATCGCCAGCGTCCGCGACCGCACCCACTGGAACGCCTCGACCCTGACCCCGATGGACCCGGTCACGCTCGGCCTCTGCTCGCAGATCGAGCTCGATTTCGAGGTCCAGCGCGCGGCCAAGGAGAAGCCCACCGACACCGCTTACGGCGGCGCCACGCTGCTGCCGGCCTCCGAGACCACGCGTAAGGAGCCGGAGTTCGAGCCGACCGAAAAGCAGCGCGACGATCTCAACGTCGACGCCGTGTTCGCGAAGCTCAAGACCATCGGCGGCAAGAAACCCGAGGACGAATAGGTTTCTGTGGGTAGCTAGCTCTTGCGAGCGGGTATGGGCGGCTTCCTCGAATGTCGTCCCTGCGAAAAGCAGGGACCCATATGTGGACGGCCCCCGTGGCACAAGAGTTTTTTGACGGTCTGATCGGATCGCTTGCATCCATATGTCCGGCCTGTTGATGCGGTCGGTCTGGACCGCTGGCCAAGATGGTTTCCGCGA